>Ga0299906_10000129_pt1 | contig 73769 bp, 70 predicted proteins | sample RVTome_14_FD_200259 | JGI IMG/M metagenome (GOLD analysis project Ga0299906, IMG submission 200259) | Soil microbial communities from uranium-contaminated site in the Upper Colorado River Basin, Wyoming, United States - RVT145D125 (version 2) ...
TTCCTTCACACTCATCTTCAGCATGTCCTCTCTGGCCATTCTGCCCTCCTTCCATGTCAGGGCATTCTATCAGCCAATAGGACATTTCTATTTTGGGCAAATAGGACATTATCATTTTGGGATTACATTGATAGGAAATGAGCACTTAAGGGTAAAAAAGGGAAGAAAATGTTTTATCCTGAATGGTTTTACTTTGATGAGGTTCGGGGTTTGTTGACAATAGGCGAAGTTTCTCGATATAATTTAAGTTCATGAGGAAAAAATGAGGGAGAAATTTAAGAATTTTCATCTGTTTTTGTTTTTCATTTTCTTCATCCTATCTCCGGCCTCAGTTTGGAGTGAAAAGGAAAAGATCCATGAAATCCTTGTTTTAAAAGATACATACCGATTCTCCCCTGAAGTGGTCCATATTTCCATCGGGGATACTATAAAATGGGTGAATCATGATATTCGAATGCATCAATTTGCGAGCGTTCCGGGTTCGGGTCCCACTGGTGAATTAGAGTTTATTTGCGATGAAGTTGAACCGGACAATACGTGCCAGCACACGTTTACTACCTCTGGGGAATTTCCCTACTTTTGTTTTATTCATAAACAAATGTTGGGGCTTGTGATTGTCGGGAATTAACCTCAACATGGGTTGGTCTAACCTGCTTGCCTTTTTTATCATTTTTGGATTCACCCTATTTGGTTGCGCGGAAAAAAATGTTGTAAAACAAGAAACCATTCGAATGATTCAGTCCTCCTCGATGATTGAGGAGAGTTCCACCATTGATATACTTCCCACTCCCAAAGAAGACATTTCCCCGGAAAAAGCAATCGAAGAAATTTTGTCCGCTAAGGAAAAACATCCTTTGGCCTTTTATTTCTTACCGAAGACGCAAGGGGGAGAGGTCGATTGGGTTACTGCCCTAACCGATGGATTTATCAAGCCCCGGGAATCTATAGACCTTTCCCGAAAAAATCTCCCATCTATGGATTTTAATGTGGTCTTCAAAGTTAAGGGAGACCTTCCGGATGTAGTGTATCCCCACTTTCCCCACACCCTGTGGTTGGATTGCAAGAATTGTCACCCAAGTATTTTTGTGATGCAAGCGGGAATCAATCCGGTAACAATGACCAATATTGAAGAGGGGGAGTTTTGTGGCCGATGTCACGGAAAGGTGGCTTTTCCGCTTTCGGAGTGCAACCGTTGCCATACCCTCCCTAAATAGAAACCACCCTTCATGGGGTCTTCCACGCGTGTTAGAAAATTCATTCCAAAAAGTCCCTTTTCTTTTTTCAACATGGAAAATAAAAATTATCTGAACCTATTAATTTCTTTCCTAATTTTTCTTTCTCTTTTTTTTAATTTAGAGATTTCCATGGGATTTTCCCCTTCCGGAACGGGAAAGCCTCTGGTGGGGTTTTCATCTCAGGATGAAAAAATTATTTTTCAATCCATTCAAATGGCAGGTGTTGCAGTGGAAAAGAAAAACCTAGAAACCCCTTTTCCTCCACCCGAAGAATGGTACCGGAGGGGGGGAGGGGATTTCGATGGTGGGTTTTATTCAAATGCAGCCGTGAAGGCGTGGGTGGCCATCATGAAGGGAAAGAAAAATTCGACCATTGGGAAAAGCGAAATCTTATTAGCAAGGGCTTTGTTATTTTTAGGGCTTTATTCACAGGTGATTCAAAGGTTGGAGGGCATTTCTTTGGGGCCTTCCCAAGTATTAGAGTCCAGTAGGAAGGGGCTTTTGGCCGAGGCCTTTTATAAAAAAGGGGAGTATTCTCGAGCCATCTCCGTTTTTCAAAAAGGGTCTGGGGTTTCAGTTTATCCAGTGGCATCCGATGAATGGATGTACCTTCTTGGGATGTCCTATTTTCACAAGGGGGATTATCTGAAGGCCATTGAAACCTTGAAGAGAATTGATCCTAAAAATGATCGTTATCCTTTTGCCCTTTATTCGATTGCTTTAGCCTACCGGAAATCGGGAAATTTTTCCTCTGCGGTATCATGGATTCGCCGGATAGGAGAGATCTCCCCGACACCGTATATGAAGGGACTCTACTTTCAGGATTGGAGTCATTTAATTTTAGGTGAACTTTTATTGGAAACCGACCCTCAAGGGGCACGGGTTTCCTTCGAGGCCATCCCTGAGAATAGTCCCTTTTTTAAGAGAACGCTCTATGGATTAGCCTGGTCTTATTTTAAGAGCCAAGAGTATGTCAAATCGATTGTTTTATTTCGCCAGCTTTCCGAACGGTTTCCCGATTCTTTTGAAGCCTTGGAGGGGTTGGTTACCATTGGATATTGTTATGCCAATTTAAGTGCCTATGAAAAAGCGGTTTCTCATTATCGGACCTTATTGGATAAGATTACACTGGCGATTCAAAAAATAGAGGTGGACTTAGAATGGTTGGGTGAGAATGAAAAGGATATCATTCTTGGAAAAGTTTTATTAAAAATGGATGGAGGGTTACTCCCAATGGATTCCCTGTTTGATTATTCCATTGTTGAAAGGCAACGTATCATAAAAGAATTAGGGGATTTGAGAAAACTCATGTCCTCTCCCGAAGGAAAATTTGAGGGTGAAAAGAAGGGACCCCTTCATCGCATTGAAGATTCGTTGAAAAGAGATTGGGTCCACACCTACCGGGAGGACCTTATTCAAAGAAAAAGAGCATTAGAAGAGCTTCTGGTCAGATCTAGCCTGGGAATCGCAAGAAATCTTTCACCGCGAGATTTAGGGGTTAAAAGGCAATGAAATTTAAGCACATCATTTTTTTTCTTGGTTTTTCCTGCCTAAATCTTATTTCCTGTGGGGGGAAAGATACGGCTCGTTTTGTAGATTCTGCCCGCTTGGAATCAGAGGTGAAGGATATTTTAATCAATCAGGGTTTAAGTAGAAGGCAGGCTCTTCTGGCCATTCGGGATTATGAAGATTTTTTATCTGCTTATTTTAAGACCAAAAGTGATTTGAAAGCGGAGGCGATGCACCGATTAGGGGACCTCCTCATGGAGGTAACCCTGAAGGCCAATCGAGAGGCCCGCTTGATTTATGAGGATCGTTCAAACCGTTACCGAGAAGGCCAATTGAAGCAGAAACCCCTTTCTCCTCGTTTTGATTTTTCCAAACCCATTGCCTTATATGAAAGGGTTTTGACGCTTTATCCTTCAAGGCCGGCCAATGACCGGGTTCTTTACCAGCTGGCCCGTGGGTATTTAGAGGAGGGAAAAACACATTCCGGCCTTCAAACGTTGCATCTATTAATGACCCGTTATCCAAGCAGTTCCTATTTTTTGGAAGCGGCTTTTCGGGTGGGAGACTTGAGGTTTGAACTGGGTCTTTTTCAGGAGGCCAACCAGGCTTATCAAGTCATTGTAGAAAAAGGACCCAGTCCTTTTTACCAGAAAGGGCTTTATAAAATAGGTTGGTCTTATTTTAAACTTCAGGATTATAATCGCGCCATTCAAACATTGGGAATTTTTTTAGATGAAAAACGGGTTGGAGAAAATAAGGATAAAAAAATGGAATCGGAAAGACCACTCGACCGGTTGAACGATTTAGATTGGGAAATGATTCAAGAAGTGGTCCGGGTCATGGCGGTTTCCTTCGACTATTTAGGAGGGGGACCTGCTTTAGTTCAATATTTTAAGGGGATTGGGAACCGGGAATACGAAGAGATGATTTATCGGGGGTTAGGGGATTTTTATTTAGCAGGAGGAAATCCTCAAAAAGCCATATCAGTTTATTCCCTTTTTCTTAAACAATACCCTTTTCATCCTCACGCCCCTTCCCTGCAGTGGTCCCTGATTCAGGCCTATGATCAAGAACAAAAAATCGGTCGGGCCACAGAAGCCAGAATTCAATTTGTCCAGCTTTTTGGACCGGAAAGTCAATGGGTCCAAAGAAATGCAAACCAGAGACAAGGTCTCTATGAAAGTCGGATGAAAGACACCACTTACCGCCTGGCGCTCTTTTTTCACTCGGAGGCCCAACGGGTAAAACAAAAGGGTCCTCTTATGAAGGCGGTTCATTGGTATCAGTCTTTTCTTTCCCATTATCCAGGATCCAAAGAAGCACTGGAGGTTCACTTTCTTTTTGCTGAAAGTTTGTTTGAATTGGGAAGGTTTTTAGAAGCTGCGAAGGCCTATGAGGTTGTAGCGTATGAATATCCACACCATTCAAAAAGCGAAGAAGCCGCCTATGCGGCTTTGGTTGCTTATGAGCAGTGGCAAACGGTTGTGCTGAAGGAGGAATCAACAGAGGCTGAAAAGATTCTCCTTCAGAATTCCAAAAAATTTTTAGAGAGGTTTCTCAATCATTCCAAAACCCCTGAGGTTCTATTAAAAGTGATCAATTTGGAATATCAAAGAGGAGATCTTTCTGAAGCACGAAAGTTTACCCGCCTTTTCTTAGATCATTCCGATGCGGAGGATCCAATGAAAACCCAGGCTTACCAAATGTTAGGAGCCGGCTATTTTCAGGAAGGACAATATATGTCCGCAGCGGAGGCTTATGGATCGGCTTTTCGACTTTTACAACCTGAACATCCAAAAAGGAAAGAGTTTCAAGACTTAATGGCTTTATCTCTTTATCAAGAAGCCGAACGGTTAAAAGCCGAGGGAAATGTTGAGGAGGCCTCGGAGTTGTTTTTGAGAATTTCGGAGGAGATTCCAGGAGCCAAAACAGCGGAAGCCTCTCTTTATGAGGGGTCTTTATTATTATTACAGCAAGGTAAAAAAAAGAAAGCGAGTGCCAATTTAGAGAAATTGATCGAATCTCCTTCCCCCTATCAAAACCAGGCGAAGCGTAAACTGGCAGTTCTCTATGAGAAAATGAATAGACCGGTTGATGCGGCTAAACTCTATGATCAATTTTGGAAAGCAGAGCAAGAGGCAGGAAAAAAGACAGATATCCTTTTTTATACTGCCGGCCTGTATGAAAAGGGGGGTAAATGGAAGGTTGCAGCGGATCGATTCCAGAAAGCTGCTGCCCAATTCCCAGTGGACAGTAAGGGGAAAATTGAATCGATTTTTCGTTCGGCACAAAATCTTTTTCGAGAGGGAGACTTGCAAGGCTCCCAAAAACTTTATTCATCCGTTATTTTCCTGTACCAAGGTTCTCATTCGACCCTTGATTCCGTTTCCCCTTTTGTGGCTCAGTCCTATCTGATTTTAGGACGGGGAAGGCATGAAGATTTTTTAAAGGTACAATTAAAACACCCGTTGGAGGAGAATCTTAAATTGAAGGAGAATTTGAGGGTAGACGTTTTGGAGCAATATGAAAAAGCCGCTGAATTTAAAATTAAAGAGATTGTTACGGAGGTTTCATACCGAAAAGGAAAGCTTTTTGAAGATTATGGTCTTTCCATTGCCCAGTCTGAGCGCCCTTCTGATTTAAAACCAGGGGAATTACAGGAATATAATTTGCTGCTTGAAAAAGAATCCCAACAATGGAAGGAAAAGGCAGTATCCGCTTATGAAAGGAATGTCCATCGAGCCCAGACCGTTGGCCTTTATGACCTCTGGGTTAAGAAAAGTTTTGAGCGGTTGGGCATTCTTAACCCGCAACGCTATCAAAAAAAGGAATTTGAAGAAAGTGTTTTTCGAGAAACCGGGTTTTAAATTCAAGTGGAGAACTTGTGGTTTGAAGTGTTTTCTCTTTGTAATGGTCGGAGTGTTTTTAATTCCAATGGGTTGTTCTTGGTCCCGAAAAAGCGAGTCTACCATACAGCAAGACCGCCAGTTTATTGAAGAATCCTCAGAACCTCTGGGGTATTTTAAGGAGGGGATACAACTGATGGATAAAGGGAAAAAAGATGGAGCCATTCTTGCTTTTCAAAAAGCGCTGAAGATCAACCCTGATATTGCGGTGATCCATAATAATGTGGCCGTTCTGTTTAAGCAAAAGGAGATGTTTGAAAAAGCCCAGGAACATTATCAAAAAGCCATTGGGTTAGACCCAGATAATGCAGAGGTTCATAATAACCTTGGAATTCTTTATCGGGAAATGGGGAAATTTCAGGATTCGGAGAAAGAATATTTGGAGGCCATTCGGGTGAGCGGCAACTTCGCGCCGGCCTATTTCAATTTAGGGATCCTTTATGATTTATATTTAAATCAACCCGAAGATGCCATTCTGTATTATATTCACTATTTAAAGCGGGGCGGAAAACACCGTTCCAGAATTGAGGGTTGGATCCTAGAGTTAGAACAACGTCTCGATTGGGAGAATAACAATGGAAAAGAGCAGGATTGAATTTCAAAAGATGGGAGTGATTGCAAAGCGTATCAAGAATGTTTTTGATTTTTCTTCTTTTTTTCCTCGGAATGGATTGATATTATTTGAGGTTATGGGGTGCCTGGTGGTGTGTTCAACAATATCTTTTGCAGCTCAGGTTGGGCTAGAACCAGAAACCGGATCACGGGATGAGCCCCTCTTTTTGTTTCAAACTGAAATTATTGGAAATGTGATGAATCCCAGTGTTCCCTACCAGATTCCCTGGCGAAGCCCGGAATCTATCGAGCAAGAGGACATTTGGATCACCCGGAGGGGTATCAACAATTTATTTATTCCTTTGGAACCCGAAAGATTTGAACACGCATTGGGTTTTAAAAACAAAGGAGGTTTTCCCCCTTCCCTTGATGGAGGGTTCAATCCACCTCCGGTGAACGAGGTAGAATAAATGGAAATTCTTCATTTTCTTGTAAGTGGTTTTAAAGCGGGTGGTATCTTTATGTATGGCATTCTTTTTGTGTTAGCCATTGGAACGGCTATTGCTTTGGAGCGAGGGCTAACTCTATTCATACGGGGGCGCTTGGAAGCAAGAGCAGTTTGGAAAAAGTTGAAGGAATTAATTGAAGAGGATCAACTCCAGGAGGCTTTACACTTATGCCAAAATATAAAAGCCCCTTTGGGAAGGGTGTGGACCTCCGGACTCCAAGAGGCTCTAAACTCGGAGGCATCGGAGCGAAAAATCGAAGGCTCAATGGAAGAGACCTTGTTGGAGGTCCTTCCACTTCTAGAGAAAAGGGTGCATTATTTGTATTCTCTATCGAATGTGTCAACCCTCCTCGGTTTGCTGGGAACGGTTGTTGGATTGATTCGGTCCTTCAGTGCCATTTCTCTTGCAGACCCGGCTCAAAAATCTGCCCTTTTGGCCAATGGTATTTCCCTGGCCCTAAATAACACCGCCTTTGGATTATTGGTTGCCATACTTTTAATGTTGACCTATTCCTTTATGCAAGCCAGGAGTGCGAAACTGGGAGATGAGTTGGATGAATTTTCAGTGCGATTGGCTCACCTGTTAACCTCTAAAAAAAAGATACCGGTGGTATAAAGTGGTAGTGGTAAAACGGCTATCCAAAAAGAAAATCAAAATGATTCCAGACGAAGGGTTGCATATTATTGGGTTGTGGAATTTAATGGTAATTCTCATTCCCTTTCTTTTGCTTTCCGCGGTGGCTTCTCAGACAACCATCCTAAATCTTTATATTCCCACTGGTTCGTCCGAGGCACCCACAGGGCCGAGTGAGCAAACCCCTTTCATTGTTTCAATCACCCTGGACGGGTTTAAGATACAGGCGGGGGAAAACTTTCTTTTCTCCCTCCCCAAGAAAAATGGACAATACGATTTGGAAGGTCTTTCATCAACGTTATATTCCCTTAAAAAAGATTTTTTGAATCAGAACCACTTGATTCTTTTAAGTGACTCTGAGGTTTCATATGACATACTGGTGAGAGTCATGGATGCCTCGCGGGAAAGGGTGGTGATTGAAAACGGTGTGATTCAATCTTTCCCTCTATTTCCGATGGTTTCCATTGGGGAGGGGAGTGAATAGGGTGGTAAAATGCAGGGGGAGAATTTTTCCTTCCTTAGCCATTTTTGGCAAAGCCAAAAGAAAAAAAAAGAGGGGTAACAAAATTTAATGTTTCGTCCCAAAAAATATCGTCACCATATTGACCCCCCTCGATTGAATTTAACCGCGATGGTGGATGTTTTCACGGTTCTGTTAATTTTTCTTTTAAAAAGTTACGCCGCGGAGGGGGGCCTTTTGGCATCCAACCCTGATCTTCACCTTCCCCAGTCAACGTCTTCCATCAAACCTGACTCAACACTAACCCTGGTGATTACTCCGGACCTTATTTTTGTTCAGGATCAACGGGTTGTGACAACTCGGGAGGTGCTTCAAAGCAGTGACCTTTTTATTCCTCAGGTGGGTAAAGCTTTAGAAGAAAATTCAAAACGTCTTGGTGTGGAAAGAAACCATGGAGGAAAAATCACCATTTTGGGGGACCGGCGGATTCCTTTTCGTTTATTAAAAAGTATCCTGTTTACGGCAAATGAAACAGGTTTTAGTGATTTATCGTTAGCGGTCCTCCATGAAGAAAGGAATAACGGAAATTGATAAAATCCATAAACCTTTGATCCAAAAAATAAAAGGGGGGGTCTGGTATTTTCTATCATGAACCCAATGAAAAAATTTTTAAAAGTAGGGAAGACAGAGAATTTCTATGGTTTTTACTCGGTTCTTTAATTTTCTATTCCCTTTTAGGGGCGTTAGCGTATTCCGTTCCTCAGCAGGAAATGGCGGTTCCGGTATTTGAACGTGTTCCTCCAAGAAATGCTCGGTTGATCCTTCAGCCTCCCAAACCTCCAGAGGTGGTTCAACCGGTTTCAAAGCCCCAATTAAGGAAGCCAGAAGGAAAAAAAGTGTCTCCCTCTCCCCCGAGGATCGAACCTCTCAAACCCTCCCAAAAGCCGAAGGTTGAGGTCCCCCCCATCATCCCCGTTAGCCCTCCAATTACCCAAGAGCAAAATAGGGAGGTCGCAAAGAAAAGCGGATTATTGAAATTATTGGCAAGAAAAAATCCGACCCAAGGGGAGCCAAAAGGGGAGGCCTTTCCTCAAGCGGAAACCCTGACCTCACTTTCCTCCTTAGCCGGAACGGAGGAGAGGATATTAAACCTAGACCGGGAAGAAAAAGAGGACGTTTCCTTTAATGTGCCTCTCAATTCTCCCCAAATAGATGATTTCTTATTGGCAGGGCGTACTGCCACCATTGTGGAAAATCCATTTGAGATCAAAGGAGATTCTTCCAGCTTAAGGCTTCGAAGCTATGATTCTATTCTCAAAGTCATCCAGAGCCATCAAAGTGGTATTGAATTCATCTATAATAAAGCACTTCAGAAAAACCCTCAATTGATGGGCCAAATTGTATTTGAGTTTAAAATTCTTTCAAATGGAACGCTTTCAAAAATTACCAATGTATCCTCTAACCTGGACCAAAAGGAGTTTGAGGTGGCCCTTTTAAAGCATATCCAGGCATGGCGTTTTGAGCCCATTCCCGAGGGTGAGGTCACGATCATTTACCCAATCAAGTTTTCCCCAGTTTAATGGAACCAGGCTTTTGAGGTTTTTAAAAGAAAAAACTTTTGGAAGAATACGGATGGGGTTAAAAAGTGTGAAAAATTATAATTGGTAAGTCTCTGCGAGGACCTGGACCACATGCTTGACAGATAGGTTTTTTCTTAAACCGTTTTTCAATTGAATCATACAGGCCGGGCAACTGGTGGTGACCACATCTGCTTCACTTTCCAAAATGCCTTTCCGTTTCCTTTTAAAAACTTTTTGAGAAAGGTCATAATCTTTGACAATAAATGTTCCCGCACCCCCCGCACAGCGGTTTGCATTTTCCATTTCAACATAGGAATACCCAGGGAGTTTTTTCAATAAATCCCGGGGTTCTTTGGTTACCCCGGCCACCCGAAGATGGCAAGAAGAGTGGTAGGTTAATTTTTTTTCACGTGGGTGGTTGGGAGAGGGAAAGGGTTTTAAACGGACATAATCATTCAAAAACTGGGTGATATGAATTACTTTTTTGGAAAGATCCCTTGCTTTTTGATTCTCTGAGGGATCAGGGAAGAGGTCGGGATAATCTTTTAACATGAGGGTACAGGAGGCACAACTGGTGATAATTCGATCGAAACGGGAAAGGGAGTCCATGTTAAAACGGGCGGAATCCAACAGGTTTTTTTTGTGCCCATAAGTTTGAATGGGTGTTCCGGAACAACGTTGTCTGGGAAGGACCGGATTGATCCCATGGTGGTCAAGAACTTTCAATAGGGCCTCTCCCACGCCATCCTGGAATAAATTGGCGGCACATCCGTGAAAATAGGCCAAGGTTTGGGTATGTCCACGCTCTTCTGTGAGATGGTTGAATTTTTCACGAAGGGTTTGCGTGGCAAATTTTGGCAAAACCATTTCCCGGGGAATCCGCGCCTTTTTATTGATGGGATACATTATTAAACGACTTATTTTTTCCAAAACCCATCGGCCCAGGAAATTGTCCCAAACCGGTTGTGTTCTTCCCGCCAATTTCATCAAGGGAATAAAAGTTTTTGGTTTAGATTGAAGAAAAGATAAAACCCCCGTGATCCAACGGGGGGACTCCTCCCTTTTTTCCAATACCAATGCGGAGACATCAATCCCTGCGGGACACACTTCCCGGCAGGATTTGCAGTTTAAGCAGGATTCCACGACCCGTTTTGATTCTTCGTAGGAATAATTGGGATCGGTTAAAATGTGGAACCATCCGCGCGCACTGTTGGATTCTTCTTGAAGGACATCATACACCGGGCAAACCGAGTTGCATTTGGCGCAGGTCGCACAGGGTTTGGAAAGGCGAAGAAAATCAATGTCCTGAGTAAAAGGAGTGTCTGTGATTTTCACTCCTGGATTGAGAATATTTTGGGGATCCAGGATCTTTTTGGTGGTTTTAAAAAGATGGTACATCTCTTCGCCATAAAGATCTTTCACAAACTCTGCCCGTACTCGTCCATCCCCGTGTTCTCCGCAAATTGATCCGTCATAACGGCTTATGACGGTTTGGTGTATTTCTTTAGAGATGGCCACCATTTTTTGGAAATCCTCCGGACGGTTGACGTTTAAGAGGGGGTTAATATGGGCGTTTCCATTTCCGATATGTCCATATATTGCAACAGGAACCTCTATTTTTTTAAAATAGCCATCTAGATAGCGGATCAAATCAGGTAACCTTTTTGCCGGAACCACAACATCATCTGCAAAATTAATCGGTTTTTTCCCCTGATCATAACGGTATAAAGTTGGATAAAGGGCTTTTCGAACTTTCCATAGGTTTTCCTGTTTTTCTTTTCCCAAAGCGATTTCCATGGGACCGCAGAGGGAATACCCTTGGCATATTTTTTTGGCTTCGTCTAATTTTATATCCATGTTCCCATGGTCGAATTCCATTAAGAGAAGTACTTGGGCCTCATTGGGAATGTCGAAATCCTTTCGTCCCACCAGGTCCATTGAATTGGAGTCCAGCATTTCCAGCGCACTGGGTTCCAAGGTGAGCAAATCATTGACTGCATTTCCAATTTGCTCCAGTTTCCGAAAGTACATTAAAGCGGTGACCACCCTTTGGGGTTTTGAGACCAGTTTTATTTTGGCTTCTGTCGTCAGGCCCAAGGTTCCCTCGCTTCCTATAAAAAGTCGGGGAAGGTCAAAAACTCCTCGTTCCAAACCCTCTGCCAAGGCAAAAAGGTTATACCCACTACTATTTTTCGAAACCTGTCTTTTTTTTCGGTTGATCAGTTCGGCGTTTTGTTGAACCAGGTCCAGGATATCCCGAAGTTCTCTGTGTTCCTGAAGCAAATCTCTGCAGGGTGAACTGTTAAGAATGTAAGGTTTGGCAGTGAGCGTTTTCCCTGAGGCAAGGGTAATTTCAAGTTCTAGAACATTGTCCTTTGTTGCGCCATATTTCAGGGAATGGGGGCCAGCCGCATTGTTCCCCATCATTCCTCCTAATTTACACATGTCTCCGCTGGAAGGATCGGGGGCAAACATGAGTCCTTTTTTTGAAAGATCTCGGTTTAACTCTGCGTAAACAATTCCCGGTTGAACCCTGGCCCATAACCCTTCCTTATTAATTTCCAGAATACGGTTTATTCGAGAAAATTCTAAAATAATCCCCGGTCCAATGGCGTTTCCGGTCAAATTTGTTCCCCCGCTTCTGGCTGTAATCGGTACGCCTGTGGCTTTGGAATATAGAATTGCTTTTTTGATGTCTGTTAAACCTTCCGCCAAAACCACTGCCAGGGGTAAAACCTTGTAAATGCCAGCATCGATTGAATAGGCGGTTAAAGCGGGTCCATCGGACAGAATTTTTTTTTGAGGAAAATACTGGGTCAGCTGATGAATTTCATTACGGAGCATATTAATGGGGAATTAAGGTTGTTTCCTGTTTAAAGGTAGAACCGCCAAGGCCCGGGTTCTACTTTGTCTGTAAACGGATTAATTTTTCTTAAGTGGCCTTATTCTTTTTGGTCGGTTCCTTCTTGGAGTCCACGTAAACTATTCAAAAGATTAATTTCAGAAATGAGAAACCTTTGGTCGTCTTTGGATACCTTTGTAAATTGAATCCCCATCCCTGGAAAATAGAGTATCCGTTCAAACTTTTTCCGAGTCCAAGCCACCACTCCCTCTGCTTGGATGGGTTTATCCTTTTTCCCAGGAAGGGACATTTCCACCGTTACAGGGGTCCCTGGGTGGAAGGGGGTACGGGTTTCAATAAAAAGTCCTCCACCTCCAATGGTGTCCGTGATGCTCTCATACCATTTACCCTCGGGATTGGTGTACCGGATTCTCAAAGAGAGAGGGGTTCGTGGTGCTCTTCTTTTATTTATGGAAATGGCTCCAGTTAAATAATCTAAAATTTCCTGGAGGGTCAGGTTTCCAATTTTATTATCCTTGGGGCCAAATAAAATAAGCGTTTCATTTTTTTTATCGATTTCTACATGGCAGTTTTTATATTTTTCTGTCTTTAAAATCGGAATTCTCATTCAGATCTTCCTTATGTGATTTAAAAAAAGGTGAGGAATTTTCTCCTCATAAAGTAACCAGGACGGAATTTTCATTGGGCAACCGTTTTATCTGGATAATTGGTCCATTGTTCACTGTCGTCAAAATGACGAATTCCCCTTTCACCTAAGTATTTTTTGCCACGAAAACTTAGCCGTGTGCGAAGTTTGGTAAACCCTTTTTCTTGTAAACGGGAAACCACGTCTTCAATGGCTTGCCGAATAATTTTAAAATGGGTCGACTCTACGGTAAAATCTTCATAGTGCATTCTCCCATGGTACCCCCGTTCTGCCTTAAATATTTCAATATTCCGATTAAAATACCTTGGAACTGAATCAAATCCCTCTACCTGATGAATTTCAACATTGATGGACATGAGGTTCTCCTTTATTATTCCCAGGGTATAAGCGATCTTCCATCCATCCTGATGAACGGACCGCTAAAAAAATTTCTTTACATGTCTTTTCCAGCCCCTCCCTAACAAGGAGCGCACACTTGGGAAAGGTCCAAGATGTTTTTTTGAGTAAATAATGGTTTTGCGGGAATCGCTGGAATATGGGGTCTGTCCTTTAAGGGTTATTGTTTTTTTTTGGAAAATGAAAAGTTAAAAATAGTGCAGCCCAACCAGAAAATCAAGGGCATGGAAAAAGAAATGGTCTTAAATTATTTCCTCATTTCTACCCAATTTTAACTATTGCCCTGTTTTTTCGTTTTAATTTCCGCCTAAGGTTCACTAAAATATTATAACAAGGTTTTGCCATTAAATATTCATCAAGATAACCTTCCTTTTTTACACTGTCAAGAGGAGTCTAGTGTGGTTTTAACGTTTCATTTTTATTAAAACCTTAGGATTCCACCCCCTCTAGCTTTTCGGGAAGGGGAAAACCCATTAAATGGGTGGGGGTGAGAAAATTTCTTCTTTTTTTCCTTTTTTCAGAGTTTTTAAAAATTAAACCTATGGTCCAGGAAGTTGTTGAATATAATGAGATGTTTAAGAAAAACCATTTAATTTTCATTGACAGCTCCAGAGGGGATTCCCTATATTAGTAAGGGGCTTTTGGACTTTGGGGTTTTTTTTAGAGAAACATTATGAATGTTCCCAATGGCTTAACGCTTTTTCGGATCCTGTTGATCCCTTTTTTTATTAATTTTCTAGTATATCATTATTATCTTTATGCCCTGCTGATTTTCTTATTGGCTAGTTTGACGGATGGTTTAGATGGTTTTATCGCTCGAGTCTCCAATCAAAGGACCAAACTGGGAAGCTATTTAGATCCCATGGCAGACAAACTCCTTTTAACGGCGGCCTTTATTACGCTGGCCTATTTGAAATTTATTCCCGTTTGGATCACCATTGTAGTTGTGAGTCGTGATGCCATTTTACTTTTGGGAACTCTTTTATTGCATTTGACCCAAATGAACATTAACATGTTGCCAACGCTGATGGGAAAAAGTACCACATTATTTCAGTTGGTCTGTATCCTTGCCATTTTGTTTTTTGTGGTTTTCCAGAAAGATACGTCTAACCTTTCTCCTTTACTTTTCTTAACAGTAGGGCTTACGATCATATCCGGATTGCAGTACCTTTTTCGCTGGGTTAGATTAATGAACCATGAGGGAACGCAGTTCGTCTAATGGTTGAAAGGAAAACCCGTTTTTTTAAGCTTGGAAATTAAAATGAAGGATAGGAGTTAAACACCCCATGACGGAATCATTTTTATCGATTCAGACAGGTAAAGGGCTTCTCGTAGACGAAGTCTCCCCCGATGGAATAGGGGATAACGTTGGGATTGAGGAAGGGGATCGGCTGCTGTCCATCAACGATCAAGTTCTAAGGGACGTAATTGATTATAAATATTTTGTGTCTGATGAGATGATTGAGGTGAAAGTCATCAAAGGAAATGGAGAAATTTTAGACATTGAGATTGAAAAGGAACCCGATGAAGATTTAGGCTTAGGGTTTCCAGGTATGCGTATTCGGCAATGTCCCAATAAATGCATTTTTTGTTTTGTTGACCAGAATCCTTCGGGGCAAAGAAAAGCCCTTTATATTAGGGATGAAGATTACCGGTTTTCATTTTTATATGGAAACTATATTACTTTAACAAACCTAAGCAAAAGGGATCGCCAGCGAATTTTCCAACAAAAACTTAGCCCCCTTTATGTTTCAGTTCATGCCACGGATAATGAATTGAGGCGGAAGCTTCTGGTGAACCCAAAAGCCCCGGATATTCTAGAAACCATGAAGGAGTTTATCAACCAGGGAATTAGCCTCCAAACACAAATTGTCATTTGTCCAGGACTCAATGATGGGGTTTTCCTTGAAAAAAGTATTCAGGATTTAGCGGCTTTGTATCCAGGGGTGGCTTCTTTAGCCATTGTCCCCGTTGGCCTGACAAAATTTCGGGATCATTTGATCCCCATTGAAGAAGTGACCCCGGCTTATGCGAAAACCATGGTCCAAAGCTTACAGCCCTGGCAAGATCGATTTCGGAACGAATTGGGAACTTCTTTTGTTTTTCCATCGGATGAATTTTTTATTAAAGCCAATGAGCCTTTTCCTTCCGTGGAATATTATGAAGAATTATTACAGTTTGAAAATGGTGTGGGAATGGTTTCCTTGTTTCTGAGGGAGGCCACGGAATGGCTTCAAAACCTTCCATCCCAGGTTGGAACGCCCAAAAGGATTTCCTTGGTCACAGGATTTTCATTTGGGGGGTATTTACAACAAGTCGTTTCCCAAGCTCAGGTAAAAGGGCTTTCCCTTCAGGTATTTCCTATTCAAAATAACTTTTTTGGTCCATCGGTAACCGTGACGGGGTTGTTGACAGGAGGGGACATTATTCAAGGTATACGTTCGGAGGATATAGGAGATCTTTTGGTCATTCCCTCCGTTGCCCTAAACGAAGAAGGAACCTTTTTCCTGGATAATACCAGCCCTGAGGATATTTCGAAGGCCTTGGGAATTCCCGTTCAAATGGTTCAATCAAAAACTCGTGGACTTTGGGAAATGATGGGGGCGGATCATGGATATATCGGGAAAAACACAACTGGTGTGCATCATTGGCAATCCGATTGAGCATTCACTTTCCCCCGCCATTCAAAATGCAGCTTTTTTGGCCCTGAGGCTAAATTGGTGTTACCTTCCATTTCATCTTTTTCCCCAGGATTTAAAGGTTAGTGTAGAACTTCTCAGGGTTATCCAAAACCTAAAGGGCGCCAATGTTACGGTTCCTTACAAAGAAAAAGTGATTCCCTTTTTGGATGGGTTGACCACAGAGGCTCGGGAAATTGGAGCCGTTAACACCATTGAAGTTCAGGCGGATAGAACTTTGGTGGGACACAACACCGATGGAAGAGGGTTTGTGGCTGCCTTCCGGGAAGAAATTGGAATGAGTCTTCAGGGAAAAGTAGGTTTAATGGTGGGGGCAGGAGGGGTGGCGCGGGCGGTGGGGTACCGCTTGATAAAGGAACAGGTGCGGGAGGTAATTTTTATCAATCGAACTCTCTCCAGGGCCAAGGGATTAGCCCAACAGATGAGGGCCTGGTCCCCACAGGTTTTATCCCATGGCTTAGCCCCGGATGATTTGAAAATTCAGGATCTTTTAAAAAGGGTGGATTTTCTGATTAATGCAACCTCTTTGGGGCTTCAAGCATCCGATCCCCTTCCGATCACCCTGGATGGCTTAAACCCTAACGCTGTGGTGTGTGACCTGGTTTATCGCCCAGGGGGAACTTTTTTTTCAAATTTGGCAAAAGAAAAAGGTTGGGCTTCCATGGGAGGTTTGCCCATGTTGGTGCATCAAGGGGCCTTGGCTTTTGAGGTCTGGACAGGGCAAAAAGGGCCCGTTCAGGTTATGGCTGAGGCCCTTCAAAGAGTGTGAGACCTGTTTGAAGAAAGACCCCTCCGGGCTGAAAAGTTGGTTTAAATTTTTTTCTTACCCAGGTCCTCTTTTTTTTTTGGGGGGGTATTTTAATGGGTTCGGTTGGCTTGTGGGTTTTTTGATATTGCAGGGTGTTTCTTTCAATTACCCGGAGTTTTTTCATGGCTGGAAATAGTTATGGGGTTGTTTTCCGTGTGACCACTTTTGGGGAAAGCCATGGTTTGGCCCTGGGGGTGATTGTCGATGGGTGTCCCGCCGGGTTGGTTCTTTCGGAAACGGAGATCCAAAAAGATTTAGATCGGAGACGGCCGGGACAGAACCCTTTAACATCTCAAAGGCAAGAAAAGGACCAAGTGAAAATATTGAGCGGGGTTTTTGAAGGGGTCACCACGGGTACCCCCATTGGCATGATTATTCATAATGAGGATCAAAGATCTAAGGATTATGATTCTATTAAAAATCTTTTCCGTCCGGGTCATGCGGATATAACCTACCTTCGAAAATACGGGATACGTGATTACCGAGGGGGAGGTAGGGCCTCCGCTCGGGAGACCGTTGCCCGGGTGGCCGCAGGGGCCATTGCCAGGAAAGTATTGGCTAAGAGCGAGATAAAAATCATTGCTTATATTAGGAAAGTAGGGTCTGTGGAAATCGAAACCATCGACCTAAACGAGATTTCTCAAAACCCGCTTTTTTGCCCGGATAAAAGAGCGGCGGAGGAAATGAAAACCCTTATTGAAAAGGTTCGTTCCCAGAAAGATTCTATTGGTGCGCTTGTAGAAGTAGTGGCTCAAGGCGTTCCCCCCGGGTTAGGAGAGCCGGTTTTTGATAAGTTGGACGGGGAAATTGCGAAAGCCTTGATGTCAATTAATGCGGTCAAGGGGGTAGAGATTGGGGATGGATTCCGTGTGGTCCAGCTGCGGGGAAGTGAGAATTGCGATCCGATTACTCCCCATGGTTTTAAATCCAACCATGCAGGGGGAATATTAGGGGGAATTTCCAACGGTGATACCATTATCGCTCGTTTGGCCATCAAACCCACATCTTCCATTGCCATTGAACAGGAAACGATTGATATTGAAGGACGACCCACCAAAATCATCACCAAAGGTCGCCACGATCCCTGTGTGGGAATTCGTGCAGTTCCCATTGCCGAAGCAATGATGGCATTGGTTCTTGCGGATTTTCTTTTAAGAAATAAACTGGTTAGAATTAATGATCTTTAAGTTTTAGATTGCCTTTTCATTTTTTTCTGTTTAAAACCCGCCCCCTTTCTCAAATCAAAAGACCTAAACCCTTATTTTTATATTTCTTATTCTATTAAAATCTTCCCATACCGAATTCCTTTCTTCGAATAAACCTCTTTCTGTATTTTTAAGATTTATTAAACTCATAATTTATTGAAAATATTAATAAAACATTGATTTTTGTCAAATTTGACAAAAAATGGAACCTTCAGTACACTTTACACAGCTTATGAAAAAATCTTTTTAAAAATGCTTTGAATTTAAGAATTTTTTCTCTTTAATAATAAACGGCTAGAGCCAACCAGCATTGAACCCTTCTAAATTCCAGAGGTAAACATTGGGTCCTGAAAAAATAGGGAGACTTTTAGTTGCTGCCAATTTAATTTCGGAGGATCAGCTTACCAATTCCCTGGTTTTACAAAAAAAGGCTGGGGGACATTTGGGTAGTATTCTAATTAGACAAGGGTTTCTTGAAGAGGAAAACCTTTTAAAATTTTTAAGCCAGCAGTATGGAGTTCCTTCCGTGGATTTGGCTACCCAGGAAATTGATCCTTCGGTGGTGAAATTCATTCCATCTCAAGTGGCCATCAAGCATCGCGTGATCCCCATTCGAAGAAGGGGGCAATTAATTACTTTGGCCATGGTTGATCCCACCGATGTGTTTGCCATCGATGATATTAAATTCATGACCAGCTATGATGTGGACCCCGTGATTGCTTCTGAGACATCCATTGTGGACGCGATTAATAAACATTACAACCTGCAAATTTCCCAAACGGCAAAAAGCGCTTTGTTGGAGGCCAGGGATTACACCCTCGGAGATGGGGATTTAAAGGGGGATGCGGATTTTGATCATCTCGAAGAAGGGCCGATGATCGCCGTTGAGGATTTCGATTCCGTTGTGGGCGATGCCCTGGATAATATTGATGTGGTGGAAGAGCAACAAGACGAGGGGGGGATCAGGGATGTTGAGGCACCCATTGTCAAATTGGTTAACGGTGTTTTAATCAATGCGATTAAGGTGGGGGCCAGTGATATCCATTTTGAACCCTTTGAAACGGTGTTTCGGGTTCGTTTTCGGTTAGATGGTATTTTGAGAACCACCATGAATCTTCCTTTAAAAATCAAAAACGCTGCTGTCTCCCGTTTAAAAATCATGTCAAAGCTCGATATTGCCGAACGCCGGCTCCCTCAAGACGGTCGAATTAAATTAAAACTCGGAAAAAAGAGAGAGGTGGATTTCAGAGTCTCCACACTTCCTTGCTTATTTGGTGAGAAGGTGGTGATGAGAATTTTGGATAAATCCAATCTATCCTTAGATTTAACCAAACTGGGTTTTGAAACCAAACCATTGGAGGATTTTAATAAGGCGATCAACAGTCCTTATGGAATGGTTTTGGTCACCGGTCCTACGGGAAGCGGGAAAACCACTACTCTGTATTCCGCATTGAGTACCATCAATGATGCAGAGATCAATATTATGACTGCAGAGGACCCGGTTGAGTATAACCTAATGGGAATCAATCAGGTTCAGATGAAAGATGAAATAGGGTTGAACTTTTCCATCGCCCTACGAGCTTTTTTACGTCAGGATCCAGATGTGGTGATGGTGGGGGAAATCCGGGATTACGAGACCGCTGAAATTGGGGTTAAAGCCGCTTTAACGGGACATTTGGTCTTAAGCACCATTCACACCAATGATGCCCCCAGCACCATTAATCGACTGTTGAATATGGGAATTGAGCCTTTTTTGGTCTCTTCTTCGGTCATTTTAATATTGGCCCAGCGGTTGGCCCGAAAAGTCTGTAGCAACTGTAAGGAGGAAGAAAAACTTTCACCCCAATCCCTCGTGGAGGCGGGTTTTTCGGAAAGCGAGGTTAGCCAGCTTACCTTATATAAAGGAAAAGGATGTGAGATTTGCAGCAAAACCGGTTATAAAGGACGGGTGGCCTTGTATGAAGTCATGCCGATTGGAGAAGCCATTCGCGAAATGATTCTTCAGGGTGCTTCTGCGGATGAAATTAAGAAAAAAGCAATGTCATTAGGAATGAAAACACTTCGAATGAGTGGTCTTCAAAAGGTTCGTGAGGGGGTTACCTCCGTAGAGGAAGTGGTCAGCTCTACGTTTAGCGATTAAGAAGTTTTCCAGCGAGATCTTTTTAATTCAAATTTTTTGGCGAAGGTAAAAAAGATATCATAAAAAAAGAAAGGAAAAGATGGCCAATTTATATCAATTACTCCAAACCATGACTGAGAAAGGTGCTTCTGACCTTCATATTACCACTGGATCCCCACCCCAAATCCGAGTGGATGGTAAATTGGTTCCTTTGGATCTTCCACCGATGACCCCCGCTGAAACCAAGCAGCTTTGTTACAGTGTTTTGACGGATGCTCAAAAGCATCGTTTTGAAGAACAAAATGAGCTTGATTTTTCTTTTGGTTTAAAAGGTTTAAGTCGATTCCGGTCAAATATTTTTATGCAGCGCGGGGCGGTTGCGGCCGCCATTCGGACCATTCCATTTAAAATCCTTTCCTTTGAGGAGTTAGGGCTTCCTAAGGTGATGCATGATTTGGTCAAGAAACCCCGAGGGTTGATCCTGGTGACCGGGCCAACCGGGAGCGGAAAGTCCACTACTCTGGCCAGTATGATTGATCGGATCAACTCGGAACGTCATGAACATATTGTCACTATTGAAGATCCCATAGAATTTCTCCATCCCCACAAGAAATGTATAGTGAATCAAAGAGAAGTCAATTCGGATACTTCCGATTTTAAGGTGGCATTAAAATATATATTGAGACAGGATCCCGATGTGGTGTTGGTCGGGGAAATGCGGGATTTAGAGACCATTGAAGCGGCTTTGACCATTGCAGAAACGGGGCACCTCACCTTTGCCACCCTGCATACCAATTCCTGTGCGCAGACCATTAACCGAATTATTGATGTGTTTCCTTCCCATCAACAGCAGCAGGTTCGCGCCCAACTCTCTTTTGTTTTGGAAGGGGTAATTTGCCAACAGTTGCTTCCGAAAACGAATGGCCAAGGAAGGTTGCTGGCCATGGAAATTATGGTTCCAAACCCTGCTATTCGAAACCTGATCCGCGAAGACAAAATTCACCAGATTTATTCCACCATGCAAACAGGACAAAATAAATTTGGAATGCAGACAATGAACCAAGCCCTGTTTGAAATGTACTTGAGACGTTTGGTCAGCTACGATGATGCGGTGGGTAGATCCAGTATACCTGACGAGCTCATTTCAATGATGAATCGAGGAGGGGGTGGGGCTCCCGTTGGAACTGGAAAAGAGCAACGAATGGCCCAATAAACAAAAAGGGCAAAATTTTTGAGTTTGGATCAATGGGGTTACTCCACGCCCCAAAGTCCTTAGGAGGAATTATGGCGACTTTTACCTGGACCGGAAGAAATAAGCAGGGTTCTTTGCAAAAAGGGCAAATGGTTGCAAAAACCCGGGAAGAAGTGATCAGTCTATTGCGGAAACAAAATATTCTGGTGACGTCCATTCAACAGCAAAAGGCCGGTCTTCTTGCAATGGAAATCCCCGGTTTGGGGGGTGGGGTCGGGGATAAAGATATCGTGGTCTTTACACGGCAATTTGCAACCATGATCGATGCAGGGTTACCCCTCGTACAATGTTTGGAAATCTTAGGGGCGCAAACCGAAAATAAATTGCTGGCCAAAGCAATTCAGGATGTTCGAGAAGATGTGGAAAGCGGGTCTACCTATGCGGATGCGCTTAAAAAACATTCCAAGATTTTTGATGACCTATACGTCAGTATGGTGTCCGCCGGGGAGGCTGGAGGAATTTTAGATACCATTTTAAACCGCCTCGCCAAGCATATTGAAAAAGTGATGAAGCTAAAAAGCCAAATTAAAGCCGCCATGTTTTATCCCGCGACCATTGTGGGTGTGGCGGTGGTGGTTATATCGGTTCTGATGGTTTGGGTGATCCCCACCTTTGCCAAAATGTTCGTTGATTTTGGAGGGGTCCTTCCCACCCCAACCAGGATCGTTATGTTTACCAGTGAATTTATGCAATCCAATTTTCTTTTGATTATTGGGGGAGTGATCGCCAGTGTTTTTGGGTTGAAATTTTTTTACGGAAATAAAAAGGGCCGGAGATTTTGTGATAAAATTATTTTGGCTTCACCGGTTTTTGGTCCGATTGTCCGAAAAGCAGCTGTTGCCAAATTTACCCGTACCTTGGGAACCCTGATCAGCAGTGGCGTTCCAATTTTAGATGGTTTGGGAATTGTTGCAAAAACCTCCGGAAATAAGGTGATTGAAGAAGCCCTTTTGGTTGCCCGTCAAAGCATTAGTGAAGGAAAAACCGTTTCAGAACCGTTAGAGAAAACAAAAGTTTTCCCCCCCATGGTTGTACAAATGATTTCCGTGGGTGAGGCCACGGGAGCCCTTGATGCAATGCTTGGGAAAATTGCTGATTTCTATGATGACGAAGTGGATACCGCTGTAGCAGGGCTTACCTCTCTTCTTGAACCCATGCTGATGGTTTTCCTTGGAGTGGTGATTGGGTTTATCGTTATTTCCATGTATTTACCCATATTCAAAATGGCCTCTATTGTAGGGTAAAAAGAAAAACCTCAAAAAATAATTTTCGAGGTCCCGACCTGATGATTTTGTGAACAAGACGCTATCACGAGAAGAAGGGGAAGAGGTCCGCAGGCGCTTGAAATGGTTATTGGGGCTGCGGGTCAGTGTGGTGACAATTTTTTTGGGGTCTTCTCTCCTTTTGCAAGTAGGATTCGGCCGACAACTCAGCTCCATTCATTCTTTTTATTTTCTTATCGGTGCGACTTACCTGTTAACGATTGTTTACGCTCTTTCCTTGAACCAGGTAACGTCTTCCTACCTATATGCCTTCGCCTATGGCCAAATTGTTCTTGATTTGATCTTAGAAACCGGCCTGGTTTTTGTAACCGGGGGGGTTCAGAGTCCCTTTTCTTTTTTATATTTAATCTCGGTTTTTTCATCGGGGATGATCCTTTCCAGAAAGGGAGGGGTAGGGGCAGCCGCCATTGCGTCTCTTCTTTACGGAGGTCTCATTGATCTCCAATACTATGAGGTTTTTCCTGTTTTAACCTCGGGTGGCTTGACAAGCAAAGAGACCTTTTATATTCTTTTTCTCAACATCATTGCTTTTTTCTTGGTGGGTTATGCCAGTGGTGGGGTATCGGAGAAACTAAGAAAGACTGGGGAAGCTCTCCTTAAAAAAGACAAGGGTTTAACAGAACTAAAAGGGTACCATGAACATATTGTTCATAGTATGAGCAGTGGGCTTCTGACCACGGATTTGGAAGGGAGACTGACTTCTTTTAACCGGGCTGCGGGGGAAATTTCAGGATTTTCTTCGGATGAAATCCGGGGAAAGCGGTGTTGGGAGGTTTTGGATTTAGAAAAATTAGAGGAAGTGTTTTCCGTTCCAAGGAAGATCCGCCTTCCCTATCGTTTTGACGGAGAATGCCACCGCAAAGATAAAACCAAGCTCCTATTGGGTGTGACCGTTTCGGATCTTAGGAGCGAGGGAAATAGTACAGGAATTATTGGGATTTTTCAGGATTTAACCCACATTCGGGAAATGGAAAAGGAAATGAAACGAAAAGAAAAATTGGCGACCATTGGGGAAATGGCCGCAGGCATGGCCCATGAAATTCGAAACCCTTTGGCTTCCTTAAGTGGGTCCATGCAGGTTCTTAGGCAAGAACCTTTGCTCAATGATGAACAAAAAACCCTGATGAACATTGCTCTTCGTGAGACGGAGCGATTGGATTCCATCATTACAGGGTTTCTTCGTTACGCAAAACCTTCCCCTCCAAACCGGAAAAAATGTGATTTAAAAAGTTTATTATTGGAAACCTTAGATTTTTTTAAACAAGCCCAAGACTACAGAGAAAATATTAAGGTGTTTTTTGAGCCCGAAGACCGGTTTTTGAGCGCCTCAGTGGACCCCGACCAAATGAAACAGGTATTTTGGAATTTATCCATTAATGCGGTTCAAGCGATGCCAGAGGGCGGGGTGTTGCGGGTTTTGGCAAGGCAAGCCAATAGCGGTTATGGGGGAGAGAATGGATCGGGGGAGGGTTCATTTTCTTGTTTTCAAGTCCTTTTTCAAGATTCTGGGGTAGGAATCGAACCAGTCAACCTGGAAAAAATTTTTTATCCCTTTTTTACCACAAAGGATAGAGGGTCCGGTTTAGGCTTAGCCATTGTTCATCGGATCATTGAAGATCATGGTGGGAAAATTGAGGTTGAAAGTTATTTAGGGAAAGGCACCACCTTTAAAATTCTTTTGCCCTCCCATGGCCCATAGAACGGTTGGCACAAATTTATGAATAGGGGAACGGGTATTCTCTTTTTTTTTAAAAAGATTTAGGGAATAGAAAAAGTTGAGGTTCCGATTTAATACTTGGTAAAATGACGGTTATTTTTTGAACAACCATGTTTGAATTTACCCGGCATCTTGTTTAGGGAAGACCCATTGGATTTCAATTTTTGGAGGGTATGTGGAAAAGATCCTTGTGGTTGATGATGAAAAAAGTATGCGGGATTTTCTATCCATCGTTCTTAAAAAAGAGGGATATTATGTGAGTACAGCGGAGGATGGGGAAATTGCGCGGCAGTGTTTAGAAAAAGATATTTTTGATTTGGTCATTACCGATATCAAAATGCCCCGAATGAGTGGCCTTGACCTCCTTAAGATGGTCAGGGATTTTTCAGAGGAAACCATTGTATTGGTCATTACGGCTTTTGCGTCTACCGAAACTGCCATTGAAGCCATGCGGCAAGGGGCTTATGATTATCTCACCAAACCCTTCCAAATTGAAGAAGTAAAGCTGATCATTCGAAATGCCCTTGAGAAGAGACACCTTCGGGAAGAGAATCTCTTGTTGAAGCGCGAATTGGGGGAGAAGGGTGCTTTAGACCATATCATTGGAAAAAGTGAAAGGATTCGGCAGGTTTTTGATTTGATTAGGAAGGTTGCGGATAGCCGAAGTAATATCTTGATTTTAGGAGAAAGTGGGACCGGAAAAGAACTGGTTGCAAGGGCCATTCATTTTAACAGTAAACGAAAGGAATTTCCCATTGTCACGGTAAATTGTAGTGCGTTACCGGAACCCCTTTTGGAGAGTGAACTATTCGGTCATATGAAAGGGTCTTTCACCGGAGCTGTTGCCAATAAGGAGGGCCTGTTTGAAGTAGCCAATAATGGGACCATTTTTCTAGATGAAATTGGGGAAACCCCTCCATCGATCCAAGTGAAGTTATTACGCGTTTTACAAGAAAAAGAATTCAGACGAATCGGTGGAACCCGTGATATTAAAGTGGACGTTCGGATCATTGCGGCAACCAATAAAGATCTTGGAAAGTTAGTTTCTGATGGGTTATTTCGGGAAGACCTCTATTACCGTTTGGATGTCATTCCCATCCAATTACCTCCCTTGCGGGATCGGCCGGAAGACATTCCATTATTGGTTAACCATTTTTTGAGCAATTATAGTGAAAACAGCGGAAAGAAGGTAAAAGCAATTACCTCGGATGCACTGGACCTTTTGAAAACCCACGAATGGAAGGGAAATGTAAGAGAATTAGAAAATGTATTAGAGCGCGCTTTGGCCTTGGCCAATGGGGATTTACTTAGACAGGAGGATATTGAAAACCATCTTCAACGGTCGGTTTTCTCAAAAGACATGTTCCTCACCGATCTTCCCGAGGAGGGGATTGATTTAGAAGATCTGATGGGACATATTGAGAAAGGCTTTTTAATCAAAGCGTTGGACCGGGCCCATTGGGTAAAAAAGGAAGCGGCCAAACTATTACATTTAAATTTCCGTTCCTTCCGTTATCGTTTATCAAAATACGGTATTAAAAAAAATGGACAAAATGATCCAGAAGATTTTGACGATTTAGAGGAATTTCCTGAAGAAAAATTTTAGTTCCAAATACGTCTGTCCCTATTCCCTGTTTTCCCCGAGAGTCCACAAAAATTTTCCTCCCCTTATTTTCTCCGAAACCTTTTCTTTTATAACAAAGGAGCGGGTTAGGCCCTCTAAAGCGTTTCCCTTCTTGTTTTTTTTCAATCCCTTAATTCAATATAAAATTTGAAATTGGAGGGCCTCTTGTGTCAATCTGTAGCGGAGCCAGAAAAAATGACACCCCTAGGAACCCATAAAAGAATTTGCCTTTTTTCCCCCGCGAAAATAAACCTTTTTTTACATGTCATTGGCCAAAGACTGGACGGATACCATGATCTGGTTTCCCTAATGCAGATGGTGGATTTCGGCGATGAAATTCTTTTTGATATTTCCCCAGAGGGGATTCTGCTGAAGGGAGAGGGGGCCTCTTTACCCCCAACAGAAAAAAATTTGGTTTTTCGGGCAGCTTCTTTATTAAAAAGAGAATGCGGGGTTTCCCAAGGGGTTCGAATTTTTTTAAAAAAGGTAATTCCCATTTCCGCTGGATTAGGGGGAGGGAGTAGTAATGCAGCAGCAACCCTGTTGGGTTTAAATCTCCTTTGGAATCTAAACCTTTCTCGGGGAGATCTTATCCGGTTTGGAGATCAATTAGGGGCCGATGTCCCTTTTTTTTTTCAAGGACCTTTAGCCTTAGCATTGGAAAAAGGAGGGAAATTGGTTCCTCTTAAAGGGGGGACACCTTTATCTGTTTTATTAGTGAATCCGGGGATATCTATTTCCACAGGTGGGGTTTTCCGATCCTTCCAGGCACAACAAAACATCCATCAGGAGAAAACCTTTCCAAAACCTGAATCTTTGGGATTGTTAAAAAAGTGGTTGACAATTGTCCAAGAGCAATTTAAAATCAGCGATTTCGAGAAACCACGGTTTTCCTTCCCAGATGTCTTGGCATCTCTCCGGAATGATCTTGAATCGGTTGTTTTTAATCAGTATCCCCAGGTTCAAAAAATAAAGGAGGATTTGCAGGCGCTGGGTACCTTAATGACACTCATGTCTGGAAGTGGTTCAACAGTGTTTGCAATATTTGAAAACCCCGAGAAAATGAAACGGGCTAAAAAAGCTTTAAAAACAGGTCCCGGATGGATGGTCCGGGAGACTTCTACTCTGGAGCGGTCCCCCTGGAAAAAGGAACTGTCAAAACTTAGAATTTAGCCTGGGTTTTAAAAATTAAAAAATTTGAGACCAAATTGGGGCGTCGACAAGCGGTAAGTCACGAGATTTTGGATCTCGCATTCCCAGGTTCGAATCCTGGCGCCCCAGCCATTTTTTTTGAGAATTTAGGTGGGTGTAAACAGATTTTAGAAAGGGCGGATATGAGGTTAAGGGATGAATAGGAAACTCAAGCTTTTTTCCGGATCTTCCAATTTGGAGCTTGCGGAGGAGATTTGCCGTTTTTTGGGTGTTTCTTTAGGAAGGGCAACCCTTTCTACTTTTAGCGATGGTGAGATTTTAGTGCGGGTTGATGAGAATGTGAGGGGGATGGATATCTTTATTATACAATCCACCTCTTCACCGGTAAACGATAATTTGGTGGAATTACTGTTGATGATCGATGCGATGAAACGGGCGTCCGCTCATCGAATTACCGCTGTCATTCCTTATTTCGGCTACGCCAGGCAGGATCGGAAAGACCAACCCAGAGTTCCCATTTCTGCCAAACTCATGGCCGATTTGATTACCACATCGGGGGCCCACCGGGTTCTGACCGTGGACCTTCATGCGGGACAAATTCAAGGGTTTTTTAATATTCCAGTGGATCATTTATATGCAACGCCAGTTTTGCTCGATTATATTAAATCCAAAAACATTCAAGATTTGGTGGTGGTGTCCCCTGATGCTGGAGGGGTGGAGAGGGCTCGGGCGTTTGCGAAACGCCTCAATGCCCAATTGGCTATTATTGATAAACGAAGGGAAGGCCCCAATCAAACGAAACTCATGAATATTATTGGTGAGGTGGAAAAACGAAATATCTTAATATTAGACGATATGATTGATACGGCAGGAACCATAGCGCAAAGTGCAAGGGCAATAGATGAAAAAGGAGCCAGCGAAATTTTAGCTGGATGTACCCACCCGGTTTTATCCGGGTCAGCATTAGACCATTTAAATTCCTCAGCCATAACGGAAATTATCGTGACCAACACGGTTCCCTTGGGAAAAAAGAAGGACCTCTGCTCCAAAATTAAAGTGCTTTCAGTTGCCCCTCTTTTGGGGGAGGCGATAAAGCGAATTCACGAAGAGGATTCGGTAAGTTCATTGTTTGTTTAGGAAAAAATGTTAGGAGTCTAAGGATGAAACGTATAAATTTATCAGTTGATTTAAGGGAAAAAAGTGGCAAAGGGCCTGCCCGGAGTTTGAGAAGAGAAGGGAAAATTCCTGGAATTCTTTTTGGTTCGGGGGAATCCCTACAACTTACCCTAAATTCAGTGGAATTGGGAAAATCCCTTGGGTCTTCGGGAGGTGAAAATTCCTTGGTGAATTTAAAAATTAATGGATTAAAAAAGAAAGGAGAACGTACCGCTATTTTTAGGGATTTTCAATATCATCCCGTAACCGGAAAACTACTGCATGTGGATTTATTTGAAGTGGCTATGGACGCCATGATCCGGGTAAAGGTTCCCCTTGAAATTACCGGAGGTGTTCCGGTTGGGGTTAAAACAGAAGGGGGTGTTCTTCATACTCATCTTCGTGAAATTGAAATTGAATGTCTTCCTTTGCAAATTCCTGAGAAGGTTCCGGTGGATGTATCAGAGTTGCGGCTGGGGGAATCATTCAACGTGAAACACCTAAAGGTGGAGGAAGGGGTGCGCATTTTAGAAGAGGAAAGAATGAAAGTCGTTTCGGTAACCGCTCCGATGTCGGAGGCCAAACTTGAAGAGCTCTTGGCCAGTCCGGCAGAGGCAGAGGTAAAGGAACCTGAAGTGGTGAGTAAGGAGAAGAAAGAAGGAGAAGCAGCAAAAGGCGAAGAGAAAAAAGAAGAACCTAAGAAGGAGAAGGAATCCAAGAAAGAAAAGGAATAAATTAGTTCGTGGATTTCGTTTTGAAAGTTATTGTTGGATTGGAAAATCCCGTATCACGTTACAAAAATTCCCAGCATAGTGTAGCGTACCGAAGAGTTGAACGGGTTGCTTCCGTCCGGCGAATACCTTTTTATCAGGAAGACCCAATGGTATGAATCGGAAAGGTGAGAATGGATGGAAAGTCTTCCCTTCTGGTTAAACCCAAGACCTTTATGAACGTAGGTGGGGCCACGATTGCTGGGTGGGTGAAAAAAAAAGAAAATGACCACACGCACTTGGTTGTGGTTCATGACGATCGGGACTTGCCATTTGCTCGGATCTTCCGGAAGGCAACAGGGGCTTATGGGGGACATGGGATCCGGTCTTTTATCACCTCTTTAGGAACCCACCATTTTAATCGTCTAAAAATAGGTATTGGACGGCCTCCCGGTTAGAGCCGACCGTCAGAATTTGTTTTAGCCCCTTTTTCTTTTCCGGAAAATAAGATTTTTGGAAAAGGTGGTGATCAAAGTTTTCAAGCCATCCAGGCGGTGGTGTTTTAGGGAATTTAAAAAACCATGAATCAGTTCAATAGCGAATTGTAATCAATATGAGTGAGGAGGATGACGTGAGCGTTGTACAAATGGGATTAATTTTCTCCTTAGGGTGTTCAGTGATAGCCCTTCTTTATGGAGTTTTTTCGTCAAAATGGATTTTAGGGCTCAATCCGGGGTCAGATAGGATGCAGGAAATTGCATTAGCGATTCAGGAAGGAGCGAAGGCTTATTTGAATCGACAATACACCGCTATCGGAATTGTGGGTGTTATTTTATTAGTGGTTCTTGCAATGACTTTGGGGCTCTTAACGGCCATTGGGTTTGCCATCGGGGCGGTAGCATCGGCAGCTGCGGGGTATATCGGTATGTGGGTCTCTGTCAGGGCCAACGTACGGACGACCGAAGCGGCCAAATCGGGCCTTGCACAGGGGTTGGACGTTGCCTTCCGTGGGGGAGCCATTACGGGGCTATTAGTGGTCGGATTAGGCCTCTTGGGGGTTGCAGGGTATTCATCCATTTTGTTGGGAATGGGAATTGAATTAAACAAGACGATTAATGCGCTGGTGGGGTTAGGTTTTGGGGGTAGTTTAATCAGCATTTTTGCCCGGTTGGGGGGAGGCATTTTTACCAAAGGGGCAGATGTGGGGGCCGACTTGGTTGGAAAAGTAGAGGCTGGGATCCCTGAAGATGATCCCCGGAACCCCGCTGTGATTGCGGACAATGTGGGGGATAATGTGGGGGATTGTGCGGGAATGGCCGCGGATTTATTTGAAACCTATGCCGTAACCATAATTTCTGCAATGCTCCTGGGAGTATTGATTTATCAGGAAAGCCTCAACGCGTTTGTCTATCCAATGGTATTAGGCGGGGTTTCTATTATTGCCTCGGTCATTGGGACCTTTTTTGTTCGTTTGGGAAAAGGAAATAACATCATGGGGGCTTTATATAAAGGTTTAATTTCAAGTGCCGTGATCTCTGCAGTGGCTTTTTATCCTGTGACCACCTGGTTAATGGGGGGGGAAGCCGGGTATAGCGTGTTTGAGCTTTATATTCCCGCTTTGGTAGGATTATTGGTTACCGGGGCGATCGTGGTTATTACGGAATATTATACTGGAACACAATATTGGCCGGTTCGTCATATTGCGGAGGCTTCCCAAACAGGCCACGCCACCAACATTATTGCGGGCTTAGCTGTTTCAATGAAGGCCACGGCCCTTCCCGTCATTGTGATTGCGGCTGGAATTATCACCGCCCATTCCTTTGCGGGAATTTATGGTGTGGCCATTGCCGCCGTTTCCATGCTTTCCATGACAGGGATTGTGGTGGCAATTGATGCCTATGGCCCCATCACTGATAATGCGGGGGGCATTGCTGAAATGGCGGAGCTTCCTAAAAGCGTTCGGGCGGTTACCGATCCCCTCGATGCGGTGGGAAATACCACTAAAGCGGTGACCAAAGGATATGCCATTGGATCCGCAGGGCTGGCTGCTATTGTGTTGTTTTCCGCTTATACCGAAGAGCTTGAAAAGATGGGGTTGAAGGTTACCTTTCTCCTGGCTGACCCGAAAGTCCTTGTGGGCCTTTTTATTGGGGGGCTTCTTCCTTATTTTTTTGGTGCTTTGGCGATGGAGGCGGTTGGAAAAGCCGGGGGGCTAGTAGTGGAAGAGGTCCGTCGTCAATTTAGAGAAATCAAGGGGATAATGGAGGGTACGGGGAAGCCCGAATATGGCCAAGCCGTGGATATTGTTACACGGGCCGCCATTAAAGAAATGATCCTCCCAGGTCTCATTCCCGTAGTCATTCCAATTTTAGTTGGTGTTCTTTTGGGTCCCATTGCTTTGGGAGGCGTATTGGTGGGAAGCATTATTACGGGCATTTTTTTGGCCATTTCCATGACCAGCGGTGGGGGCGCGTGGGATAATGCGAAAAAATACATTGAAGATGGAAATTTCGGGGGAAAAGGAAGTGAGGCTCATAAAGCGGCGGTCACAGGTGATACGGTGGGAGATCCCTACAAGGATACCGCGGGTCCTGCAATCAATCCGATGATTAAGATCATAAACATTGTGGCTTTACTTATTGTTCCCATCATGGCCCCCTTTTGGTCCTAACTTCTAAACAGGATAAAACAGCTTAGGCGCTATCATGGGATTTAATTGCGGAATTATTGGCCTTCCCAATGTTGGAAAGTCAACCATTTTTAAAGCACTGACCTCGGCCAAAGCAGAAGTGGCGAACTATCCCTTTTGTACCATCGATCCAAATGTGGGGGTCGTCCCTGTCCCTGATCCCAGGCTGGGGGTACTTGAGAAGATTTACCGTCCCAAAAAAGTTACACCCACGATTGTGGAAGTGGTTGATATTGCTGGGTTGGTCAAGGGGGCCAGCACAGGAGAAGGTTTGGGAAATAAATTTTTGGGACATGTCCGGGGAGTGGATGCTCTCCTCCATGTGGTTCGATGTTTTGAAGATCCTGAGGTTATCCATACTGCGGGGAAAGTGGATCCTAAACAGGATATTGAAATCATCGAAACTGAGTTGATTTTATCGGATTTGGAAATTCTTGACCGGCGAATTCAAAAAATAGAGAAAAAAGCCAAATCAGGAGGAAAATCTGAACGGGAGGAGTTAGCTCTCATTATGACCCTTCAGAAGATTTTAAATGAAGGGCGGTCCCTCAGAGGTTTCCAAATGGAGCCTGAGCAGAGGGATATGATTCAAGATTACCATTTATTAACTTTAAAACCTTTACTGTATGTTGCCAATATCTCCGATTATGACTCAAAAAGTGAGAATAGGTTCCTGAAAGTGGTTGAGGAAATTGCCCAGTCAGAGCATACCCTGGTAATTGCCATAGCTGGGGGAACCGAGGCAGAGTTGAGTACCTTGTCCTTTCAGGAAAAGCAAGAATTTATATCGGAGCTGAACCTCGAAGAACCTGGGTTAAACCGGTTGATTAATGCCGCCTATGGGCTCCTGGGCCTATTGACATTTTTTACAGGGGGTGAAGAGGAGGTTCGGGCTTGGACCGTGGTCAAAGGGTCCAAAGCCCCGCAGGGCGCAGGAAAAATACATTCAGATATGGAAAGAGGATTTATCCGGGCAGAAGTTATGAGCTATTCTGATTTATGTGAAGCAGGTTCCGTTCAAAAGATCAAAGAAAGAGGCCTTTTGAGAGTGGAAGGAAAGGATTATGTGATTCAGGATGGCGATAATGTTTTTTTTCGATTTCATGTTTAATTTGCCTATCCTCCCTTGATTCCAAACGTGAGGATATGTTAAAAACGAGACTTAGATTGTTATGGGAAAATGGGGGTACAAAACGAAAAGGTGCCCCCTTTCGAGAAGTTTCCTCGCTCTTATCGTGCTTAAGGGCTTTACATCCAGGAGGTCAAATCCATGGGAGAATATGAGTCCATTTTTGTTTGTCGGCAATCTCTTACAGAAGATGCCAATACCCAATTAATAGAAAAATTTAAGAAGATTATTGAAAAAAATGGGGGTGAAATCCTCAAAACCGAGCAGTGGGGTAAAAGGCGGTTGGCTTATGAAGTTAAAAAGGAGAAAAAAGGGATCTATAACCTAATCCAATTAAAAGGAGACGGGCCGCTGATTTCCGATTTAGAACGCAATTATATGCTTGATGATTCGGTGATCAAATATATGACGGTTCGTTTAGAGCACCCGCCTGTTCCGGACCCCAGTGTTTCTACCGAGGGATCAGAGGAAAACAAGGAGAAATAGCTCATGGCCAGTTTTAATAAAGTTATCCTCATGGGAAACCTGACCAAAGACCCTGAAATTCGATACACCCCGGGAGGAACTGCGGTGGCCAGTTTTCGGATGGCTATTAACCACCGGTTTAAACAAGGTGAGGAATTCAGGGAGGATGTTTGTTTTGTGGATATTGTGGTGTTTGGAAAACAGGCCGAAAACTGTAGTCAATATTTAAATAAGGGCAACGGTGTGATTATTGAGGGCCGGCTTCAGGAGCGACGTTGGCAGACAGAGGATGGGCAAAAGCGAAGTAAACACGAAGTCGTGGCCCAAAGTGTTCGTTTCCTTCCCAAGAAGCAGGAAACGCCTGGAGAAAAAGGGCCACCGTTTCCAGAAGAAGATGTGGTAGATAATGATGTTCCATTTTAAAGGGTTTATGAACGTTTAAAGAAGGAGAATCATGGAAAAAAGGAGATTTTTTCAGCGACGAAAAACCTGCCGTTTTTGTGTGGAAAAAGTCCTGTGGGTGGATTATAAAAATACTCAGTTCCTTCGGGACTTTTTAAGTGATCGGGGAAAGATTATTCCCAGCCGGATTTCAGGGAACTGCGCAAAACACCAACGTGACTTAGGTGTAGCCATTAAACGGGCCCGGAATATCGCGTTGCTTGCTTTTGCCGAAGAGGGATAAACCCAAATGCGGTCATTAGGACGTGAATTCTTTTTCTTGTGAATCATGAGATTTTTATTCCAATCTGGGTAGCCCTCCAAGGGTTTTTCCTCCCCAATAAGGACTGGTTCTGAATGGGTATTTTGTTTCGGTCCCAATCCCCCTGGTGGGGGCCCCTTGCCTTTCTTCTTTCCTCTTTTTTATTCCTCTCCCTTGAAATTATTCCGCCGTTGGGTTTGATGGTCAGTGGATTTGCCATAACTCCCTTAACCCTGGTTCTTCTGGAAAGGGGACGACACTTTTTTTTTCTTGGAAACGTATTCCTGGTTTCATTTCTATTGCTAACCTGGGGATTAGAGTCGGTGTTTTTATATTTTTTTGGATTTGTTATTCCGGCATTTCTCATTGCTGAATGGCTTCAAAAAGGAAAAGGAATTAATCAAACTTTATTGGTTTCCACCTTATTTCCATTAATCCTGGGGGCAAGTTTGGTTGTGATTCAAAGCCTCGGAGAAAATGAAAATCCCCTGGTATCAGGGCAAAAACAAATTGAAGACTCTTTGGCCCGGTTAATCGAATTCTATCAAACTTCGGGAATGGACCCGGAGCAGATTGAACAGTTAAAAGCGGTAAAAGAGATTCAAGCAAAGATCCTTTTTTGGCTTATCCCCTCATTAATGTTTATCGGATTCTTGTTGGTGATCCTTTCTAATTTTCTGTTAATCCGCTATTGGTACTTTAAGAAGGGAGGAAATGTTTTTCCTTTTTCAAAACTATCAAACTGGTACCTTCCGGATCAGTTGATTTGGGGAGTCATTGGGGCCGTTTTCCTACTGATTATCCCATTTTCTCCGGGAAGGGTTGTTGGAGGGAATGCGTTGATCGTTTTGATGCTTCTTTATCTTTTTCAGGGGTTGGCCCTGATGATTCACATTTTTCACCAAAAACGGGTTTCCTATTGGTTACAAACCTTGGCTTTTTTTCTTTTGATTTTCTGGCCGACGCTACTTTTTGTGGTCTTTTTGGGATTGGCTGACGTTTGGGCTGATTTTAGGAAGGTTCGTGAATCTCTTGTCTGACTCGTTCGATGGCTTCGGAAATTAAATCTTCTAATTTCAGTTGAAGTGGAATGACCTGCCTTGAAAGTTCTCCATCTAAAAAAGTAAATTCTCCTTCTTCCCAAAGAAACAAGCTCGTGAAAATTTCTTTTACCTGAAACTTTAGGCCTTCAAAAATTTCTTTTGGATTTAAAAATCCCTCCTCCACCAATACACTGCCATGGCGCTTTCCTGTTTTTTTAATAATTTCCACAGAAATTCGATATTGTTCCGGAGTAATTTTTTGGGATTTTAAAAGCATTTCCCCAAGGCGGTCTTCCGGTAGGTTTGAGGAGGCAAAAACGATCATACCTTCTTTCAAGGAGATGGATTTAACTTGACCCTGGTTTTGAAGAGTCAAAGTTCCAGTGGCCTTGTTGGCCAATAAGGTTTCCAAAACTTGGATCAGGTCTTTTTCTTTGAGAAAGCCTGAAAAAATAAGAGGGTTTGTCATGATTTTTGGTTTCAGAGAGGAAGATGAACCGAACTCTCAAATTATAGCCCACCCCGATTGAATGTCAAGTTTCGCTCGGTGTATAGATTGAAAATATGGAAAGCCTGCCGAAAACCCTTCCCAATTTAAAGGCTTACGCTTGACGGTTCCAGGGCAGGATGTTACCATTTGGTAATTCTAATGACGTACCCATTATCCTGCCTTTCATTCATGATCTTAAAATTCGGTGAATGGATTTCGAATAGAGATTTAGGTTATTTTTGATGGCCCAAAAGGGGATCGTTTTAAATTTTTCCCGTTTTTGAAGAGGGGACTGAAGGGAAAGAAAACCATTTAAAGTTTGGAGAGAAAAGGAGGAATAAGCCCCATGAGGCAAGCGCAAGGAACAGCCGTAAAAAAGAAGGCGCCCCAAAAATTAGACGGGAGAATTTCTCCACGTTTACCTTTATTGGTCCTTGAGGTTCGGGGAGAACATGGGAAAAAGGTTTTTTTAGGATATGCGGAAAATATCAGCCAAGGGGGGTTATTTGTTTCGGCAAAAACACCCCTTATCGTGGGTGAGCGGTTTCCCGTGGAATTTGTGCTTCCCGATAATAAAACAATGGTCCGCGCCACCTGCGAGGTGGTATGGAGAAGAAATTACGGGAAAAATGACCTCATATCCGGTGGTATGGGGATCAAATTTGTTGACCTTAATAATAAAGCGAAACAGGTCATCGGTGCCTGGATTCAACAGGAAGACCATCGCAAAAAAAGAAAGCCCTAGTCATAATGGGGTAAAAAGCGTTTAAACCATCCAAGTCCTACCCAAGAAAGAGGTTTTTGGTGTTTTTATCTTCCCTCACCTTCCTTTTTCCGTGTAAATGTCTTTTTTCCTTTGCCAGAAAAATCCATTGCCATGTTGGAAAAAAAACATCAACGTATTTTTCTTTTTTGTGGGGCTTTGTATTTTTCTTTATTTTCTCCTTTTGGTTTTTGGAAAAGGCAAACGGGCAAAATCCCATTTACAGTTTTCGAAACTTCAATATCCAAAATGGAATTCCATGTAAAAACCCTTTATTTGATTTTCCTGGGTTAGGATCACTTTCTTTTCATCCCTTTTATGGATTTGGTTCAGGATTGAGGAGGATTGCCAATTCCACTAATAAGGAGCCGGGGGTTGGCCATGAGGTTTTTGTATTAAAGGTGATCGATGGGGATACCGTAGAGCTGAGCAATGGGGAAAAGGTTCGGTATGTGGGGATCGATGCTCCAGAAATAAAAAAAAAGATAAAGGGAAAATGGAGAGAAGCTCCCCAACCCTTTGGTCTTCCGGCTTTTCGGTTTAATCGGCATTTGGTTGAAGGACATACTGTTTATTTGGAATTTGACCAAAAAGAGCGAGATAATTATGAGAGGCTTTTGGGTTACCTCTATGTGGATGGGGTCATGGTGAATGCCCTTTTGGTTCAGGAGGGATATGCAAGGGTTTCTCTTCACCCTCCAAACTTAAAATATGCGAGCCGTTTACTTGGTTTACAGAGAAAGGCATGGGAGGAGAGGCGAGGAATTTGGGCCGCCCACGTTCAGGTGGATCAAGGACACTGACCCGTAAAGAAATTTTTCCAGGAAAGGGATGCCTGATATCCTGAAAGGAGGTTAAAGTGGATCAGGGAAATGGGAAAGGGAATGGGAAGGTCAGCAGGCGGAAGGGGCAGGGTCGGAGGGATGAATCCCTCAACCGGCGCCAAATAGATCGACGAGTGGGAGCCCGCCTTCATGAGGATCGCCGGGTGGGACGCCGAAGGAAGATCAATTGCCCGACCTGCGGATTTCCTCTTTCGCAAAAGGATGTTTGCTCCCGTTGTCAGATAAGGGTCATTCGAATTCGGAAGAGGTCTTGAAATTTTTGCTCTGGTTGGAGTCACTGATCAGGACCTTTTAAATTATATGGCTCATCGTGGAAGTGAGTGGGTAAATTTTGTCATTACCCGCCTGTCCGGCGGGCACTTGCAGGCAGGGGAAAGCGGAAATCCAGGCCCTTCCCGTCATTCCCGCGAAAGCGGGAATCCAGAAGTTGTTGATTTTTTGAATCCTGGATTCCTGCCTGCCGGCAGGCGGGCCCGATAAAACCATTCGGGAATGACGAACTGGATTTTGCAGGAACCTCTAATACTTCAAAGGCTTCAACCACAGAATGACTTTGACTTGACCCTTGCCCTGTATGGACCTTAAACACTTTTTAACAATTTTTACCCACTCGATTACACGAAGACCCAATTATATTATTTCCTTTTACTCAATCCATAACCAAACCACGTGAGGGATGAATCCATGGCAGGAGGTACAAAATCAGTTGACCCTTTTAAATTATTTTTTAAAAATACCAGAGAATTTAAGAAAAATGGAAATTCTCTGTTTTTTATAGGTCTTTGTTTTTTATTTGGTTTTTCTTTATCCGCCTGTGCAGGGTTGCAACAGGATAAGGATCCCTCCTTTCGGCAGAAGGGGATGGCATCCTGGTATGGGGGAAAGTTTCATGGACGTAAGACAGCCAATGGTGAGATTTATAACATGTACGGTTTAACCGCAGCCCATCGTTCTCTTCCCTTCGGAACCTTTTTAAAAGTGACCCATCAAACCTCGGGGAAAAGTGTGAAGGTCAAAATTAATGATCGTGGCCCCTTCGTCCGTGGAAGGTTTTTAGATTTATCCTACGGGGCAGCGAGGGAATTAGGAATGGTCGAAACTGGGATAGCACCTGTTAGAGTCGAGGTTTTTCACCCTAAGAGGGACAAGGGTACCCCTGACCTTTACGAACAAAACTTTACCATACAGGTGGCATCCCTCAGGACTTCCCGTAGTGCAGAACAATTGAAAAAAAGGCTTCTAAAATGGTATGATCCGGTGGTGGTTGAACCCTTTGAGAACCAGGAGGGGAAATTTTTTAGGGTTAGGGTGGGGAAATTTGAAACCTCTCAAGAGGCACATCGCATGGCGAGGAAGCTCATCCGGCATCAAGGTTTAGAGCCCTTTGTAACCTTAACCCAAAATTAGAAACTGGAATTTTTTTTTTATTTTTATTAAGGTTCTTTTTGTCGTGGGAATCAGGTTTAATGGGTGAAAGAGGGTCCTATTTTCTTGGGACAATGTAAAATAAAAAAAAGGGGAAATAGCAATGCAAACGGTTCAAATTTTGGAAAAAGGAATTCAAAAATTAAAAAAAGAAGTAGGTGATCGTCGAAAGGGAACAGAGAATTTCAAAATTGATCTTGCCCTCAGAAATCTCCGAAAGGAATTGAAAAGAAAACAGAGACGGCGAAGAGTGTTATTGGCTCAAGCGGTTGAGGAAAAAAAGGATCCTAAGGTAGAGGCTAAATTGGATTCAAAAGTTGAAGTTCAAAGAGAACCCCAGGGCGAGGCCATAGCAGAGGCAAAAGAGGAAGCTCAGGAGGAGAAAAAGGAGTCAGGTGAAAAAGGTTAAAAAAACAAAAAGAAATTCATTCAGTAGATAAAGGTCGTTTTTCTACTCCCGATGATTCCAGGAAAAAGGAAAATTGAGCAATTTGAAGGTAGTTTTCTTTTGGGTAACCCTCCGGATTTATTCATCAATTAATTGGCTTACTTTTTCCCTCATTTTATCGATTTTTGCAATGACCCTGGAATCAGCCATGGCTGCTTTAGTCTCAAGGGTGGATAATTGGTTGCTTATTTTAATTAGGTTTACCTTCAAGGTTTCGTCTGCCAGTTGAATGGATTTCTCTAATTTTGTTTGGGCTTCTTTGATTTCCCCCTGGGCGTTCCCAAAATTTCTTTTTCGGTGTTCTTCCATAGAGTTATTTAAATGATTTCGGATTTCAACGAGTGTCATTCGAAGGCGAAGTTTGTTGATTTCTTTTTCTAGGACCGAGGTCTTTTTGCCCATTTCCTTTTTAAAACCAATTAGGGAATTGGATATCTCTCCAAGACGGTTGCTGCCTAGGTAAAACCCCCCTCCAAAGGTTAACAAAATCATAAAAAGAACTCCTAAAACTTTAAGCATTGTTTGACTCTCCTCTTCGTATTTTTTCAAATGGGTTCACCACTAAGATCTCATTGGGTTGTTTTAAGATTTTTTAAAGAGATCCATTATGAGGGAAAATGTAATGGGGATCAATAGGATCATTCCCATCAAACCGAGAAGATTTTGAAATTGTTGGGAAAAAAGGTCATGTGTGATTGTGGGTAGAAGGAGGAAAAGAAACGCCATGAGGCCCAGTACCAAACGGAGTCCTAATTTATAAATTTTACCTAAAATTCCCGTTACATCTTCAGAGGTCATTTTTGTTTTAAACTCGCCCCGGCGGGCCTGTTTTAAAAAGTCCTCTAATTGTCTAGGAAGGTGGTAAAGAGTCGAACCCCAATCTTTACCTTGAATCAGAATATTTTCGACCCAATCGTTTTCTCCTTTAATATATTCCTGCGCAAACGGCTTCGCGAGTTCAACCATGTTAAGATCAGGGTTCAATCCCATGTTGATTCCATTCAACATTCCGGCCGTTCTCGCAAATAAAATAAAATGGTTGGGTATTTGTAAAAATGAATGGACTCGTAAAAGTTTCGAAAGATCCTCAGCAACATGGGCCACTGTAATTTCCCGAAATTCCCTTGGAGACATATCTCTGTACTTTTCCATAAAATAAGAGGCCACTTGTTCCAAATCCGAAGGGTTTTCCGTGCGCACAATGAAACCCAGATCCATTAATCCTTGAATGATGGCTTCTGTATCCCGTTGGATGATGGCCATCACGGTTTGTTTTATTGCCTTATCAATAGATGGGGTTATTTTTTGAACCAGGCCAAAATCGACAAAAACCAGGCAGGGTCCTGGTTGAACAAAAATATTTCCGGGATGGGGGTCTCCATGGAAGAAATGGTGTTGGAGGATTTGTTTCATATAGCACTCTACCAAAAGCTGGGCAATGCTTTTGGTGTCCATTCCTTGGGCCATTAACCCATCGAGGTCATTAATCTTGACGCCATCCACAAATTCTAGGGTGAGGACATGGGAGGTGGTATGTTCCCAAATCACCCTCGGAACGATAATTCTGGGATCATCTTTAAAGTTTTTTCCGAAATGGTCTGCGTTACGACCTTCCTGGATATAATTAAGTTCTTCTTTTAGGAGTCTGGAAAATTCATTGTAAAGAAGATTAAAACGCACTTTCTTAAAACGCCATTGAAGTATAAGAGTAACCCACCGAATGGCTTTCAGATCGGTTTTAACAATTTCCTCAATTCCCAAATATTGGACCTTTACCGCCACGTGACGCCCATCCATGAGCCAGGCCTCATGAACCTGTCCAAGGGAGGCAGCCGCTATCGGTTCTTCATTAAATCGGGAAAAGGTGTGTGAAATGTCCTTTCCCAGTTCTATTTGAATGCGATTGGCAATTCCTGGGAAATCTTGTGGAGGAACTTGATCCTGAAGTAAGGCCAGCTCTTGTGTGTACTCCGGGGGCAGAAGATCAACCCGCGTACTCATAAATTGGCCAATTTTGACTAATACCCCTTTGAGTTTGAGAGCGGTTTCCCGCAGTTGCTGGGCTTTGCGGCGATGAAGTTGGCTTAAACGGACGCGTCTCTTTTCGCTATGTGTAAAGAAAAAGAAGATAAAATGAAATTGATAACTGAATAATATATTGAAGGTGAGATACAGAATATGAATCATTCTCCCATGAAGGGAGAGATTGCTCATGAACATACATCCATCCGTTTCAAGATTTTATATTTTCTACCTAAATAAACTTTAAGGGAGGGGTGGGGGAATGTCAATCAATCGGGTTTAACCCTTAGGATGTGTTGGCGACCTTCTAAAGAAGGGTTTCCTGTCTTCAGCACCTCTGGGGTAAGGCGTGGGAAACCAGCGGGAAGCCTTAGGGAACCATTTGAAGAAAATGGCGAGAATGGCAATTTTTGGTCCCTTTTGTGATATTTTGTCGTATTTTAGGATTTGGGGTATTATTATAAGGATTGGGAAAATGCTGGGTGTTTCCCTTTTTCCAGAGAAAACCGGTTGAGGACCCTTCTAGAGGAGGGGTATGACCGTTTTCCCATTCCCAATAAAAAATAAAATTTAGGCCATTTTAAAAAATGTACCAAACCTTTTTCCAGTTTTCCCAACTCCCATTTCAGATTACCCCTAATCCCCGGTTTTTTTATTTGAGCAAAAACCATCAGGAAGCCTTTTCCCATGTGACCTATGGAATCCAGCAACGAAAAGGTTTTGTTTTAATTACCGGAGAGGTGGGAACTGGGAAAACGACCCTTTGCCGCCTTTTATTGGATCATTTGGGTTCCCACGTTAAAACCTCTTTGATTTTTAACCCGAACCTTTCCACCCTTGAACTACTCAAGTCCGTGAATCAAGATTTTGGTTTAGCGGGAAATCAATCATCCAAAAAAGAACTGGTGGATGACCTCAACCAATTTTTACTTAAGGAAATTGGAAGAGGTGGAAATGCGGTTTTGATCATTGATGAAGCCCAAAATCTGACCGTTCAATGCTTGGAAGAAATCCGAATGCTTTCCAATCTTGAAACTGAAAATGAAAAACTCCTCCAAATCCTTTTGGTCGGGCAACCCGAACTCCGGGAAAAGTTGCACCAAACCGAATTGAGGCAACTCAATCAAAGAATTGCCCTTCGGTATCACCTCCTTCCTTTAAACGAAGGGGAAGTGGATGGATACATTGCGTATCGATTGAAAATTGTGAATGGCCGAGAAAGGGCATACTTTACGCCCGAAGCGGTTCAGGATATTCATCGACTGACAGGGGGTATTCCCCGTTTAATCAACATATTTTGTGATAAAGCCTTGCTGGCCGCTTATGTTTCGGAGAGTCACATAATCTCAAGGGATATGGTCAAAGAAGCCGCATCCGAATTAAAGGGTTTAGTCACGAAGGTCTATTCCCCTGACTCGGAAAAAAGAAAAAAGAGGAAATTCATCGAAAGGGAAAAAAGCCAAAAATTCAAAAAAGTTTTTCTTCCTGCTTTCGGGGTGGCGGCCTGTTTCCTCCTTCTTTCCATTCCTTTTTTAGGAAACGGGGAAAATTTTATGGAACTTTCTAACTTTAAATTAGGTGGTTTTGCTATTCCAAAAAAGGTGATCCAACCCTTTCAGGACATTCGGATTTTATCTTCGGAGGAGAATATTCAAGAGGACATTTTCAAACCCGGTGGAGGGGGACACCTCCAGGAAATTTCTTCTTTTTCCCCCATGACCGGGGACAGTCGATGGGATTCCAACGGAATTTTTAGAGAAAATAGTTTGGAAAATACCCGGTTTGCTTCCTGGATCACACTAATGGCATTATGGGACTCCCGCTTTTACACGGACCTTTTTCTAGAGAGTGCCCTGGGGTGGGGTTCGGACCTACAAGGGTTACTGGCGCATTTTGGTTTTGAAAGAACCGTTATACCTTTGAAATGGGATTGGATTCAAATTCTGGATCAACCCGTAATTCTAACCCTGAATCGGGAAGGAAGGGAACAAACCGTTGTATTACGACATATTGCAGGGGGAGAGGTTATAGTGTTGAATCCGATTCGTGGAAAGGAGCAGTTGTCGTTACAGGAGCTGAAAAACCGTTGGGGAAGTCAGGGAGAAATCCTTTGGCAGCCGCTTCGGGGAATCATGTTTCCCTTGGGCATAGGAGATCAAGGCCCCCATGTGGCCAATCTTCAGAATTGGTTAAAAAAAGAAGGGTTTTATACAGCAAAGGTAGATGGACAATTCGGGTGGTTTACCATGGAAGCGATTTTTAAGATTCAAAAAGAATTGGGGCTTCCAGAAAATGGGGATTTTGGAGAGGAAACGGCTCTTTTTTTAACCAAAAAGATCCTTGGAAATAGAGCCCCCTCATTGGAAAAACCTTTGGTCACTGATCCGAAGGATGAACCAGAGTCACCCAACTTGGTCTTCAATGATGCTGGATAAGTTCAATGAGACGGATTTTTATTCCACTTTTAACCTGGTTCAAAAACCGGATTTCCCCCCTACATTCAGTTTCAAAACCCAGAAATTTCAGATCACCAATAACCCACCTCCAAGGCCTTTAAGAGCTGATTTCCCCTTCACTTCTCTAAAAAATAATCACCCATTCCCTGAAGCGCTTTCCTTAAAATCATGGGACGCGATACGAAGCTGGTGACCAGGTGAAAGGGTTCCATATCATAAAAGTAACCCGGGTGAATTAAAATTCGCTTTTGGGTAAGGAGGTCAAGCACCCACTGGTCAGGGTTGGCTTGCTTCCACTGTTTTTTTAATTTTATGGTTAAATAAAAACCCCCTTGAGGGGGGAAAGGACAAAGGTGAGGAAATCGGGAAAGGATCTTGAGGGTTAAATTACGACGTTTTTGGATCTCTTTTGTGAAATTTTTTAAAAATGTTTTCCCCTCCCTGAAAATGTCGCGGACCGCGAATTGTTGAACCTCCCCCACCGGGAGAAAGGTGTCCGATATCATTTCCAATGTTTTCACTGTTTTTTCAACTAAAGACCTTTTTCCCGACACTACCATCCACCCTATTTTGAGTCCGGGCAGGGCAAACATTTTGGAAAAGCCATTGAGGGTAAAAACCAGGGGTGCCTGGGTAGCGGCAGCTCTTGGAAGGTGGGATCGGTCAAAAAGAAACTCACTGAATACCTCATCTGAAATAAGGGGAAGCTGATGCTGCTTAGCCAACGTGGCTATTTTTTCCAAACCGTTTTGGTTGAAAACAATTCCGGTGGGATTGTGGGGTGAAATGAGGATGATCGCCCGGCTTTTTGAGGTGATTTGGGCTTCCACCTCTTCCATAGCAATGGGGTGGTCCGGATCCAAATGCAGGGGATAATAAGTCAAACGGATCCCGCATAAGGCGGCAATGTATTCAAATAGAGGATAGGAGGGTTTTGGGCAAAGAATTTCATCCCCCGGGTTGGCCAAAAGCTGAAAGCAGTACCAGTAGGAAATGCTAGTCCCTGGGGTGAGAAGAATATGGTTTAAATCAAATTCAATTCCTTTAGAAAGATAAAAATCACAAACCGCTTTTCGTGCCATAGCCTGACCTAAGGGGTGAGGGTGGTAGCGTTTGGCCCGATGAGTGGCTTTGGCCAGGATCTTTTTTAAGGTCTTTTGGGGATAAAAGAGGTTTTGATGGCTTACATTACCCGATATCAGATCGATAATGGTTTCACCCTGGGCCACCATCCGATGGTATTCACGATAGAGAGGATTGATGTCTTGGCAAAATGTAGAGGCAAATTGAGAAAACATGAACGGTTTGGAGGGCCAATCTTAAAGAGGAAGAAATACCGGTTTGACCCTTACCCGAGGGTGTTTTATAGAGTTTAAGAGCAACCGGGCCCTTTGACCTCTTTATCCACCGTATCTGGGGTGAGAAGGCGTTCCGAAAAACCTTCTGGGTCTGTTTTTTGGTGATCGAGGATCTCCTGCAATTGGCTCAGAACCTTTTCCCGTGTTGAGAGGCCATATCGGTAGATCGATAAAGGACCAATGAGTTTTAAGTAAAATTGGTTTCCGGCATCATGTTCAGTGGAACAAGCACTGGGTTTTTGTGCTTTTCTGAGAATTTCATCACAGGCTTCGGCAAATTGGGCCAAAACAGGTTCGTTGTGAAGATCCTGTGGGATTTCGGGAAACCGATTTACTAATTCCTGAACCGTCATTTTTGAACTCCATTGAAAACATTTCTATTGGTTCGTTTATACTCATTAAAATCTTACAATCTGCAATATACCATAGTTTCCTTTCCCGTGTCATCCCTTAGAAAATTCGGTTTTGTTTTATTTTTTTCTTCGATGGACCTCTTTGGCTCATTCTGTTTTCCCAATGAGTTCAAAAGGGACTATCCTTTTCGTTCTAAATGAGCGATGGCCTCCAAATGCGGGGTCTGGGGAAAAAGATCAACGGGTTGTATCCTTTTTATGCGGAAATGATTTTGGGTCAAAAGATGGAGATCCCGGGCCAATGTAGATGGAGAACAAGAAATGTAAACGATACTCGGGGGAGCTAAGGCTAAAATATCCTGACATAGCTTTTTGGAAAGGCCTTCCCGGGGTGGGTCCACCAGGAGGGCATCCACTTCTCTGGGAATATCCTGTTTTTTTGGGAGGCCGTAATATAAGTTTGCAGGCTGGAACCGGCAAGATTCAACCTGATTTTGTTTGGCGTTTTGGATTGCATCCTGAATGGCGTGGGGGTTTTCATCCAAACCGGTAACCGTGGCCCCCTCCTGGGCAAGAGGAAGTGAAAAATTTCCCATTCCGGAATACAATTCCAGAACCTTTTTTCCGGCCAAAGGGGACATCCATTTTAAAAGGAGGTCAACCAACAGGTGATTAAGCTCCCAATGGATTTGAACAAAGGTTCGGTCTCCTGCCCGGAAGGAAAAGGTTCCCAATTGGTGAAAAAGGAAATCCAAACCGAGGACTTGCCTGCCTGAGGAGGAGTAAGCAATGAGTCCTTTCAACGGGAGATTAGAACGGAGCGCGTCATAGATGCGTTTTAAGGGAAAGGAAAGGGGGCCTACTGAATAAAGTGACAGCAAAAATTGTTTTTCCGAGGAAGAAAATTGAATGTGAATCCTCCGAAGATTGGGAATGGCCAAGGCGCCTGAAAAGGTATGGGATAAGGTTTTGAGGGTTTCATTGAGCGGGGGTTCCAAAAGTAAACATTCCTCTATCGGAACAATGCGATGGGTGTGGAATTCGTTGTAACCCAGAAGGTTCCGTCCCTCATGGAAACGGACCCGGAGCTGGCACCGATTTCGATAAAAATAAGGGCGTTTAGAGCACACCGTGGGGAAGATGAGAGAAGGACTAATCTTACCAATTCTGTAAAGTGTTTCCTTGAAAATGTTGGTTTTTTCAATGGTCTGATGGGTGTAATCCATGTGTTGAAGATTACATCCCCCGCATACCTGGTAGAACGAGCACGGGGGTTTTATTCGGTGGGGAGAGGGGGAGAGTATCCGGCTTGGGTTTGCTTTAATATAATCTTTTTGACCGTCGTTTGGTTTTATTTCAATTTTTTCACCGGGGAGGGTCCAGGGGACAAAGACCACCTTCCCGTTTAAATAGCCCAATCCCATCCCCCCTTCCACCAACTTCTCAATGTGGATCTCAAAGGTGTCTAAGGGTTCTGGGGAATGTGGGGTTGAAGGTTCCATTTTTTTTATTAAATTGGGTCCATTGAGGGGAGGAGAGAATCCTTCGGATCCCCTATTGTAATTTCAACCTTTGGTTTCTCTAAAATTTTTCATACAATTGCCTGTAGAGGAGGGCGGAGGCTTTCCAGGAAAAGTCCAACTTCATGGCATTCAAAATGAGTTTTTTTCGATGTTGGGGGTTTTTATAACAGTCCAATGCCTGATTGAGGGTGGCTAACAGACTCTCCTTTTCGTAATGGTTGAATAAAAAGCCATGCCCTTTTCCGGTAATGGGATTAAATTCTTTTACCGTGTCTGCCAAACCTCCTGTTTTTCTTACAATAGGAATGGTTCCGTAACGTAGACTGATTAATTGACTGATTCCGCAAGGTTCATACAGGGAGGGCATTAGAAAGAAATCGCACCCAGCATAAATTTGGCGGGCCAGTGTTTCTTGAAACCCGATTCTCACCTGGGTTTTTTGAGGGTATCTTTTCGATAAATTTAATAAAAAATTCTGGTATTGTTTTTCCCCTGCTCCTAAAATAATAAGCTGTAGGTCCAATTTCATCAGTTCATCCACTGCATCGGTGATCAGGTCCAGTCCCTTTTGTCGGGTCAAGCGGGTGACCATTCCGATTAACGGCGTATTTTTTTTGATGGGGAACCCATGCTGGCGTTGCAGTTCTTCTTTATTGATGATCTTTCCCGTCAGGTTTTTTGGATAATAACGCTCTTTCAAGTTTGGGTCTGTTTCGGGATTCCATTGTTGGGTATTGATTCCGTTGAGGATTCCCACCAAATCGTTTGACCTTTTTTTCAGGACGCCTTCTAAACCACTTCCTAAGGGTTTTTTTTGGATTTCTTGGCAATAATTTTGGCTGACGGTGGTCAGATGATCGGCAAAAAGAAGTCCCCCTTTCATCAAGTTAATTTTTCCATAAAACTCCAAACCCTCAAGTGAAAACAGTTCGGGGGGAAGTCCCAGTTTGGAAAAATGGGAAGCCTCAAAAAGCCCCTGGAACCCCAAATTATGGATGGTAAAAACGGTTCGGGTTTCTTTAAAAAAACGGTCCTTGGGGTAAAGGAATTTTAAGTATACCGGTGCAAGGGCGGTTTGCCAATCATGACAATGGATAATATGAGGGATAAAAGAGAGGGTACGGGTTATTTCCAGTGCTGCTCGGTTGAAAAAAGAAAACCGTTCTGCATTATCGGGATAATCTTCTTGGGAATCTCCGTAAAATCCTTCACGTTGAAAATAGGCGGGGGCGTCAATAAAATAAACGGGAAGGGTTTGACCCAAGCGTCCTTCCCAAACCTGGGTGGTGATGGAATCTCCACCGGTTGAAATGGGAAGGGAAGGAATGATGGGGGAATGGGAGTAATGGTCAGGGTGGATACCTTGGTACCGGGGCATCATGATCCGCACGTCAAAACCCAATTCCCGAAGGGCCAAAGGAAGCGACCCCAGGACATCTCCTAAACCCCCCGTTTTTGCAAAAGGAGAGACCTCGGATGATAGCATTAGAATGTTCTTTGGGTTCATCAAGGGAGATTATACGTTGGCCTCTCGAAGAAAGGAAGAGGCTTCCTCGGGGGCGGTGGGGTTGATATAAAATCCGGATCCCCATTCAAAACCAGCGATTCGGGTCAGTTTTGGAATAATTTCAATGTGCCAATGAAAAAACTCTTCAATGTGGTTTTTAATAGGGCAGGTGTGAATCATGAAATTGTAAGGCGGAATATTCAACACTTTATCCATTTTTAAAAGAATCAATTTGATCATTTTTGCAAGGCTCTCAAAATCTGCGGACTGTGAGTGTTCAAAACTTGCGCTGTGTCTTTTCGGAAGGATCCAGGTCTCATAGGGAAATCGCGGGGCAAAAGGGGTCAAAGCAACGAAGTGATTGTTTTCTGCAATGAGCCGACGCCCAGAATCTAGTTCCTGCCGAACAATATCACAAAAAATGCATCGCTCTTTATACTCAAAGTAATGAGATGCCCCATCAATTTCTTCGGAAACCTGCCGGGGAACAATGGGAAGCGCAATGAGTTGTGAATGACCGTGTTCCAGTGTCGCCCCTGCAACCTCTCCCTCATTTTTGAAAATGAGGATATATTTAAACCGTTGATCTTTAGTTAAATCCATTATTCGATCCCGGTAGGCCCAAAAGATATCTTCAATTTTTTTTAAGGGAAGGTTGGCCAATGAGGTGTGATGGTCTGGGGTTTCAATAATAACTTCATGGGCCCCGATCCCGTTCATTTTATCGTAAAGGCCTTCGCCGGATTTGTCCTGCTGCCCTTCAATTTGAAGCGCTGGGAATTTGTTGGGAACGACGCGAAGGCTCCAGCCGGGGCCATTGGGGATACTTCCTATTTCGCGAAAGGAAAGAATTTCAGGGGGGGTGGAGGATTCATTTCCCGGGCAAAAAGGGCAAAACAGACTTTTTCCTTTTGTTTGTTCCGGCTGAAAATCGGAGGGCCTTTTTCCCCGTTCCGATGAAATAATGACCCATCTCCCGGTGATGGGATCTTTTCTTAATTCAGGCATTTAGACTCCTTAGAAAAATATACACCGGGGTTCCAAAAAATGCAACGCGTTGGAAGTGTAGAGTGGGAGGATTTTTTTAAGAAAAAAAGGGAAGGGTAAATTTAGTGTAAACTATTTAGTTTTTTTTTGAAAGAGGCTGAGTTATGTTGCAAGGAAAGTTGCTTTTGAATCAGCTGGTTTTACTTGGGGATTTTCCTAGGGCCCGGTATAACGGCTGACTCCCCCATAGGTTCCGAACCATTTTGCTCCGTCTTCATCAATGGCCACAGCAAAAACGCTGTTGGAAAGCAAACCGTCCATGGTTTGAAATGTTTTAAAGTTTTTTCCGTCATAACGGCTGACCCCATTATTCGTCCCGATCCAAAGGATTCCATTGGGATCCAAGGCAATGGCATTAACCGTATTTCCTGCTAAACCATCCTGGGTGGTGTAATTTTTCCACTTTTTCCCATCAAATCGGCTTAACCCTCCTCCCCAGGTCCCAAACCATTTTATTCCTTTTTGATCGATTACCGAACTCACAATATAATTGGGGTTATATCCGGAGGCCCCTTTCCCTTCCTGCAGATGGTGCCCTTGTGGGAGTTGAGGGGCTCCTTTTTCTTCTTCTCGTATGAGGCTCTCAACTGCCCCTAACCCGTCCTGATGGGTCCACACGTCCCAATTTTTACCGTCATAACGGTTGACCCCTCCTTCGGTTCCAAACCAAAGTGACCCATCCCGATCCACGTTAATGGTGTAAACCCATTTATCTACCATTCCATCTCCGGTAGAGAGGGTTTTAAACACCTTACCATCGAACCGACTCACGCCTTTCCAAGTGGCCACCCAAAGAACTCCTCCTGGATCAAAAAGGGCCGAATAAACCCATAAGTCCCCCAGTCCTTCCCCAGGGGAATAGCTGACCCATTGGGGGCCATAATGGGTTGTGCCTCTCCCATAGGGGGTAAACACCCGCCACTGTTCATCATCATAATACTGTAATCCCCCTCCGTAAGTTCCGATCCACTTTCCCCCATCCGGACCCACTAAAATGGAAACAATAATATTATTCATGAGACCATCTTTGGTGGTAAATACTTTGTAGCTTTCATTCTTTTTATGAAATCGGATCAGGCCGTTGGTGGTTCCGATCCATAGGTTGTCCCCATCAGGGGCAAGACCCCGGATTAAAGCACCGATGGCCCAACTGGTCCATGGTAAAATGTGTCCGGGAGGAACTTCCATTTCTTCAAAGGGTTCTTCCCCCCCGACGGATACTGAAACAGAATTCTCATTGGGGCCTGGAGCCGAGGGAAAAGACTCCTTAGAGGGGTTGGAATTTTTTTCAGGCGAGGCAGAAGGGGTGGTATTTGATTGATTGGTACATCCCGTTAAAATAGTTAAAAAAGATAAAAAAATGAAGAGGGTTAAAAGCCGGGTTGAAAGGAGCCTAGCCTTCACCCCATTTAAGTTTCTTTCGAAGAACTTCATAATAATTTTTTTCCGGAGATCGGACTAATTGAACCCTATGCTTTCCCCTTGAAATTTCCAGGAGGTCCCCTGGAAAAAGCTCGAACCCTACCTGTCCGTCGATTATGGTCAGAGGGCCTTTTTCCTGTGTTTTTAATATGACTTCCACCCTTGCGCTCAATGGGATCACCACGGGGCGATTGGTTAACATATGGGGAGAAATGGGAGTGAGCAGAAGGGCTTCCACGGAGGGATGAAGGATAGGCCCTCCTGCAGAAAGGGAGTAGGCGGTGGAACCCGTTGGGGTAGAAACGATCAAGCCATCTCCTCGAATGGATGTAATTAAATCCCCGTTGGTCCGTATTTCTAAAGAAATCATTCGAACCAATGTTCCTTTGCTCACAACGATATCATTGAGCGCATTGGATTCCGCTACCTTTTTTCCATTTCGCATAATTTGAATTTGAAGTAAAACCCTTTCATCGATCACATAATTATTGGTAAAAATCTTTAAAAGAATGGGCTGAATTTCTTCCAGGGTGACCTCGGTTAAGAAGCCTAGCCCTCCAAAATTAGCACCCAGAATCGGAACGTCAAACCCGGCGGCTAAGCGCGCTACCCCTAGCAGGGTTCCATCCCCTCCCAAAACAATTATCAAATCCACCATGGATGGGATTTTTGATTTAGGGTGAGGTGAGTGCCCACCCCCCAATTGGGCGGTTTCCTCGTCAATGATAACTTCCTTCCCCTGTTCGGAAAGCCATTGAACCAGGGAATTCAATATATCTTTGACCCCGGTGGCCTGGGGTTTTACAATGATTCCAATTTTTTTCACGGGGTTTTGGTTTTCTCCCTTGATGACCATCGTTAAAATCATATTCTCAGGCAATATCAGATGTCAATAAAATTTGGTTTTTAAGATTTTGATTGAAATCTCAAAGACTTCTCATTTGACAATCATAACCCTTCATGCTATATATTTTCTAAATGAAAATTCTTTCAATCCTTCGATTTTAAACTCGGGATTGGTCCTCTTCCATAGCCTTATGATTCCCGTTAAACGCATCATGACAAAACAAATTGTTCAGGTGAAAGTTGGAACAACCGTTCAAGAAGCAGCCCAACTCATGAAAGAAAAAAGCATTGGAAGTCTACTGATTCGAAAGGAACATGAGATTTTGGGGATCGTAACCGAAATGGATATTGTCCAGAAAGTCGTCGCAAACGGGTCCGATGCTTCTGCAACCCGTGTTGAGAATGTAATGAGCAGTCCGTTATTGACCATTGAACCGGAAAAATCCGTTGTAGATGCCAATGATCTGATGGATCAACATCGTGTGCGTCATCTTGGTGTAACCGAGGGGGATCAGATTGTTGGAATTGTGTCTGTCCGCGATTTGCTTCACCCCCTCTATATTGTCGAAGAGGAAGATTCTTAAAAATGTTTCATTTAAATAAACGCTCCACTTTCAGCAGATACAAAGCTCTGGGTTTCGGGGGTCTTTTCCTTTTAATCTTTTTTGTGATTCCTATTTCATTATGGGCGACCCATGAAATAGACCATCGATTTAAAGTATATGGAACTATAAAAGATCAACAGGGAAACCCTTTGGTGGATGGAAAGGTTATCGTGGTGGCCAAGCGAAATGGGGCGGGTTCCACCGTTTTCACCAATAAGGATGGTTATTATGATGTTATTATTCATCTTCATAATGAGGATGTAGGGGATACGGTTGAAGTCTCCGCGGTAGGGCAAAAAAAAGAAGTCATCGTTTCTTTTGATCCAAGCGACCGGACTACGGAACGAAGGGTGCAAATCGATTTTGATGCAAGCGTTCCTGAAAAAAAGACAGAGATTCCGGTTTGGTTATATGCCATTGCGGTGATATTGGTAATCGGAGTCGTTTATTTCTTTGGATTTCTAAAAAAGAAGAAAAATCCTTCTCAAAACAAGCAAAAAAAGTCCTCTAAAAAAGAGTCCTAAACAATTCTTTTTATTCCTTTTTAGGTAAATCAATCCCGCGTTTTTTCTCTCCTTAAAAATTTCTTGACATCTATTTTTCCCTATGATATTTTTCGACCTCTTTCAGATGGATAAAGAGGGAATCTTAATTCGGTTAAATTTTAAAGAGGAATTTAGATGATCCATTTAAATATTTTTAATTGTTTGAGGAAAACAGGCTCATTAAATACAAAAGATATTGCGGTATCTGGTTAGGTCTGATAGCGAATGATGGAGAAGGCGGGTGCACGGTAGATGTGGGTGGGTTACTAACAAAAAATTCAGCCTCCCAAACCCCAATGATGCTTTCCCTAGGCGCATAAGATTTTAATTCATTTATAAGGAAAAGTGTCCTCGTCAAACAGAAAACTCCACTAAACCTCAGAAAAAATACAACTTTTAAAGAAAGGAGTCTGTGTAAGCGAATGAAGACGATGAGATTTTTTGTTTTAAGTGCCATCTTCCTCTTTTCAGGGATCATTGGTGTGGGCTGTTCTGGAGGAGGAGAAGGCCCTATTCAACCTCCACCCCCAGTTCCTGCGGCTTATGCGGATAAGCATATGCCTGATGGGTGGTGGACCGACCCGGAAATTATTGAAAAAGGAAGGCTCCTCTTTACTGGGGAAGAAAATCCAGATGTGAATTGCGCAAGCTGCCATGGTAAAGATGGAAAACCGGTCAAGCGTGGGGCGAGGGATTTCCGTGTTCAAGACCGGATGAAACTCTATTCTGACAGCGCCTGGTTCTGGAGAGTGTCGGAAGGGGTTCCCCGAACGAAAATGAAACCATGGAAAGAAAAGCTTAGTGAGGAAGAGATTTGGAAGGTTATGGCCTACGAGCATGCTTTTTCTCATGGGGGAACACCATCGCCCCATGATGATTTCACCACTGAATTTACTCCTGAAACAGCATCGGCTAAATAAATGAAAAAGTGGGCCGGAATATTTTGCGGGTTAACTGTTTTTGCCGTGTTGGCGGTAGGGGTTGTATATGCCCAACCCCCTGACCCCAAACCGATTGATTTTCCGTATATCGGAAACCGTACAGCAGTTTGGATTGCTGCGCAGCTTCATATCCTCTTTGCAGCTTTTATTTTGGGGGCCCCAATCTTTGCGGTAACCTGTGAATGGTTGGGAAAGAGGAAAGGAGATCTCCGGTATGACCGGCTTGCCAGAGAAGTCATCAAGGTGACGGCCATACTGTATAGCATGACAGCTTTAACCGGTGGTCTTTTTGTGATGATCGCCCTGGCCCTTTATCCTCATTTCTTTTCCTGGCTCACCTCTCTTTTCTTTCCCATTTTTGCCATTGCATACCCCCTCCTATTTATTGCAGAGACCATTGTCCTGTATTTTTATGTGTACACGTGGGATTCCTTGTCAGGGGATAAAAAGGGGCGTCATATTGCAATCGGGGTCTTATTGAATATTATTGGAACAGTAACACTTTTTGCTATTGACGGCCCTACCTCATTTATGAATACCCCCCCGGATGTCCCCGAAGGGCTGGATATGGACAGGCGGATCTTTGTGGATACCGCCGCTTCGGTTTGGCAGTTAATGTATAACCATAGTTGGATGCCGTTAAACCTCCACCGACTCATTGGGAATATCACGTTTGGTGGGTTTATCACTGGGCTAATTGCTGCTTATATGTACATGTTTGCAAAAACAGAGAAGGAAAAAGCCCACTATGATTGGATGGGCTATATCGGAAATTTAATCGGGGTAGGCGCACTACTCTTTCTTCCTCTGTTTGGATACATCCTCGCTGCGGAGTTTTTTGATTTTGATGCCTCCATTGGGCCCTATATGATGGCGGATCAGCTTTCCATGTTTTTTGAGATGCAAGGAGCCATGGTGGGTTTAATTTTCTTGGGCAGTAACTATTATATTTGGCTTTCCATGAAGCGGATCACTGGGGCTGAACGATTTACGACGGTGGTCAAAGTGGGATTTGCCATTGTGTTGGTGGGCAATGCCATTTGGATGACCCCCCATGGGTTTGCCGCTACCCAGTTTATGGCTACAGAGGAGACTGAGCTTCCCTCTGAATGGGGTTTCCTAGCATTGATGCCCGCGAAAAATACCGCTGCCCTCCTGATTGTTTTGGTGACCATCGTCAACTATATCTTGTACAACCGGGCCATTCGGACAGGGACCATTCAGTGGGGTAAGATCGATTTTACTTCCCAGTTTGTATTGATTTTCCTTGCTCTATCGGTTATTTGGACCATGGGTCTCATGGGAACGGTTCGTTCCCTGGTTCGAAAGTATTTTCATGTGTATCTAATTCTTCCCGATTTTACGGAGGAGTCTTTTACCCCTACCCTGGCCTATTCCAGTATTCTGATTACCATTTTGACCCTTGTATTTTTTGCTGTGGTGACATTGGCCATTTGGTTGAGCCTTAAGGTGGGCGGAGAAGCAAAGGCAAAATAATCAAAAGAAGGACTTGAAAGAGATGGACCATCCAAAAAGTTGGTTTGAAATCCTAAAGTGGAAAGTGATTGCCTCCGTGATCATTGGCGTTGGCCTTTTTTTTGGTTCCGGTTTATTAGGGTTTGCTTTCGTCTTTCAGGCCATGTTTGCTTTCTATGCGCTTTTGGGATTAATGGTTTTTGTCCTGTTGGATAAGCCCCCCATGAAGGAATTTTCGGGGGTAAAAGCGACCATTGGAATAGCCGTATTTTTCATCGTTTGTACTGCGGTGTTTACCGTCGCCGCAAACCTTCTTCCACAATATGATCCTGAGTGGGAAAAAGGAAAAATTGCAAAAATCCTTAAAAAATACGAAGGTTCTCAAGCGGTGTCTCTTCATGATCTTTATGCAAAATCGCAGGAATTAACGGAAAAAGCAGATACCCTACTCGTCAGGTTAGAACAGTTGGAGGGGGGTGGGGATCTTAAACTCAATTTAGAAGATATTATGAAAAAAAAACGGAAACCCGGGGAAAAACTGAGTCCCGAAGAAACCATCGCTTACGGCGCGGAGGTGTATGACCTTTATGAGTGTTATAACTGCCACAAGATCGGGGGAAAAGGGGGAACTAAAAAGCGGGGACCCAAAATGGATAATATTGGAAATATCGTTCCTGCAGAGGAAATTAAAAGGAAAGTTTTTGAGCCTAATTTCGCTTATTCCGAGGGGTTTGAGAAGGAACATAAAAAGGAGACCATGCCCGATAATTATTCCGAGCTAATGGATGAATCCGAGTTAGATGCGCTCGTTGCCTACCTTCTCACTTTGAAAAACCCCAAAGTGGATACGCCTAAGTTGATTCACCACGATCATAACAAACATTAATATTCAAATAAATTATGTCCATTAAAATTAAATTCAAAGTCAGATGTGGTGATGAAGAGGTCGGTGAAATTTCAAGGGTTATCGCCGATCCTATTACCAAAAATATCAGCCACATTGTGGTTCGGGGAAGAAGCCAGGAATGGGTGGTCCCTTTTAATTTGGTTGCGGTGGAGGGAGAACATGCGGTTTTAAGTTGTTCTTCATCGGAGTTTTCAAATTTTCCCAAGCTGAAACGGGAGAATTTTGTCCAACTCAGTGAAGTTGAAATTGCGGGATTGGAGCGCCGGATGGAGGAGGTTTCCCCCGGTGAGACACTGGTTCCCCTTCCAGAACTGGAAAAAGATTTGTCCCGACGTTCTTTTTTTATGAAGTTTACCCATGCCATTGGGGTTGTGATTGCCCTTCCCCTGGTTTACCCCATTATTCGGTATCTGATTCACCCACTCTATCAACCATTTAATAACTCCTGGTTTACCGTTGCAAGGGCACAACAATTTCCAGAAACGGATGTTCCAAAACTTGTCCATTTCGAGCGTGAAATTAAAGAGGGCTACCTGGTCCGGAAATTTAAAAAGTCTCATTGGGTGGTTAGGACATCGGATAATCTCAAAGAAAAGGTGATCAACCTAAGAGAGAAACTCTACGGAAGCAAAGCCCTGGAGTTTCATGGTACCGATGGAAAGGTGATTTGGGAGAATGATGCAGATTCTGAATTCACCGTTTTCTCTGGAAAATGTCCACATTTAGGTTGTGCTTACCGCTGGAAAGAAAATCATAAACGCTTTGGAAGGGTGTTTTGGTGCCCCTGCCACCTCAGCATTTATGGCCCAGACGGGGAAGTGCTGGATGGACCTGCCCCCCGTCCCCTCGATATAATGCCCACCAAAGTGAGTCCCGGGGGAACCGTAGAGGTGATTGACGCCGAATATAAGGCGGGACGGACTCACGTTATCCGGATTTTATAGCTCATGTTTGAAAAGATTTATAACTGGGTTGACGAGCGGATTGATTTAAAACAGCTCCAAGCCAAGATGCTCAACGAGCCCATCCCTGGTGGGGCCCGGTATGCCTATACCTTCGGATCCTGCCTTCTGTTTATTTTTTCCCTTCAAGTCCTCACGGGCATCATGCTCATGTTTTATTACACCCCCTCTGCCGATCATGCCTATGATAGCACCCAATACATTATTAACGAACTTCCCTATGGCTGGTTTATCATCAGCTTTCATTTTTGGGGATCATCGGCCATGGTGATCATGGCGGTCATTCATATGTCTCAGGTTTTTTTGTGGGGGGCCTACAAAAAACCACGGGAGATGGTTTGGTTGGTGGGTTTGGTTCTTCTAAGTTTGGTCTTGGGCTTCGGTTTTACGGGTTACCTGCTTCCGTGGGATCAGCGGGCTTATTGGGCAACCACGGTTGGCGTGGAAATTTTTGACAAAATTCCTATTTTGGGCGATTTCATGGGAAGGTTTTTAAAAGGGGGGGCTATTCCAGGAGCCCAAACCTTGAACCGTTTTTATGTGATTCATGTCATGATTCTTCCCCTTTCTCTTATGGGATTGGCTGGATTGCACGTGTTTTTATTCCGAAGGGCTGGTCCCGCAGGTCCTTTTAAGGGTTCCAAGGAGGAACTTGAAAAAAAATCCGAGTATTTCTTTCCCACTCAGGTTTATAAAGATATTGTGGCCATGGGAGTGGTGTTTGTCCTGATTGTTTTAATGACCTTTATCGAGCCTGTTCATTTAATGGAAGAAGCTTCTCCAGAGGCCTCGGATTTTAACCCCGAGCCCGAATGGTATTTTCTGTTCCTGTTTCAACTTTTGCGCATTCCCATTTTTTCGGGAGAATTCGGGAGTTTTATGGGAGCGGTTGGAATTCCCGGCCTTTTTGCCTTGGTTTTGGTTCTTCTTCCGTTTCTTAACGTAAGCCCTGAACGTCATCTCAAGAAACGCCCTTTCGCCATTATGGGATGGAGCCTAACCATGATTTCAATTGCTGTTCTCACATGGCTGGCTATTCTCAGTCGAGAGAACCATTAAATGAAACTGGAAGGGGAAAATATAAAAAAACCTTTGGAAATCAAATTTGAAATAGGGGCTGGGGGTTTGATTCCATGAGTATTCCAAAAGACCAGGGGTTAACCCTCACCGTTTTTTTGAGCATTTCTCTTTTTACGGTTTTTTTGTTTTGGATTTTTTTGCCTGTGCATTTCAGCAAACATCAGGAAGGGGATGAAGAAGAGGTAATTAAGGTGCTTGAGCCTGAAGAAGCTATTTTGACGGTCGAAGGGATTTTAACTCAAGTGGAAGAAAACATAGTAGAAAAGGAAAAAGAGGGAAAAGAAAAGAACCCAAAGGAAAAAGATTCCCAAAAGGGGGGTGACAAATGAAACGGTTTAAAAACATTTTCACTGTTTTTAACCCCTTGCATATGGCAGGTTTTGCTTTTTTATTAGGGCTTATGGTTTTAGCGGAACCGAGCCTTGCCCAAGAAGAAGCCGCAACAGGTCCTGCCTATAATGATATTCCCTTTATCGGAAGCCGCAACCTCATTTGGATTATTGCTCAAATCCATCTCCTGTTTGCGGGTTTTGTTTTGGGTGTGCCGATCTTTGCCCTTATTTGCGAGTTCATCGGATTTCGAACAGGGGATATGCGGTTTGACAAACTGGCGAAGGAATTCACCAAACTACTTACCGCGTCTTATGCAACAACGGCTCTTTTTGGAGGAATCCTCCTCTTCTTATTGATTGGGCTTTATCCCAAGTTCTTTACATACTTATCGGATATTTTCTTCCCTTCCTATGTGGTCTACGGCATTCTTTTTCTTTTAGAAACACCGGTTCTTTATCTTTATTGGTATGGCTGGGATGCCATGATGAACCGAAAATGGCTCCATCTTTTCCTGGGGTTGATGCTCAATGTCTTCGGTTTTTATATCATGATTACCGCAAACGCCTGGGCCACCTTCCAGGCGAGTCCTGTGGTCCTTCCCGAAGCCATGAATGCCATGGAAAAAGCCTGGGCGGCTGTTCATAACCCCACCTGGTGGCCTGTCAATATTCACCGTTTTATTGCAAATATCGTTTTGGGTGGATTTATTTGCGGTGCCTATGCTGGGATCCGATATCTGGGGGCCAAGACTCAGGAGGAGAGAGAACACTACGACTGGATGGGTTATATTGGGAACTTCATCGGGATTTTTGGGCTTCTCCCCCTTCCCTTTGCAGGATACTGGCTGATGCGGGAGGTTTATGAATACAACCAGCAAATGGGGATTACCCTCATGGGCGGATTTCTTTCTTGGTTGTTTATTCTTCAAGCCATCTTAATTGGGGTCCTCTTTATTGGGGCCAACTATTATTTTTGGACCGGATTGGTGTATCGAATTGAAGGTGGTGGAATAAAATATCGGAAATATATGTTGATGATGCTTTCCATTCTCATCGTCTGTCTGGCGGTGTGGATGACCCCCCACAGCCTTGTGGCCAGCCTTGAGGAAGCGAGAAAGTTGGGTGGAACCCACCATCCGATTTTGGGGGTTTTCGGGGTGATGTCCGCAAAACTCACCGTTGTGAATATTATGATTCTGGTTACCTTTATCAGCTTTCTGATGTATTGGCGGGCGGGTAAGGAACCCATCGTAAAATGGTTCAAAGTGGCCGATTGGTTGCAGTACCTGTTGTTCGGTGGTGCAGTGATTGGGGTGATTGTTCTTGGGGTTTGGGGGTATTTTGTCCCGGCCATTGTCCGAATTAACCAGTTTTCGGTTGCGCAAGTTCTTATTGTTTTATTTGTCCTCATTTCCGTTACCCCATTGACGGGGGCTCTTTTAAAAAGCGCGAAGATGACCACTAAAATGACCTGGGGACGGATGCCAGCCCGAGCTCAGTACTGCCTGGTTTTAAACGCGGTCATTGTCATTTTAACCATGACCTTAATGGGTTATGCCCGATCAGCCTCTCGGGTTCACTGGCATATTTACGGGGTGATGCGAGATATGACCCCCTATGCCTATTCACCGGCTTTGGGTCATGCGGGCGCTTTTATGGCGCTTTGTACCTTTATATTTTGTTTGCTGGTGGCATTTATCTTTTGGGTTGCTTCCCTGGCTACCCAAAAAGGGGGGGAGAAAAAGCCTTACACAGGTCTCCAGGAAGGTGCAATGGCGGAGGCAAAAGATTCTGTCTGAGCTTTATTTGAACAAGTTTTTTTTGAATAGGGGGATCCACTCCAATGCATTATTTCCTTAAAACACTTTTCTTTGTGGCCAGTGTCCTCTTGGTTTTTGCTTACATTGCCTATTCCATTCCTTCCCAGCCTTCTTTACCCCCGGACGAAGGAACCCTTGACTTCGCCGCTATTGAGACCAAAGAAGACCTGGTCTCCCTGGGACAAGCCATTTTCTTCGGAAAAGGAAAGTGTGCCCTTTGCCATACCATTGGTGGTGAGGGGGGACGTTGTCCTAATCTTTCCGGAGTGGGGGCTAAACTTTCACGTGAATTTATCTATGAAAGCCTAACCCAACCCAGCGCATTTATTTATAAGCAATATCAATACAGCCCTCCAAAGGCTTTTGGGGCACAAATGCCCCCAATCAATAAACCCCCCATTGGGCTTTCAGAAAACGAACTTCTTGCTGTGATTGCCTTTGTTCAAAGCACAGGGGGTCAAGAATATGTTACGGTGGATCCTTCGGAGCTGGTGAAACCGGCTGAAGCCGTGATCATGGTTTCGGGTGACCCGAATCAAGGGCGTGCGGTTTTTGGTAAACTCGGTTGTGGAAATTGCCATGGAGAAACAAAATCCCAATCCAAGGCAAAAGAGGTTTCCGACCTTTTACCGAAATCACAGCAAGAGAATGCCATTTTCTTAATGGGCGCTTTACAAGAAACCACAACCTCCGATCACAAAGGTTTCAGTGCCAGGTTGTCGGTAAAAGATTTAAATGACCTTACCGCCTATTTGGGGCAATTTAAAACCGTTTCGGAAGATATGTAAGGGGTTCGTAAAAGGAGGGAGGTTACAAGATGTTTAAAAATCTGTCCATTTTGATAAAGGCTGTAATACTCCTTATCGTGGTTTACGTTGGCGTAAAACTGATTCAACCCCCCCTTCCCTTCAGCATGGTCATGATGTATATGGTCCTGACCTTAATCGCCATATTGGTCTATGTTAGTCTTTTCGAGGATAAAAGCGAGGAGTTTTATGGCCCCATATCCCGATTTTTGGCGGGAGGAAAAGGCCAATCGGGGGTGGGTTCTTTCCTTCGTATTGGTGTCCTGATTATTTTTCCTCTCTTCATCGGAATGAATGTGTATGGAAAATTGGCCCCCAGCGATCAGCCTCCTGCGGAACAGCGCGTGGTCCACCCGGCCCCTCCATCAGAATTTATGGGGCTTTCCAATCCGGTTCCCAAAACAAAAACCAACATCCAATATGGGGGAGCGCTTTTTTCCGTGTATTGCGCGCCCTGTCATGGAGGAAAATTGGACGGAAAAGGACCTCAGGCCCACGGGTTTAACCCTCCGCCCGCTAATTTTAAGGACCCCACCACCATTGCCATGTTGCAGGAATCCTATCTGTTTTGGAGAATCAAGAATGGTGGGGTAGGCCTTCCTGTGGAGGGGCAGCCCTGGAACTCGGCCATGCCCAGATGGGGAAAAATGCCGGCACGTGGAGGGAAACCTTTATCGGATGAGGATATTTGGAAAATTATTCATTATGAATTTAGTGCCTCAGGACATGAGCCGAGAACGTGGGAATAACATGGAAAAATTAAAAATAAATTTCATCCTATTTATTCCTCTTATGGTTTTTGGTTTTTCCTTTCACACTGGTTTAGCATTGGCCCAGGAAGGTGGGGTTGTGGTTTATTCAAAACTCATCGATGGGCCCGTTCCAGGGGATGATCCGATGTCACCCCTTTGGGATGAAAAAGGTCAGGTTGTAGAATTTCCCATGAGTGCTCAGGTTCATTGGGAGCCGAGGCTGTATTCGGAGCCCACGGCCAAAACGGTAAAAGTTCGATCACTTCATAACGGAGAGGAACTCGCTATTTTGCTCGAATACCAGGATCCCGTACAGGGACCTAAAGATGCGGCTGCCATTGAATTCCCCGTGGGTGAGGAAAAATCCCATTTTGCCCATGCCCAACCCATGATCCAGGTGGAGGGTGGTTTTGTGAACATTTGGTATTGGAAGGAAGATAAGTTTATGGATATGCAGGCCAAGGGTTTTGGAACCCTGAAAGCCCATAGCCAGCAAGATGTGACTGGACACGGGGTTTGGAAAGATGGGGTGTGGCGGGTTGTTTTTAGTAGAAAATTGGAAACCGGTGATGAAAAAGATGTTCTGATCAAACCCGGTGAGTTTAAACAGATAGCTTTTGCCATTTGGGATGGAGAAAACCGGGAAGAAGGAAGTAAAAAGGCTATTTCCTCCTGGTGGTATTTCAGGGCAGAGCCTCTCCCTGATCAAGGGATTTATTTTTATGCAGGTCTTGCAGTGGCTGGAGCCTTTCTCTTTGAATGGTTTTTGATACGTCGAATTAGAAAAAGGTCATCAAATGCTTAACCATTACAGTAAACCTATAAAACCCTTTGAACGATTTAAACCTTTCCTTTATTTTACCCTCCTTGGCGTTTTTACCACCCTTTTTGTAAGCTGTGCCCTGTTTGAGAGCAAAGAGGTTTCCCATGGAAAAAAACTTTTTTCTTTCTATTGCGCCGCTTGTCATGGGGAAAAAGGCAACGGAAAAGGCTTTAATGCGGATAATCTGGATCCCCACCCTAGAGATTTAACCGATGCGGGTGAGCGGTATATGGCCGATGCAAGCAATGACGATATCTTTAATGCCATAAAGAAAGGGTTATCCGGGGTTGTTTGGGATGATGGGTCCATTAAACCTGCAAAGGTTATGGATGAAGAATATGGTTTTGGCTCAACATTGATGCCCTATTGGGGTTCCACCCTTTCGGATGATGAGATTTGGTCTTTAGTGGCTTTTATCAGAACCCTTCATAAAAACGATGCGGAAAAGGTGGTGGTGGAAGCTGAAGAAATTCATGAAAAAAAGGGTTCGGTCCAAAAACCTGTGAATGTGGATTTTGACGGCATTCAAAATGCAGAAAAAGACCGTTTGGTTAAAGAGGGAGCGTACCTTATTAATGAAAAATATGCTTGTATGGGCTGTCACAAAATTAATGGTGAGGGAGGAGAAGTGGGACCTGATTTATCACGCGCAGGAAAGCGGTTTAATTCCAAATGGATTTATCGTTGGATACAGTATGCTTCCTCCATTAAAAAAGAAACCAAAATGCCAGATTTTGCCATGCCCGATCAGGATGCCTTGGCCATTACCCTTTACTTAAAAACCCTCCAGGCCGATATTCCAAAGGCCGAGAAAGGAAACAGCGGTAAGTCAGGCTGATTTCGCACAGCGAAAACCCACATCATTTAATTCACTTTCCTCCGGGTTTGAAAAAAGACGAAAGGTCACACGGGAATTATGGGCTAGGATTTTTCCGGCTTCCTCTCCCGGGAAATGCCCCACCCCGGCCCAGGAACTTCCCCGTAACACTTTGAATTTTTCCCCAAAATCCTCAGAATTTTCAGTATTTCCCGGGTAGGCCTGATACCAGTCGGAGGTCCATTCCCAAACGTTTCCGATCATATCGTATGCGCCGTAGGGGCTTTTTCCATTTTCATAACTTCCCACCGGAAGGGTTTTTCCAATGAAACCCCCGATATTGGAGCGGTTTTGGTCAAAGGTGTTTCCCCAGGGGTAAATTCTTTCATCATTTCCTCTCGCTGCCTTTTCCCATTCTGCTTCATTCGGGAGCCGTTTACCCTTCCATTTACAATAGTCGCTTGCGTTCCGCCAACTGACGAAAACCACGGGATGGCGTTCCCGATCTGGGGGAGATCTTCTTCCACTCCAGTCTGCTGGAGGACGTTTGTTTGTTTTGGAGACGAACTGGCCGTACTCACCCTGTGTTACCTCATAACGATCAATATAATAAGGATCCAGGGTAACCTTGTGGGAAGGGTGTTCATCTGAAAACCAGGGTTTCACAATTCCTAACTCCAGTGCTTTCCCCTCGGTGTCTACTTCATGGGTTCCCATGATAAAAGGCCCACCGGGAACCCAGACCATGTCATGGGGCGTACTGGTGCACCCGGTCATAGTGAAATAAATCATCAAAAGAGTCGGGAAAAGTATGAGGACGGTAACCAAACGGACCATTTTTAATTTAGGCCCAGCTCCTTCCAAAGCTGGTCAACCCGTTTAACCACTTCTGGATCCATGGTAATTTTTTTACCCCATTCCCGATTGGTTTCGGGAGGGATTTTGGTGGTGGCATCAATTCCCATTTTGGACCCCAACTCTGGGAGAGGGGAGGCAAAATCAAGATAATCAATGGGGCTATGGTCAATCATGGTTACGTCCCGGACTGGATCCACCCGGGTGGCGATGGCCCATATAATATCTTCCCATTTCCTTACATCGATATCATCATCCACAATGATGATAAATTTCACATATAAAAATTGTTTTAAAAACCCCCAAAGTCCCATCATCATGCGTTTGGCGTGGCCGGGGTATTCTTTCTTAATGGAAATAATCGCAAAACGGTAGGAAACTCCTTCCATGGGAAGGTGAAAATCAACCACTTCTGGAAAATGTTGCCGAAGAAGGGGTAGAAATATAATATTGAGGGCAAGACCGGTCATGGCATCCTCTCGGGGAGGCCGACCGGTGGTGGTGGTCAAATAGTAAGGATTTCGGCGATGTGTAATACATTTGAGCCGGAAAACAGGAAAGGGTTCCACCGAATTATAATAACCGGTATGATCTCCATGGGGCCCTTCAGGGGCTTCTTCATCGGGATGAATTTCCCCTTCTAATATCATTTCACTGGTTGCCGGGACCTCTAAAGGAATCGTCCGGCAAGAAACCAATTCCACGGCTTTTTTTCGAAGTAGACCGGCAAAGTGGAATTCACTCATTCGTTCAGGAACCGGCGTGACGGCGGCCACCATCATTCCTGGATCGGTGCCAATGGCGACTGCCACGGGCATGGCTTTCCCCGCTTTTTTCCATGCTCGATAATGTTTGGCCCCTCCGTGATGTTTGAGCCACCGCATCAGTGTTCGATCTGGCCCTTCGACCTGCATTCGATAAATCCCGATGTTATAGGGGCCATCATCCGGAGGTTTGGTTATAACCAAAGACCATGTAATTTGGGGGGCTGCATCATCGGGCCAGCAGGTGAGAATCGGAAATTTGGAAAGATCAATATCCTTTCCTTCTAGGATGACTTCTTGACAGGGAGCTTTTTTTACTTTTTTGGGTGCTAAGGTGAATACCTGACCGTACAGAGGAAGTTTTTTAACGGCATCCACCAAACTTTTTGGAGGTTCCGGGTGCTGTAGAAAAGCTAGAAACTCTCCAATTTCCTTCAGGCCCTCCACTGTTGTGTCCAGCCCCCAGGCGATCCGCTCCAACGTCCCGAAGAGGTTTGCCACCACGGGAATAGAATGTCCTTTTACCTTTTCAAATAGGACCGCCGGACCCCCTTTTGCCAGCAGGCGATTGAGGACTTCGGTAATTTCTAAGCGGGGATCAATTTCGGATTTAATCCGCAAAAGCTGTCCTTTTTGCTCCAAAAATTTTAAAAAATCGCGAAGGTCTGAGTAAGGCATCAGGGGAATGCTCCGGTTTGCTGTTGATTCCAAAAATCCAAAAGGATGCCTATCAAAACCAAGGTCCCAATTCCAACGTGGGATTTAAAAAGGGTAAAGGCCAATGGGGATTCCGGGTTGGTTTTAATTTTGTAGACTTGATAAATAAAGCTCGGGGCGATCAAAAAGAGAAAAACGTAATAAACAAACGTCCGCTGGGTCAGGAGTCCAACCCAAAAGAGAAACAAAAAAGTAAGGGCAAAAAACGTTCCCAGTGCAACCCAGGTTTTTTCTCCAAAGAGAATCGCTGTGGATTTTATTCCGATCTTCTGATCATCATTTTTGTCGAGCAGTGCATAGATGGTGTCGTATCCCATGGTCCAACATAAAGTAGCCAAAAAAATAAAAATACAAGGCAGTTCAATGGAATTTCGTACCGCTGCCCAAGCCATCAGAGGACCCCAGGCGAAAGCAATTCCCAGAACCAACTGAGGATAATGGGTGATCCTTTTCGTGAATGGATAAATCATGGCTAAACCCAGGCCGACGAAACTAAGGAAGCGGGTCAGTGGGTTTAAAAAGAAAAGCAGGGAAGCAGAGAGGAGGAGGAAAACAAACAGAACCATAAGGGCTTCTTTTTGTGATATTCGTTGAGAGGCGAGAGGCCTTTCTTTGGTGCGAGCTACCCACCGGTCGATTTTCTGATCTGCCATGTCATTCACAACACATCCAGCGCTTCTCATCAGAAATGTTCCAACGGTGAAAACCAAAAGAAGTTTCATGGAGGGAACGCCCTCACTTGCCAGGATTAAAGCCCAAAGGGTTGGAAGAAGGAGAAGGAGGGTTCCATAGGATCGATCCAACCGAATTAACTCTGAAATGGTTTTCCAGTGGGGGTTAGAACTCACCAAAAATATCCTGCATTTTTAAAAGGTGTTGGGTTCAAAGGGTTCATTTTAATAAAGAGCCGTTTGGAGGATAGGGAGTTGTCTCTAAATGGGGTGAAAAAACCTCGATAATAAAAGCCTGAAGAACCTTTTCTATTTTTAAACGGTAACGTCGGGCCCAGAAAAGCTCTAAAGGGGGCTTTTCCAATGCCTGTGCGATTTCAGGACATAGAACCTGGCAGAAACTCATTTTATCCCGAATGACCGGGAAATGAAATTCGGATATGAGGGTTCCCAAAGATTTTTTACTTTCTTCCAGCCTATCATAAACGGTTTGGTTTAAATCTTCCATGGGAATAAAGGAGGTGGCAAAAACCAAGCGTTGGTTCAAAACCCGGAGCCAAACGGTTCGTTCAATGGCTGGTTTTCCAGGGTCCAGTTCAAGAAAATAGGCCTCTTCTTTTTCTAAGGGGGTCCTTTTATGGGAAATCATTTCCACGGTGACCGGATGAAGGGTTAAAATTTCAATTAACCGGGTGACCGTTCCATCCGATGTCAGGATCAGTCGGAATAAAGGGTTAAGGCCTTTTTTTTTGTCAAGGGTTAAAAGGCCCTTCAGGTCGGTCCAGGGAAAGGTAGGATGCATCGAAAAAGCCATGAACAAGAGATATTACTCAAATTAAAAAACACTGTCAAGAATACCTTTTTTGCCCTTATTTTAAAATTTGAATGAAGCAAAAAGTGCTTGACAACTAACCCCTTTATCCTTATATTACCCCCTTGTTTTCTAAAAAAGAGCCTTTTCTTTCGAAAGAAAGGGGTTGAAGTTTCCATCTGCCAATGGCTTTTCTTGTGATTCTTTCAAAAGAGACAAAACAAACCCGAAGCAAAATTGGTATTTGGAATTGAAAACAAAATTGTTTGGTTAAGATAACGAGAAAGAAAATGGAGGAGGAAAGAGAAATGAAGTTTTGGAAAGTTGGAATGTTAATGGCAATGCTCACTGTCTTCATAGCAACCAATAGCTTTGCAGTGGAAGCGGATATTAAAGATACCCGTGTCCCAGCCGATCAGTTGGCAGCTGCTAAAGCCATGAAAAATCCGTTCCCTGCCACCCCTGAGAATATCGCAAAGGGTAAGGAAATTTTCACAGGAAAAGGGACTTGCTTTACCTGTCATGGTAATGAGGGGAAGGGTGACGGCCCAGCCGGTGCGGCACTGGATCCCTCACCCCGAAATTTTTCCAATCCTGAATTCCATAAAATCAGGACCGAAGGAGAAATGCATTGGATTATTAAAAACGGAAGTGCGGGAACCGGTATGATTTCCTATGCACCCGCAATTATTACCGAGGATGAAGCGTGGCTCACCATTCTTTTTGAAAGGAGCCTCGGCGGCGGAAAGTAATTGATGAGATTTTGGGGCCGTATGAAGTCTTCCGCCCTTTATTTACTGTTTATGTGGGTGGCTCTTTCTTCGGCTCCACTATGGGGAGCCGAACGGGATCCCCTTCAGCCTCGGGTTTCTCACGATCAATTGGAGAAAGCCCAGGCAGTTAAAAACCCCTTTCCCCCAACCGCAGAAAACATCGCGAGGGGAAGCGTTTTATACCATGGAAAGGGAACCTGTTTTACCTGTCACGGAAAGGAAGGAAAAGGGGACGGTTTAGCCGCTCCCGGATTGGATCCTTCTCCTAGAAATTTCACCAATTCAGCTTTTCACGAGGCAAAAACCGATGGGGAGCTTTATTGGGTAATTAAAAACGGCAGTCCTGGTACAGCTATGATGCCGATGATTGGGTCGGTCATAAACGAAGAAGAAGGCTGGCTTGTTTTACTTTATGAAAGATCGTTGGGGCAACCAAAGGAGTGATTGCCCGTCTCGCCGGCGAGTGTCCGTCGGAAACTAACACAGCGATGTGAAATGTCATGACATTGATGTCGGCTCCAGGGAGGGATGTTATTTGGAGTTTTATGTTCGTTAAAAGTTGTTCTACCCCTGGGCAGTTCGGGAAGTGAAGGTAAACTGTGTTAAAGTCTCTTTAAAAAATGAAAGGAAGTAGAACATGAAAAAGCAGCGAATATTTCAAAATCCTAGAAGGTTCAAGTTCTTTGGTTTAGGAAAATTGATAGCGCAAGGGTCTAGAATCATGGTGCTGGCTGGTTTTCTGATGAGCCTAGGCCTCATAGACCCAGGAGCTTCTTTTGCACAAGATGGAGAAAAGTGGTTTGAGAATGTTCAGGTGGAAGGGTTTGTGGATGTGTATTACGGCTATAACTTTAACGATCCGGGTAGCGGGCCAGCAGGTAGGATGAATCAATTTAGAAACTTTGATTTCTATAATGATCAATTTGCGTTAAGCCTGGCGGAATTGGCGATTTCCAGGGCTCCTGAACCGGTAGGATTTCGAGTCGATTTGGACTATGGAACGACCACCGATTTTGTCCACTGTGGCTCCGTCAATTGTGATACAGCAGGGGACGCGGATACCGAAGAGCCTTTTAAAAATATTCAGCAGGCTTATGTGAGTTGGTCGCCGTCTTCCATGTGGGTCATCGATGCGGGAAAGTTTGTAACCCACATGGGTTATGAGGTGATCGAAAGCCAGGACAACTGGAACTACTCCAGAGGGTTTCTATTTTCATTCGCCATCCCCTTCTATCACTCCGGGATACGGGTCAGCCATGCCCATGAGAACTTCTGGATCAACGGCTATGTCTATAACGGCTGGAATAATGTGGTTGAGAACAATGCTGGCAAGACATTCGGCGCCACATTAGGGGTTACTCCAATTGAGGGACTTACGATTATCCAGAACTGGATTGGGGGAACTGAAGCCGTGGGTGACAAGCGGCATGTGCTGGACACGATCGTGACATATGCCCCCACGGATATGTTGTCCTTCGCGCTCAACTATGATTATGGTTGGTATACGTTTCCAACTGCGCCGGACGCCATTTGGACTGGAATTGCCGCCTATGCCAGATTCACGCCCACAGATGCCTCGGCCGTTGCGGCTCGTTTTGAATGGTATGATGACGATAAAGCCGGTACCACGGGTGCACTCCAGATTGCCAAGGAGGTTACCCTCACAGGCGAATACAAAGTCTCGGATGGTCTTTTAACACGGTTGGAATACCGTCGTGATTGGTCAACGGAAAGCGTCTTCGCCTCGGATACCGGATCGTCTGATAAAAGTCAGCAAGACACGGTCACCGTGGGAGTCGTCTACAGCTTTTAAGAATCCCAGGTATCACAATATGAAAGCCCGGCCAGATTCCAATTTTTGGCCGGGTTTTTTTTAGAAAGAAGGTGACTAGAAAATGTCTAGTTGGTTTAATTTCCTTTTCAGGGGGAAATAGAAGACAGTCCCACCATAAAATATTATTCCTGAAGAGTGGTTTTAGTCCATTCGGAAAAAAAATTGTATATCCCCTTAATTTTAAAATTAAATTCTTGACAACCCAAAAAAACGGTGTTATAGTCCCTCCGATTTTTTAGGAAAAAGTTTTCTCTTTTTATGGTGAATATTTCAACCATCAATTAGAATGAGGGGGTGATTGTATCGCAAGAAAATAACTTTAAGAATTAACCCTCAGAGACCGATAAAGTTGTATTAAGGAAATAGACTAAATCCACCATTAACTTGAGGAGGAGAACATGAGAAAGTGGATAGGACTTTCAATAGTAGCTGTCTTTCTTTTCTTAGATGTTCTGCCGTCATTGGCGGCAAATATTGAAGTGGACGGGGATTTTAGAGTCAGAGGGTTTTACACAGACAACCTCGTTGACCATTATGATAAAGGGACTAGTGGGACTACTGGTTGTGCGGCTAACTCTAATGCAAATTGTGATGATGAGGAAGCTTACAACAGTATGCGGTTTCTTTTAACCACAACAGTCACGGCGGGAATAGCAAAAGGTGTTGTTACTCTTGATTACACGAGTCAGGGTAATACAGGTAACTTACGTTTTGGGTCAGGCGGTAACGCTGGAACCCCTGTTGAGGGTGATGTGCCTTTTGGACCAGCCGATAACCGTTTTGCTTTGCTCCAAGCCTATATTGAAGCCGATTTGCAGGTTGCAAAGCTTTCGGCAGGTCGGAAACTAAACATCCTCGGACATAGCATCGTTTTTGATGATCCAGTGGATGGTATTTTTGTGGATGTTCCCTTAGGCCCGGCAACCCTCTCGGTTTCAAATTATAAAGTAATTGACAATACCAGTACGGGGGTTGCCATTGGAAATAGTGGGTTTGGTGCCGGATCTGATACGGACGTTTACGTTGGAAATGTGGCTTTTGACCCTACCCCTGAACTAAAAACAAATTTGTTTATCGGTTATATACAAGATCGTGCCCCTAATGCAGCTTATTTTGCTCCGGCTGGAACAGTTCCTTCTTTGGATTGGAATACCATTTTGGTGGGGTTAACCGCGGATGCCAATGTGGGGCCTCTCACAGTGGGTGGTGAAGTTGATTTCTTTAATGGAAGTGCCGACCTCATTGGGGGCGGGGACGTGGATGTGGAGGGTCTGAATGTTGAGCTCTTTGGCGCAATGGATGTTGGCCCTGCAAATGTGGGTCTAACCTTTTTGTACGCCTCCGGTGATGACCCAACTGATTCGGATGTCAACATCAATGGAATAGATGGGAATTACCCCACAGGGATCATCCTTACCAACGGGGGTGCACGATCACTGGCTCCCAAAGATGGAACCTGTTTAAGTGTAACTGGGGCAAGTTTAGGTGGGGTTCCTAATTGTATTGGTGGAGCTGGATTACTTGCAGTAAAAGGAACCGGAAGTATGAGCCCTATGGAAAGGTTAACTTTACAAGGAGATGTGATTTGGGCAAGATCTGCGGAGGATCGTTCAGCAACTATTAATGAAAAAGACGTGGGTGTAGAAATAGATGGAACCGCAAAAATTCAGTTAGATGAGAATTTAAGCTTTTTGGCGGGAATTGGTTACCTGATTGCGGGAGATTTTTGGAAAACCGCAGCTGGTGGCCCTTCTCCCGATGATAAAATTGTCGGTGTTCTTGAATTAAGTTTTGTTTTTTAGTGATTTGGTTCTCTTTGAGCCCCGGGATTTCTCCCGGGGCTTTTTTTTTCTCTATGGTTGGTCATTTTTGAATTAATCTGTTCATTGACAGGGTTTATTGAGGATCAGTAAGATAACCGGATCTATGAAAAAGGAAAGCCTTCAAGACACCATTAAACATTTTCCCAATAATCCCGGGGTTTACCTCATGAAGGATAGAAGGGGAAGTATCCTTTATATTGGAAAGGCCAAAGTTTTATCAGACCGGGTGGGTTCGTATTTCCAAAAAAGCGCAACCCTGACTCCAAAAACTCAATCCATGGTCAACCAGGTGTTTCATGTGGAATATATTGTTACGCAGAGCGAATTGGAAGCACTGATTCTTGAGAATAACCTCATCAAAAAACACCGGCCCCGTTATAACGTGGTTTTAAGGGACGATAAAAATTACCCTTATTTGAGGCTTCCCATCCAAGACGCTTTTCCCCGGTTAGAAGTGGTTCGCCGGATTCAAAATGACGGGGCCCTTTATTTTGGCCCCTTTGTACCCACCAATGCTCTTCGTGAAACACTTAAAGTCATCCATAAAACATTTCCCCTGGCAACCTGTGAGATTGAGATTGACGGCAAAGCCCCCAGAGCTTGTATAGAATTTGAAATAAAGCGGTGTTTGGCTCCTTGCACAGGGAATCAAAGTCAGACGGATTATTTCAAAATTGTCCATCAGGTCCGTCTTTTTCTGGAAGGGAAGAATAAAGAGTTGTTGAAATCTTTAAAGAAAAAAATGGTCCAAGAAGCACAGCTCCTGCATTTTGAAGAAGCCGCCCGTTTGAGGGACCGAGTTGCAAAAATTGAACGCATTCTTGAGAAACAACGGATTACATCCGTCCACCAAAGCAACCTTGATGTGATTGCGTTGGCAAGGGAAGGGAGCGCCGCAGATCTTCAGATCTTTTTTGTCCGAGGGGGATTATTGATCGGGCGTAAAGATTTCTTTTGGGAAGATGTGGGAGAGATGAAGGATCAGGAGATTTTCCGAACTGCTATTTCCCAGTTTTACCTTGGGGATCGTTTGATTCCTGAGAAAATTATTTTTCCAACACCCTTGGAGGAAGCCCCTCTGATGACGGAATGGTTAACATCACAACGAAAGGGGCCATTACGCCTGGTTTGGGCTCAAAGAGGGAAAGATTTGGAGTTGGTCCGGTTGGTCCAGGAAAATGCCTCTGTTGCACTTCGTGAAAAACTTCGGGGTTTAAAGAAAGGGATCAAAGAAAGTGAGACCCTTCAAAAACTTTTAGGGTTAAGGGTTATTCCTAACCGAATCGAAGGTTTTGATATTTCCAATTTGATGGGAGGGGATTCCGTGGGATCCATGGTGGTGTGGAAAGGGGGGTCAGAAAGGCCAAAAGAATATCGTCATTTTCGGATTAAAAGCGTCAAAGGGTCAAATGATTTTGCCATGCTTCAGGAGGTGCTTCATCGGCATTATTTAAAGGTGATAACAGAAGGAAAAGAAAAGCCTGATCTCATAATAATCGATGGAGGTAAAGGCCAGTTAAATGCAGGGTGCGAGATTTTGGAAACGCTAAGTCTTCAGGGAATTGAAGTTTTGGGGCTGGCAAAAGCAAAAGGAGAAAAAGAGGAAAGGGTTTTTCTCCCGGGTCAACCGGAAGCCATTCCCATGCCCCCTGACTCCCCCGCCACCCATCTTCTTCAAAGAATCCGGGATGAGGCCCATCGATTTGCAATTACCTACCATAGAAAGCTACGGAAAAAAACAGGCTTTGCATCATCCCTTGATTTTATAAGCGGAGTGGGACCTGTCCGAAAAAGGTTACTATTAAAATATTTTGGGAGCCTGGAACGGATGAGAGAAGCCCCCTTGGAGGAGCTTCAAAAAGTACCGGGTATTTCCCCAAATTTGGCGGAACAAGTGTTTAGTGAATTACATGGGGAAAAATAAAAAGGACCTTGCCTATTTTCAATTATCCCCGTTTGGAAACGAATAGAGGATCCCTAAAACATATATGGACCCATCCCGTTTCGCAAGGATGTTTTTCAATTGAGGCAAACAAGGAACAGATTGCTTACATATATCCGGCCTGTGAGTGGAAATCTGATTAGTTTCCTGGCCCCGATGGAATCCG
>Ga0299906_10000130_pt1 | contig 73271 bp, 33 predicted proteins | sample RVTome_14_FD_200259 | JGI IMG/M metagenome (GOLD analysis project Ga0299906, IMG submission 200259) | Soil microbial communities from uranium-contaminated site in the Upper Colorado River Basin, Wyoming, United States - RVT145D125 (version 2) ...
GCACAGCGTCAGCCGCTCGAGGAGCTGCTGGGCTCGGACAGCCCCCTGGTCGCCCTCTTCCGGTTGGAACGGCTCAAGGACCCCGGGGAGCTGTCGGAGGTGGCGCTCGAGCTCGAGCGTATCCTGGCCGAGAAGCCCGAGGACGTCTTCGAGGATTGATCGCGCCCGCTACTCCACGCTCTCGAGCACCGCCACCGCGACGGCGTGCGTCCGCTCGTGGCTGATCGACACGTGGACGCGTCCGGCGCCCATCTTCTCCGCCCGCTCGGCCGCGGCCTCGTGGAGCCGCACCCCCGGGGCGCCGCCGGCGTCGCGCACGACCTCGATCTGGCGCAGCCCGAGACCCTGGGCCCAGCCGGTGCCCAGGGCCTTGAGCGTCGCCTCCTTGGCGGCGAACAGGCCGCCGAGGTGCTGGACGAACGCCGCGCCCCGGCGCTCCTGCCACTCGCCGGGCCGGCAGAAGCGGCGCAGGAAGGCTTCGCCGTGCCGTTCGTAGAGGCGCTCGATGCGCGCCAGCTCCACGATGTCGACGCCGAGGCCGAGGATCGCCACGTCAATCGTCCTCCGGCCACGCGGCGCGGCGTGCCGCCGTCCATCGCGCGAGCTGCCGGGGGTCGTGGAAGGCGCGGATGCCCGCCGCCCCCGCGGCGCCGGCCGCGGCGAGGGCCGGCAGGTCGTCGGGCCCGATCCCGCCGAGCGCGACGACCGGCAGCCCCTGGGCCGCCGCCCGCCGCAGGCCGTCGAGGCCGGCGGGAGGGCCGAACCGAGCTTTCGAAGGCGTCGGGAAGACCGGGCCGAAGGTCACGTAGTCGGCACCCGCCGCGCGCGCCGCCGCGACCTCGTCGGGATCGTGGGTCGAGCGGCCGATCACCGGCGAGCGGCCGAAACGCCGGCGCAGCGGCGCGATCGGCACGCCGTCGGCGGGCAGGTGGACGCCGGCGGCGCCGGCGGCGAGCGCCACGTCGAGGCGGGCGTTGACCACCAGCCAGCCCTGCCATGCCGCCCGCGCGTCGCGCGCGAACGCGTAGAGCTCGCGGTCGCCGAGGTGCTTCTCGCGCACCTGCACGCCGTCGACCCCGGCCGCCGCGAGCGCCGCCAGCCACGCGGGCAGGGCGTCGTACCGTGACCGGCCGCCGCGCTCGCCCGGATCACTGATGGCCAGGAGTCTGGGAACCCTCGTCATGCGGTGGACGCAGAAAGGCGGAAAGGTCGTGGATGCCCCACACCAGGTGGACGAGCCCGAAGCCGGAGAGGGCGCCGCGCAGCACCGGAACGCTCAACCAGCGCAGGGCGGCGACGGGCAGCAGGGCGACCGTGCGGTCCCACAACAGCGTCCACGGCGCCAGCAGCAGGGCGACGCCGACCGTGAGGCAGTAGAGGACGAAGACGAAGCGAAAGAGCTGCGCGAAGGCCATCCCGCGAGATACTACGCGAATCCCTCCGGCGGCTCCACTTGGGGGCCGGCTCAGGTATACTGTCGCCTCCGGTACCCGTTGCCGGCTCCCAGAATCCGACCCCGCCAGGAGGGCGCACACAAGGTGAAGATCTTCGGAAAGAAGAGGGCTGCCGCCGCCGACAACACGGACCAGAAAGAGCTGACCATCGAGGACCTGGTCACCCTCGAACGTTACGAGGAGGCGGCGGTGAAGCTGAAGGCGCGGCTCAAGGTCGTGCCCAAGGATCTTCACGCCCACCTCAAGCTCGCCGAGGTCTACCTTGGCCTCAAGAACCTGGACAAGGCTCTGGCGGAGTACACCTTCGTGGCCGACTCCTTCGCCGACGACGGCTTCTTCGACAAGGGCATCGCGCTCCTGGGCAAGGCCGCCAAGCTCGCCCCGGGCGACGACACGCTGCCCAAGCGCATCGAGCGCTACAAGCGCGTCAAGCGCCTCGAGGAACGCCGGCGGCTGGTCATCGAGGGCCTCATGGCCAACAAGTCCACGGTCGTGGCGGCGGCCGCCAACCGGGCGCTCGAGGTGGAGATGATGTGGCCCAGCATCGCCAGGAGCCACCTCGTGGAGCAGCTCGAAGGCGAAAAGCTCAAGAAGCTCTTCTCGGTGATGGGAATGCGCCGCACCAAGGAGGGCGAGGTGGTGGCCGAGGAGGGCAGCAGCCACCAGATGCTCTACCTGGTGGTCAACGGCGAGATCGAGGCCCTGGCCGCGGTCGGCAGCCAGCACTTCAACATCCGCAGCTTCTCGACCGGCGACGTGATCGGCGAGTCGACGCTGCTCGAGCGCAAGCCGTGGCCGGCGCGTTACCAGGTCAAGGAGAGCGGCACGGTGTTCGAGCTCTCGCGCGAAGGCCTGCAGCAGGCGATGATCGGCAACGACGACCCGGTGGGATTCCTCAGCGTGCTGCGGCAACAGAACAACGACCGCGACGTGGCGGCCAATCTGCACCGCCTGCGCGCGACCTGAAGCCCCCCATGGCCTTGTTGGAGATCCGCCTCTATCCCGATCCGATCCTGCGCCAGCGCTCGGCCGAGGTCGACGAGGTCGACGACGCCCTTCGCCGGCTCGTCGCCGACATGGTCGAGACCATGCACGCGGCCCCCGGCGTCGGCCTCGCGGCGCCTCAGGTAGGCGTCGGCCGGCGCCTCGCCGTGGTCGACACCAGCGTCGGCAAGGATCCGGCGGCGCTGCGCGTGCTGGTCAATCCGCGGATCGTCGAAGAGCGGGGCAGCGAGCTCGACTTCGAGGGCTGCCTGTCGATCCCCGGCGTCACCGAAAAAGTCGAGCGGCCGGCGTGGGTGCGGATCGCGGCGCAGGACCTCGAGGGCCGCCGCTTCGAGCTCGAGGCCGAGGGCTTCGAAGCGCGCGCGGTCTGCCACGAGATCGACCACCTCGACGGCGTGCTCTTCATCGACCGGGTCCGCGGCCTGCGCCGCGACCGCGTGCGCCGGCAGCTCAAGCGGCTGAGCCGTGAGACCGTCGCGGTCGACGCTTGAGGGGCCGCCCCCCGGCCCTGCTATCTTATGTGGAGATCCCGCCGGACAATGCCATGAACGAGATCAGCTTCTTCAACTCCATGGGCCGCAAGCTCGAGCCCTTCACGCCCCTCGAGCCGGGCAGGGTGCGGCTCTACGCCTGCGGCCCCACCGTCTACGACCATCCCCACATCGGCAACCACCGCACCTTCCTCTTCGAGGACGTCCTGCGGCGGGGGCTCCTCTTCCTGGGCTACCAGGTCGAGCAGGTGATGAACGTCACCGATATCGACGACAAGACCATCCGCGGCGCCCAGGAGAAGGGCGTCACCCTCGACGAGTTCACGGCCCCCTTCGTCGCGTCGTTCTTCGCGGACCTCGACACCCTGCACGTCGAGCGGGCGGAGCACTATCCGCGGGCCACCGAGCACGTGCCGGAGATGATCGCCCTCGTCGAGCGGCTGCTCGAGCGCGGCTACGCCTACCCCAGCGACGGCTCGGTCTTCTTCCGCATCGCCGCCGACGATGACTACGGCCGCCTCTCGGGCGTCGACCTCGACCACGTGCAGCGCGGCGAGCGGGTGGCCCAGGACGAGTACGAGAAGGAGGACGTGCGCGACTTCGCGCTCTGGAAGGCGGCCAAGAACGGCGAGCCGTCCTGGAGCTCGCCGTGGGGGCCGGGACGCCCGGGGTGGCACGTCGAGTGCTCGGCGATGAGCATGAGGTACCTCGGCGAGAGCTTCGACCTCCACTGCGGCGGCGTCGACAACATGTTCCCGCACCACGAGAACGAGATCGCCCAGAGCGAGTCGGCCACCGGCAAGCCGCTGGCCCACACCTGGCTGCACGCCGAGCACCTGCTCGTCGACGGCAGGAAGATGTCGAAGTCGCTGGGCAACCAGTACACGATCAAAGACCTGCTCGTCCGGGAGGCGGAGCCGCGGGCGATGCGCTACCTCTTCCTGTCGACGCACTACCGCCAGCGGCTCAACTTCACCTTCGACGCCCTGACGGCGGCCGGCGCGGCGCTGAGACGCAGCGACGAGATGCGCTTCCGGCTCGCCCACGCTACCGAGTCGGAGGAGAGAATCGCCGACGTCGAGGGCGCCGCCCGCCGCCTGCTCGACGGCTTCGCCGCGGCCCTCGCCGACGACCTCAACGCGTCGGCGGCCCTCGGCGCCGTCTTCCAATTCGTCAAGGAAATCAACATGGCGGTCGAGGCCGGACGCATCGGCCGCGGCGACCGGCAGCGGGCGTTCGACGCCCTGGCCCGCGTCGACCGGGTGCTCGGCGTGCTCGACCCGGCGGCGTGGCAGGAGCCGGCGGCGGCCGGCGGGCCCGGCGACGAGGAGATCGAGCGCAAGGTCCGCGAGCGCCAGGAAGCGCGGGGGCGGCGCGATTTCGCCGCCGCCGACCGGCTGCGCGACGAGCTGCAGGCGCTGGGCGTGGTGGTGGAGGACACGCCGCAGGGGCCGCGATGGCGCCGCGCCTAGCCGGCCGCGGGTAAGCCGTATGCGCCACGAGCCCTTCCGCCACCAGCCCCACACCCGCGCCCAGGGCCGGGTGGGGGAGGAGCGCGCCATCGACTGGCTGCGGCGCCAGGGCTACCGCATCGTCGAGCGCAACGTCGTCACCAAGGCCGGGGAGATCGACGTGGTGGCCCGCGACGGCGAGGTGCTCTGCTTCATCGAGGTCAAGGCGCGGGCCAGCCGCGCCTACGGACCGGCGGTCGAGGCGGTGACGCCGCACAAGCAGCGCCGCCTGGCGCGCGCCGCCTCGCTCTACCTGGTGCGCCACCCGGCCGACGGTCCCTGCCGCTTCGACGTGCTGGGCATGGACATGACCGACGAACGGGACCCCACCGACGACGGCTGGAGCTTCACCCTGGTCCGCGACGCTTTCCAGGTGACGTAGGTCAGGCTGTGCCTGACGATTCCGCGCGAAATCGGCAGGCAGAGCCTGCCCTACCCAGGCCCAAAAAAATAGGCGCCCGGACGTTGGCGCCGTTGGAGTTCCTTCGGACGGGGCGGCCCGAAGGAGAGCCCAGGAGAGGCGGGTCATTGAGGACGAGAAGAGCGTAGGCGGCACGTGTGAGCCGCGAATGAAGGGTGCGTGAAGATGCGCGCCGCCCGGCGCCGGGCGTGCCGTGATACCCTTCAGGCCGGCTGCGAACCCTCCACCAGGGCCTGCCGGGCGGCGCCGGAGGAGCTCGCGGCCGTCTCCCCGGAGCGGAGCGACCCGCGCCGGACCAACCTGACCCCGCCTGATCGAGCCGCGTAGACGATGAACGTCCTCCTGGTCGTGGCCGACGAGGCCCTCGCACGGCAGCTCACGGATTTCTTCAGCCGCCGGGGTCGCGGCGTGACCGCTTGCCGCGATTCGGAGAGCGCCCGCCAGGCGCTCGCGCGCGAGACCTTCTTCTACGTGCTGATCGACCTCGAGGCCGACGCCGAGGCCGCCGACCTGTGCCGCACGATCCGCGAGCTGCCGAACGGCGAGAGCGTCTACGCCCTGGTGCTGCCGGCGGCGGAGACCGTGGAGGCGATGCGCGCCGCGCTCGCCGCCGGCGCCGACGACTACCTGCCCAAGCCGGTCGACCAGGCCGCCCTGCAGCTCCGCCTCGCCATCGGCGAGCGCCGCCTGGCGGCTCGCCAGCAGCAGCTCCGGCAGCAGGCCGAGGAGTCGCTGCGCTACCGCGAGCGCTACTTCCGGTCGCTGCTCGAGAACTCCTCCGACCTCATCACCATCGTCGACTCCGAGGGGCACATCCTCTACCAGACCCCGTCGAGCGAGCACCTGCTGGGCTGGAACGCCGAAGAGATGATGGGCTGGAACCTGATCGAGCACGTCCATCCCGACGACCGCGTCGAGGTCGCCGCCACCCTCGCGCAGTCGGTGGGCGACGCCGCCCTCACCCCGTCGCTGCAATGCCGCATCCGCCACCGCAGCGGCGACTACCGCCCCTTCGAATCGCTGTTCAAGAACCTGCTCGCCGACGCGGTGGTCGCCGGCGTGGTGGTGACCTCGCGCGACATCTCCGAGCACCGCCGCCTCGAAACCGAGCTCAAGCGCGAGCGCGTGTTCTTCCAACAGCTCTTCAGCAATTCGCCCACCGGCATCGTGATCCTCGACCCCGAGGACCGCGTGGTCGACGCCAACGACTCCTTCCTCGAGCTCTTCCGTTGCCAGCTCGCGGACCTGCGCCGGCGGCCGATCAACGACTGCATCGTGCCCGCGGAGCTGGCCGACGAGGCCGCTCGCCTGTCGCGGGCCGTGCTCGCCCACGAGAGCGTCAACGCGCACGAGACCACCCGCCGCCGCCAGGACGGCTCGGCGGTGGAGGTGGCGCTCACCAGCTATCCGATCGAGATCTCCGGGCGCCTGATCGGCGCCTTCGGCATCTACGCCGACATCACCCAGCGCAAGCAATTCGAGCGCGAGCTCTACCACCACGCCTACCACGATGCGCTGACCGGCCTGCCCAACCGCTCGCTGCTTTCCGAGCAGCTCGAGCGCTCGTTGCGCCGGGTCGAGCGCCGCGACGGCTACGCCTTCGCGCTGCTCTACATCGACCTCGACCGCTTCAAGGTGATCAACGACAGCCTCGGTCACGAAGCGGGCGACGAGTTCCTCAAGGAGATCGCGCGGCGGCTGGAGGCCTGCGTGCGTCCCGGCGACGCCACGGCGCGGCTCGGCGGCGACGAGTTCACCGTGATCCTCGAGGACCTCCATCACCGGCGCGACGCCACCCGGGTGGCCGACCGCATCCTGGCGGCCCTCAGCCGTCCCTTCCGCGTCGCCGACCAGGAGGTCGCCTCCTCGGGCTCGATCGGCATCGCCTACGGCTCGCCGAGCTACGCCTCGGCCGACGAGCTGCTGCGCGACGCCGACCTCGCCATGTACCGCGCCAAGAGCGCCGGCAAGGCTCGCTACGCGATCTTCGACGCCGAGATGCACGAGCGCGCCGTGCGCCGCCTGAAGCTCGAGTCGGAGCTGCGGCGGGCGATCGACGACGAAGAGCTGGCGCTCTACTACCAGCCCATGGTATCGCTCAGGACGCGGCGGGTGGTGGGCTTCGAGGCCCTGGTGCGCTGGCAGCGCCCCGGCGGCGGCCTGGTGGCGGCGCACGAGCTGATCCCGATCTGCGACGAGACCGGGCTGATCGTGCCCCTCGGCGGCTGGGTGGCGCGCGAGGTGGCACGGCAGGTCGTCGCCTGGCAGCAGCTCTACCCCGAGCGCGACTGCCTGGTGACCATGAACCTCTCGGCCAAGGAGGCGGTACACTCGCGCTTCCTCGAGACCATCGACTCGGCGGTGGCGGCGAGCGGCGCGCCAGCCTCCTCGATCGGCTTCGAGATGACCGAGAGCCTCATGGTCTCCGACGAGAAGATCTCGCAGGTGATGTGGGAGCTGCGCAAGCGCGGCTTCCGTCTCTACGTGGACGATTTCGGCACCGGCCAGGCCTCGCTCAGCGCCCTCTACCGCTTCCCGATCGACGCCCTCAAGATCCATCGCTCCTTCGTCCAGCAGATGGCGCCGGGCTCGGAGAGCGTGGAGATCGTGCGCGCCATCGTCGCCCTCGGCGAGAGCCTCGGGCTCCTGGTGGTGGCCGAAGGGGTGGAGAGCCGCGAGCAACTGGCGCGGGTGCGCCAGCTCGAGCTGATCTACGCCCAGGGCTTTCTCTTCGGTAAGCCGCTGCCGTGCGACAAGGCGGAGAAGCTCCTGGCGCTCGACACCCTGTGGAAAGAAGAGCAAGAGGCGCCCGAAAGGGCCGTGACCACGCCCGAAGGAGGTGGGTGATGGACGTGACGACGAAGCGATGGGTATTGACCGCACTCTGCCTGGCGCTCGCCGCCTTCGCGGCGCCGGCGCAGGACGAGCCGGCACCGGAGGGAGAGCTGGCGTCGCTGGACTTCGAGTCGGGCCCGGCCGAGCCGTTCGACGTCGAGGCCGCGACCGACGCCTATCTGGCGCGGCTCTCTCCGGAAGAGCGCGAGCGCTCGGACAGCTACTTCGAAGGCGGCTACTGGCTGCGGCTGTGGGGTTTCCTCTACGGTCTCGGCGTCGCCTGGCTGCTCCTGGGCACCGGGCTCTCGGCCGGGCTCCGCGACCTGGCGCAGCGGGTGACGCGCTTCTGGGCCGTCCACGTGGTGGTCTTCGCCGTCCCTTACGTGGTGCTGACGACGCTCCTCGTGTTTCCGTTGACCCTCTACCAGGGATTCTTCCGGGAGCGCCGCTACGGCCTGGCGACCCAGACGCTCGGCGAGTGGCTGGGCGACCAGGTCAAGGGCCTTGGGGTGGGCCTCGTGCTCACCCCGCTCCTGCTCGTCGCCCTCTACGCCGTCTTCCGCCGCGCGCCGCGCTCCTGGTGGCTGTGGGGCGCGGGCGTCGCTCTCGTCTTCCTGATGTTCGTGCTGCTGATCGCGCCGGTCTACATCGCGCCGATCTTCAACGCCTACGAGCCCCTGGAGGATCCGGCGGTGGTCGAGCCGATCCTGGCGATGGCGCGCGCCAACGGCGTCGCAGCGGAAAAGGTCTACCAGTTCGACGCCTCGCGCCAGTCGACGCGCATCAGCGCCAACGTCAGCGGCTTCCTCGGCACCATGCGCATCTCGCTCAACGACAATCTGCTCGAGCGCAGCACCCTGCCCGAGGTCGAGGCGGTGATGGGGCACGAGCTCGGCCACTACGTGCTCAACCACATCTACGAGTCGATCGTCTTCTTCGGCGTCGTGCTGGTGGCGGGGTTTGCCTTCCTGCGCTGGTCGTTCGACCGGGCGGTGGCGCGCTGGGGCGGGCGCTGGCGGGTGCGGGGCATCGCCGACGTGGCGGGGCTGCCGCTGCTCGGAGCGATCCTCTCGGTCTTCTTCTTCGTGCTGACGCCGGTGACCAACACCTACGTCCGGGTCAACGAGGCGGAAGCCGACGTCTTCGGCCTCAACGCGGCGCGCCAGCCTGACGGCTTCGCCTCGACGGCGATCAAGCTCAGCGAGTACCGCAAGCTGGATCCCGGCCCGCTCGAGGAGTGGATCTTCTACGACCACCCGAGCGGCCGGGCGCGGGTCGAGATGGCGATGCGCTGGAAGGCCGAGAGCCGCGCCGAAGAACCGTGGAGACCATGACGAGTGTGTGGAATCGCCGGCTACCTGACGTTCAACCGTCCACCTGAGCGATCGGTCTTGCAAGCCATGGCTGGTCGGATGTTCCACCGGGGTCCGGACGCCGAGGGCTTTTTCCTCGACGAGCACATGGGCTTCGCATTTCGACGCCTGGGGATCATCGATCTCGAGAGCGGCGACCAGCCCATCTACAGCGAAGACCGTTCCCTGGTGATGATCGCCAACGGCGAGATCTTCAATTACAAGGAATTGAAAGAAGATCTACTGAAGCGGAATCATCAATTCTATACACAGACCGACGTGGAGGTCCTGGTCCATCTCTACGAAGACCATGGGCCGGCATGTGTGAAAAAGCTCAACGGTCAGTTTGCATTCGCCGTCTGGGATCGGCGTGAGCGCACGCTGTTCTTGACCCGGGATCACTTGGGCATCTGTCCACTCTATTACACCGAGGTGGAGGGCGCGTTCGTTTTCGGCTCCGAGATCAAGGCCATCCTCGAGCATCCCGGCGTCGAGCGGCGGGTGGAACTGACCGGCCTGGATCAGGTCTTCACCTTCCCGGGCCTGGTGAGCCCTCATACCCTCTTCCACGACATTCGACGGTTGGAGAACGGTCATTATCTATTGGTGCGGGAGACGGGGGTCGTGGATCGCGAGTACTGGGACCTGGTCTACCCGACCTGCGACGAGGCGCTGCCGGCAAGGCCGGAGAGCTACTACGTCGAGGCCCTGGCGGAGATCTTCCAGCGCTCGGTGGCCTATCGCCTGCAGGCCGACGTGCCGGTGGGCTTCTACCTGAGTGGCGGTCTCGACTCCTCGCTGATCGCGGCGGCGATCCACCGTCTGGCACCGGACCAGCGCCGGCACGCCTTCGCCATCAATTTTGCGGACCAGGAGGCCGACGAACGCCAGTACCAGGAGATCATGGCGAGGCAGGTGAAGTGCTACCTCCATGAGCATCGTTTCGACTGGCGGCGAACCTCCGAGCTCATGCACGACATGGTCTACCACGCGGAGTGTCCGGTCAAGGAGACCTACAACACTTGCTCCATGGTGCTCTCACGGATGGCCCGCGAGCACGGAGTCAAGGTGATCCTCACCGGCGAGGGTGCCGACGAGCTCTTCGCCGGTTATATCGGCTACCGGCTCGACGCCCTGCGCTCGCCCTCGCCGGGATCGTCGTCCTTCGAGGAAATCCTCGAGGAGGAGCTGAGGCAGCGGCTATGGGGCACCCCGGATCTCTTCTACGAGCACAACTACCATGCTCTGGGGGAAACCAAGCAGGCCCTCTACGCCGCCGAGGTGCGGCGGGGATTCGCCGCGTTCGATTGCCTGCGAGAGCCGGTGGTGAGAAAAGACCGGCTCGAGAATCGCCACCCCCTGCACCAGCGCTCCTATCTCGACTACAAGCTGCGCATGGCGGACCATCTGCTGATGGACCACGGCGACCAGATGGCGCTGGCTCATTCCGTCGAAGCCCGCTATCCCTTCCTGGACGTCGACCTCGTCGAATTCGCTCGCCAGATGCCGCCGGAGCTGAAGCTCAACGGCTTTCGCGAGAAGTACGTCCTGCGCAAGATGGGGGAGGGCATGCTGCCGGCGTCCATCCTGGATCGGGAGAAGTTCGGATGGTACGCTCCCGGCAGTCCCCAGCTCCTCCAAGCGGGCGTGGAGTGGATTCAGGACGTCCTCTCTTACGATCGGATCTCGCGCCAGGGCTACTTCGACCCCGACGTGATCGAGCGCATCAAAACGCAGTATCAAAAACCGGGTTTCCGCTTGAATCAACCCTACGAATGTGACGTCCTGATCGTCGTCGCCAGCTTCGGATTGCTCCTCGACGCCTTCGATCTGCCGGACGCCGGCGTCGGGGCCCTCGCTCCGACTGCTCGGTATCCGGCGACGCTGAGCTCGTAACCTGGAGAACTTCGTGATGAGCCATGAATCGACCCCTATCGGCCTCAAGATTTCCTCCCGAGTCTGGAACCAGGAGCACAACCTCCCGCTGCTCATCGAGCCGGAAAGCCCCAGCGACACGGAGGGCTTGATCGCCTGGTGGCGCGAGAATCGGCCCTGGCTCGACGGCAAGTTGAGCGAGCACGGCGCCGTCCTATTCCGCGGTTTTGGAATCGACTCGCAGGCTCGTTTGCGGCAGGTGAGCGCCGCGACCTCCGGCCAACTCCTCGATTACGTCGACGGCAACTCTCCGCGGACCAAGATGGAAGCCGGAGTCTACACCTCCACCGAATATCCTCCCGAGTACTTCATTTCGATGCACAACGAGCTGTCGTACGCCCGGCGCTGGCCGTCGCGGCTCAACTTCTGCTGCGTCACGCCGCCGGCGACCGGCGGCGAAACCCCGCTGGCGGACAGCCGCAGGATCCTGCGCGAGCTGCGGCCCGAGATCGTGGACGAATTCCGCCGCAAAGGCGTCAAGTACATTCGCAACCTCCACGGCGGCGCGGGATTCGGCCCTTCGTGGCAGAAGACCTTCGAGACCGACGAGCGCGCGCTGGCGGAGAAGTTCATTCAGGATTCCGGGATGAATGCCGAGTGGCAGCCGGACGGGAGCCTGCGGATCACCAGCGTGCGTCCGGCCACCACCGTGCACCCGGTCACCGGCGAGGAGGTGTGGTTCAACCAGGCGGACCAGTTCCACCCCTCCACCCATCAACGGGAGGTCTACGAGTCGCTGCTCGTCATGTACCAGGGCCGGGAGGACCAGCTTCCCCAGCACGCCACCTTCGGTGACGGCACGCCGCTTGAAGAGTCGATGCTGGACGAGATCCGCGAGACGATTCGCCGCTGCCTGGTGCTGTCCCCCTGGCAGCAAGGGGATCTGGTCGTCGTGGACAACGTGCTGGTGTGTCACGGCCGGATGCCGTTCACCGGGCCGCGCAAGATCCTGGTCACGATGGCCTAGATCCAAGCAACCAACGGAGGAGAAAGAGAATGAAGCTCGCGGGTGCACGAAAGATCCTGATCGGCGGACTGGCCGTCATCCTGTTGCTGGTCCTCGCAGTCGCGGTATGGTGGAGATCGAGCGGCGAAACGCGGGAGAGCGCCTTCGCCAATCCCGAGGCTCCCCTGAGCATGGCCGAGATGGCCATGGGGGGTGAGAGCGGACCTTTCTATCCCGCCGCCGTCCACACCCGAAATGGCGCCCTGCTCCCCCAGGAAACCTTCACCGGTTCGGAGAGCTGTAGGGAGTGCCATGCCGAGATCGTCGAGCAGTGGTCGTCCTCGCCCCACCGTTTTTCCGGCCTCGACAATCCGTGGTATCGGGTGAGCTGGGAGCAGGTGCGCGAGGACCGGGGGCCGCAGGCAGCCCGGTGGTGCGCCGGCTGCCACACGCCGGCGCTTCTCGTTGCCGGCGCCGCCGACGGGGACGTCGCCGGGCTCCTGGAAGCCCCGGCCGCTGAGACCGGGGTCTCGTGCCTGGTCTGCCATGGCATTTCCCGCGTCGGCAGCACCTTGGGCCAGGGTCACTATGAGCTCCACGTTCCGTCGCGCCACGCCATGGCCACCCATCCCAACGGCCTGGTGCGCGGTTTCTACAATCTCCTCGTACGGCTCGATCCGGAGCCCCATCGCCGGGCTTATTCCGTTTCCGATCTGCCCGCGGCCGAGTTTTGCTCGACCTGCCACAAGGCCGCCTTGGACGAGCCGATGAGCGGCCACCCCTACCTCAACGTGCTCGACGAGTACCTGCCCTGGCAAGTGAGCAGTGCCTCGGGCAACGGCATGATGCAGTCGTACTATTTCCCGGAGCCCCGGAATTGCGTCGACTGCCACATGCCTCGGCCGGCCGGCGGGGCTGATCACCGTTTTGCTTCCACCAACACGGCGCTGCCCACCTTCAACGACGATGCGGCGCAGCTCCAAGCAGTGATCGACTCCCTTCGCTCCGGCTTCGTCTCGATCGACCTCTTCGCTATGTCAGAGGGAATTCCGAGCGCCAACTTGGACACGAGCCGGCCACAGAAAGTTTACGCCCCCCTCAACCGTGTGCCTGCCACCGTGCGCCGGGGAGAATCGAACCGTGTGGACGTCGTCCTGCGCAATCGTAGCGTGGGTCACCTCTTCCCAGGCGGTAAGAACGTCCAGTTGGATTGTTGGTACGAGCTGAAGGCGACGGACGAAAACGGCAAGGTCATCTTCTGGCGGGGCCGCACCGAGCCGGGGGAGCCGGTCGATCCGGGAACACGGTTTTTGGGCGACGTCTGGATCGACGAGAGCTCCGAACGCGTCCCGGGATACGAGTTCTGGAAGAACCGCACCGACGTGTCGCGGCAACGCCTCATCGCCTACGGCGCGCTGTTGGCGCGCTTTCGCGTCGACATCCCACCGGAAACAGGAAACGAGCTGACGTTGGCCGTCCGCTTGAACTACCGCAGGTTCCGACCCGAATTCACCCGCCGGGTTTTCGACCGTCTGGGTAGGGAAGGCGTGGAGGTCCCCATCGTCACCCTGGCGGAGGATTCCCTCACCCTGCGCGTGGTCGATGCCGGTGCCGAGCTGCCCGACATGGAGACGGCGGAGGCGCATCCGGACGCCGACTACGAACGCTGGAACGACTATGCATACGCCCTGGCGATATCCGGGGACGTCCGGTCCTCTCTGGGGGCCTTTCAGCGGCTGTTGGCGCTCAAGCCCGACTATGGCTTGGCTCATGCCAGCCTGGGAAACCTGCAACGGTTGCTCGGCAATTTCAGCGGCGCGAGGCAGCACCTGGATCAAGCCCTCGCCCTCGACGCCAACCCTGGCCTGGTTAACTTCCTTTTCGGAATGATCGCTCAGGGTGAGGCCAACTACGAAGACGCCATCAGCCGGATGCGTCGGGCCGCGGAGCAATACCCGGAAGATTCACGGGTGTGGAAGGAGCTCGGCACGACTCTGCTCCGGAACTCCTCTTACGAGGAGGCCATCCAGGCCTTCGAGAGGTCCCTGGCCATCACTCCGGAAGACAATTCGGTCCACCTCTCTCTCGCGCTGGCCTACGACTCCCTCGGCGAGAGCCAGCGCGCCGAGGGCCACCGTGGGTTGAACCAACGCTTTCTCGGCGATCCGTCGGCCAACTCGCTGGTAGGGCTCTTCCTCACCAGTGATCCTCACGCCAGATCGCTACGGCCGCTCTACGAGTTCTCGTCGATGCCCCTCGACGAGGAGCCGGCGCAGTCGCCGTGACCCGGAGGTGCTCTCATGTCGTTGATGCGTGTCCTTTCCGTGGGGGCTTTCCATCTCCGAGCTTCGACGTTTTGGCTGGCGCTCGCCTGGCTGGCGGCCTGTGGCGGGAGACTTTCCGAGGTGGCGACCGAAGGGGCGGGGGAGCCGGCTGCCGTGCCGGCGCTCGCTGCACCGGAGGCAGCGGAGGCAACGCCGGCGCCCGCGAACGTCCCGGCGGTTCCGGCTACGGTCCGGTTCATCGACGTCACCGCTGGGAGCGGCCTGTCCTGGGAGCACAACAACGGGGCATTTGGGCAGCGCTGGCTGCCGGAGACCATGGGGCCGGGCGTGGTGCTCTTCGACGCCAACCACGACGAGCGGCTCGACGTGCTGTTCGTCGACGCACGCAATTTTGCCGGCCATCCGGGCGCGGCGAGCCCGCCGGCTCTCTTCCTCAATCAGGGCGGCCTGAAGTTCCAGCGCCAGGCGGCGGAGGCGAACGGATTGACCTGGAGTGCCTACTGCTTCGGTGCCGCCGCGGCGGATTACGACAACGACGGTGACCCCGATCTGTATTTCACGTGTCTCGATCGCGACCGGCTCTTGGAGAACGAAGACGGCCGCTTCGTCGACGTCAGTGCCCGGGCCGGGCTGAGCGAGGAGAGCGAGCTCGGGGCGTCGGTCGCCTTTTTCGACGCCGACCGTGACGGACATCTGGACGTCTTCGCCACTTGCTATGCCGTGTGGACGCCCGAAAAAGACGTCTTCTGCTCCTTCGACGGCGCCACCAAGTCCTACTGTGCGCCGACCCTCTACCAAGGGCTCGCGTCGCGTTACTACCACAATCGAGGCGACGGCACCTTTGCGGACCGAACCTTCGCGGTCGGTCTTGCCGACCCGGGGGCCAAGGCATTGGGCGTGATCCCCACGGACCTCGACGGCGACGGCTGGATCGACCTGGTGGTGGCCTGCGACACCTACCGCAACCTCCTCTTCCACAACCAGGGGGACGGGACCTTCGAGGAGATCGGGCTTCAGGCCGGCGTGGCCCTCGCTCTGAACGGCAGAGCGCAAGGGGGCATGGGAGTCACCTCCGGCGACTACGACCGCAGTGGACGGCCCAGTCTCGCGATCACCTACTTCGCCTTCGAATCGACAGGGCTCTACCACAACGAGGGCCATCGCCTTTTCCGGGAGGTGGCCCGGAACCAGGAGATCGGACGCAACACCTATACCACCCTCGGCTGGGGTTGCTTCTTTTTCGACTACGACCTCGACGGTTGGTTGGATCTCTTCATCGCCAACGGCGACCTCGACGGCGAGAGGGCGAAATTCCTGGACAACGTCAGCTACGAGCAACCGCAACAACTTTTCCGCAACCTGGGCGCCGGCGCTTTCCGCGAGGTGACCGCGGTCGCCGGCGGCGACCTGGCACGGCCCGTGGTGGGACGCGGAGCGGCCTACGGCGATCTGGACGAGGACGGCGACCTCGATCTCGTGGTGACGACCAACGGTGGCCCGGCCAAGCTTTTCGAGAACCGCGGTCAAGGCTACGGTCATTGGTTGCGGCTGTCCCTGACAGGGACTACGAGCAACCGTGATGCCCTCGGCACCCGCGTCGAGGTCACGGCGCAGGGATCGACGCAGACCGCCGAGCTCCACACCGGCGGCAGCTATCTCTCCCAGTCCCAGGTCGATCCCGTCTTCGGCCTGGGCACCGCGACCCGCGTCGACGAAATCGTCGTCCACTGGCCTTCGGGAAGGGTCGAACGCCTGAGCGGGGTGGCGGTCGACCAGCGGTTGAAGATCGTCGAGAGCCGGGAACAGTGAAAGCTTTCTATTCCTCCCGGATGATCTTCATCGGGTCGGTGCGGCTCGCCCGGAGGGTGGGGGGCAGGACTGCCAGGACGGCGACGCCGAGGAGGCCCAATAGCACGAAAGCGAAGGTCGCGGGATCGGACGCGCTGACCCCGAAGAGGAAGCCGCCCAGCAGAGCCCTGAGGGCCAGGAGGATGGCGATGCCGACCCCCATCCCCACGAGGGCCGGTCTCAGGCTGCGGACCATCATCAGCCGCAAGATCCGCGGACCGGTCGCACCCATGGCCATGCGGACGGCGACCTCGTGCCGTTGCTCGCGGACGCTGTTGCTCACCACTCCCCACAGATCGACCAGCGCCAGGATCAGGGCAACGCCGGCGAACAGGGTGAGGAGCAGGGTGCTGAAGCGCTCCTTGGAGATTTGCACTCGGAGGACCTCGTAGAGAGTCCTGGCGGCGGCGATGGGTTGCTCCGGGTCGATCCGGTGCAAGAGCTCCCGAAAAACGGGGAGCACCGAGAGCGCCGGGACGCCGGTGCGAATCAAGACGTTGACCTTGCGTTGGGGTACCTGCTGCAGCGGCAGGTAGAAGGTCGGATGAGGAGTCTTCCCCTCCGACGAGAGGGAATCGTCCACCACCCCGACGATGGTGAAGGAGGAGGGCCGCTCCGGTCCCCACACCCACTGGGCCGCCGGGGTGAAGAGGTGAGACCCGAGAGGATTTTGCTCCCCGAAATGCTTGCGCACCAGGGCCTGGTTGACGACGACCACCGCGGGCGCAGCGACGTGATCGCCGTGGTTGAAATCCCGTCCCGCGAGCACTTCCATGTCCAGGGATTCGAAGTAGCCGACGCTGACGGTGCGAAACAGCCCGCCCATTCTCTCTCCCAGCTTCGGCTCGACGCCTTCCAGTCTGAAGCCTGCCAACCAGTTGGCCTCCAGGGGATGATCGTAGGCCGCGACCGCGGCCGCCACTCCGGGAATGGCCCGGACCCCGTCCAGGAGCTGCTGGTAGAAATCGTTGAGCTGGGGCATTGCCGAGTAACTCTGTTCGGTGTGCGACAGCTCGACGATCAGCAATTCCCCACGCTCCAATCCCAGGTCCACCGCCTGCAAGCGTTTAAAGTTCTGGGCCAGGAGGGTGGAGCCGATCAAGAGCACCACCACCAACATCATTTCGACGGCCACCAGGGCGCGATGGACACGGGCTCCCCGGCGGCCGCCGGCGACGGACCTGCCGGCGCGCAAAGCGCTCTCGAGGTCACGCCAGCGGATCTGACCGGCCGGGATCAACGAGGATATCAAGACGATCAACAGCGAGAGCAGAATCGTCACGCCCACGACCCGGTAGTCCATGGACAACTGGTCCAGCCGCGGGAGCTCGCGGGGGGCCAGATGGGGAATCAGGCGCAGTCCCCAGATGCAGAGCAACAAACCCAGGAGGTTGCCGATCACGACGAGGACGGCACTCTCCACCAGGAACATCCTGACCACGTCGGCCTTCCCGGCACCGAAGGCGGAACGGATCGCCAGCTCCCTGTTCCGGGACATGACGCGCACCAGCAAGAGGCTGACGACGTTGGCGCAGGCGACGATCACCAGCAAGGCCACGGCCACGGCCAACAAGTACAAGGGCCGACGGATCTTTCCCACCGCCTCCTCCGTCAGTGGGATCACCGCCGCCTTCTTCTTTTCGTTGGTCGCGGGGAAGTCCTGGGCCAGTTGGCCGGCGATCCTGTCCATCTCGATCCGCGCGCTTTCCAGGGTCTCTCCCGGGCCGAGCCGCGCCAGGACCCCGTGGATGCCGGACTGATCCGGCGGACCCGGGGGTCTGGGAATCCAGTAGAACGGCCGTTCCAAGTTGAAGGTCCAGACGCCGGAGGGCTCGGCGAGCTCCGGCAAGAGAAGCCGGGGCATGACCCCGACGACGGTGTAGGGTTGCTCGTCGAGGAGGAGAACCTTTCCGATCGCCTCGCGATCAGCTTGCAGATGCGTGGACCACATGGGGTAATTGACCACGATGGTCCGCTCGGCCGCAGGCGTGAAGTCCTCCACCTGGAACGTTCGGCCGTAAAAGGCCGGGACCCCCAGCAAAGGAAAGAAATCTTCGGTCACCAGGGTGCCGACCACCTGTTCGGGCCGCTCCAGGGAGGTCAGAGCACCGGTGGAGAAGCTCACCATGGCCATCTTGTCGAAGACCTGGCTGCGCTCGTGCCACTGTCCGAAATTGAAGCCGGTGGTTCGCTGCTTGTCCCAGCCTTCCGAAAGTACCGAGTCCCAAATCGCCACCAGGCGTTCCGGGCTCGCGAGGTCCAGGGGCTTGAGCAGGATGGTGTCGATCAGGCTGAGGATCACGGCAGCGGCACCGATGGCGATGGCCAGGATGAGGATGACCAGCGAGCTGACTCGCCAATCGCGGCGCAGGGAACGAAGTGCCTGAGTGAGGTTTGAGCCCGTCATGATTTCCCCCAGGTTTTCAGACACTCCTCGAGCCTCGCTGCCAGGAAGGCGACGTTGGGCTCTCGGAGCACGGTCGCGTGAGTGCCGGGTATCGGACAGGTTTCAACGTGCCGGACGAAGGCGCCCCAACCCATGGCCGGGTCGCTCCGTACGTCGGTGGCGAAGGCGGTGAGGACTCCTGGATAGTGATGCGGGGTGTAGGCGTTGACGGCCTGGACATTGTTCGCGTAGAGATCGTAGAAACGCCGGAAGTCGCCCGGTCGGAAATCCGGTGGTAGCTGGCCTACCGACGCGAGACGATCGTAGAGCCGCTCGAGCTTACCATCGACATGGGTTTCTCCGAGCACCTCCTGGGCGAGCTCCGGATATTGCTCGGAGACGAAGGCGGCCAGGTGGTCTTCGGGCCGGGCCTCGCCTTCGTCGGGATCCCAGACGGTGGTGTCGAGGAGCGCCAGCAGCCCCACCGGTTGATGGTCGGCGCTGAGTCGTCGGGCCATCTCGAAGGCCACGTAGCCGCCCAAGGACCACCCGGCCAGGCAGTAGGGACCCTCAGGCAGAAGCTGCCGGATTTCGTCCAGGTAGGCCACGGCCATGTCCTTGATGCTGCGGAGGAAGTGGCCGTTCTGGAGTCCCCGAGATTGGAGACCGTAGACGGGCCGCCTCCGGCCCAGAAGTTGGGCCAGGCTCCAGAAGCAGGTGACGGTGCCGCCAGCGGGATGGATCAGGAAAAGGGGCAGCTCGCTGCCTCCCCGGGCCAGGGTGACCAGGCTCTTGTCATCTTCCGCGCCGGCCTCTCCACTGCGCTGGCGTAGGTGCCGGGCCAATGCTTCGACCGTGCCGGCTTCCAGGAGCTCGGCGAGGGAGAGCCGGTAGGCAAAGCGCTCCCGGACGTGGGCCAGGAGGCGGACCGCCAGCACCGAATGACCGCCCAGGTCGAAGAAGTTGTCGTCGAGCCCTACCGGCCGGATCTCCAGCAGACTCTGCCAGAGCTCGGTGAGCTCCAGCTCCAGGCCATCTCGCGGCAGCCGGACTTGGCGGACGGCCCGAGTCCGCCGCTCTTCTTCCAGGGCCGCCAGCGCCTGGCGATCGACCTTGCCGTTGGCGGTGACCGGAATCGCGTCCAGCAGCAGAATCCGGGCCGGCACCATGTAAGGGGGCAGGCGTTCCTCCAGGAACCGCCGCAGCTTCTCGGCGCGTGCTCTTTCCCCCTCGATCCCCCCACCCGGGGGACGGACGGGGGAGAGCACAGGCTCGACAAAGGCCACCAGTTGCTTGCTCTCCGGCGTTTCGCCGCGGGCGAGGACCACCGCCGTCCGGACGGCGGGGTGCTCGCCGAGGCACGCCTCGATCTCGCCCAGCTCGATGCGGAAGCCACGGATTTTCACCTGGTGGTCCAGACGGCCGAGGAATTCCAGTACGCCGTCGGCTCCGTAACGCGCCCGGTCGCCGGTGGCGTAGAGGCGCGCCCCCGCCACGCCGGCGAACGGATCGGGCAGGAACTTCCCGGCGCTGAGCGCGGCGTCCCCCGCGTAGCCCGAGGCCAGGCATTGGCCGCCGATGTGGAGATCCCCGGCCACGCCGATGGAACAGGGTCCGAATCCCGGATCCAGGACGTGGTAGCGAGCATCGTGGATGGGCCGACCATACGGGATGCTGACCCACTTGGGATCGATCCGGTCCACCGGATGGAAGTTGGACCACACGGTGGCTTCGGTGGCGCCGCCCAGGCTGACGACCTGGCAGTGGGGAAACGCCCGGCGGACGGCGCCGGGCAGGCTCAGGGGGATCCAATCGCCGCTGACGAAGGCCAGCCGCAAGGCGGATCGCCCGGCCGACGACGGCAGGTCTTCCTCCGGAAAGTCGGGAACGAGCTGCTGCAGAGCCGCCGGAGCCGAGTCCCAGAAAGTGATGCGGCGCTCGCTGAGGGCGTCCACCAGCAGACGGGGCTCCGCCAGCTCCTCGCCGGTGGCCACGTCCACGGCCCCCCCGGCGGCGAGGACCCCATAGACGTCGTAGACCGACAGGTCGAAGCTCAGGGCGGTGAGGAAGAGCAGGCGGTCGTCTTCTCCGACCTTGAAGGTGTCGTTGACCCAGCGGATCAGTCGGACCACCGGACGGTGGCCTACCATCACGCCCTTGGGCGTGCCGGTGGATCCGGAGGTGAAGATGACGTAGGCGAGATCGTCTGCCCGGGTCACCGGCGCCGGCGCCGAGCTGGGTGGCGAGCCGGACGCCGGCTGGTCCAAACAGAGCACGTGCTCGAGGGCCTCGCCCTCCGTCGCCAGGGAGGTGTGGCTGAGGAGAAAACGCAGGCCCAGAGACGTGACGATCCAACGTCTGCGGGCCGCCGGAAAGCTGGTGGAGAGGGGCACATAGGCTCCTCCCGCTTTGAGCACCGCCAGCAGGGCTACCACTATCTCCGTGCCCCGGGGGAGGTGGATCCCCACCAGCTCGCCGGGTCTCAGGCCGAGACGGCGCAGCTCATGGGCCCGACGATTGGCCCGGGCCTCGAGCTCACCATAGCTCAAGTGGACGCCACCACACAGGGTCGCCACGGCGTCGGGCCCAGCCGCCGCCCGGTGTTCGAAAAGCCGGTGGATCAGATCTCCGCGGGGCTCGCCGCCGGCCGTGTCGTTGCACTCCGTCAGGAGCTGATGTCGTTCGGCAACGGTGAGCCAGGGCAGCTCGCAAAGTCGTCGACCCTCGCCCTCCGGGAGCGCCCGGAGGAGCACTTCGAGATGCCCTTTGACGCGCTCGGCCGCGGTGCGGTCAAAGGAGCGGCGGTCGAAGAGCAGACGCATGCCCAGCAGCCGCTCGCTCTGCGCCAGAATCGTGACCCGGTAGTGGGTCACCTCGTTGCTCTCCCGGACGTCGCTCACCTCCAGCGACGGATCCCCGCCACCGGCAGCCTCCGCGAGGCGTGGGAAGTCTTGCAGGGCCATGATGCTGTGGAAGAGGGAGACGCCACGGTCCACCTCACTCCGGCGCTGGATCTGAGCCAGCGGGCTGTATTGGTAGCGGTGCAGGCGAACCCGCTGCTGCTGCAAGTGCTGCAGCCAGGGGACCAGGGGCCGCCGCGGGAGGACCGCGACGCGCAGCGGCAAGGTGTTGATCAGCAAGCCGACGCAGGCGTCGACGCCCGGCAGCTCGTCGGGCCGGCCGGAGAACACGGTGCCGAAGAGGACGTCTGGCTCGCCGCTGTAACGGCTGAGGAGCAGGGACCAGACGCCGTAGAACAGGCTGCTGGCGGTCAGGCCGTGGCGCCCCGCCCAGGCGCGGATCGAGTCGGCCGCCCGGGCGTCCACGTACGCTCGGAGGTCGTGGGCTCGAAGCGGGTCGGCCTCGGGACGGCCTCCCTGCGAGAGGGGGGTGGGAGCGGTGAAGCCCGCCAGCTCCCGGCGCCAGAAAGCCTCCGCTGCGGCCTGGTCCTGACGCCGGACCCACTCGACGTAACGCCGGTATTCGAAGGGCTCCGGCAGCTCCGGCGGGCGGTTCCGGCAGAGGGCGACGTAGATCTCGGCGACCTCCGCCAGCACCCTGGAGATGGACCAGCCGTCCACCACCAGGTGGTGGAAGGTCCACAGACAGAGGAAGCGCCGGTCGGCCAACCGGGCCAGGGTGACGCGGACGAGGGGAGGCCGGCGGAGCTCGAAGGGCTCCCGGAGATCGGCTTCCAGGAGCTCCTCCGTGAGCGCGGCCTGTTTTTCGGGGGAGAACGAGCTCCAGTCGTCGAACCGGAACGGCAGCTCCGGGCAGCGGAAGATGACCTGGCGGGCGTCCTTTCCCTGCTCCCAGAGGAAGCCCGTGCGCAGGGAGCTGTGGCGGTCGACGACCCGCTGCCAGGCCCGGCGGAAGAGCTTCACGTCCACCGCCGCTGCGATCTCATAGCTCAGGTGCCGGAGATAGACGTCGGCGTTCGGCTCGAGCAAGGCATGGAAGAGCAGACCCTCCTGCATGGGTGAGAGGAAGCAGACGTCCTCCACGGTCTGCGGGTCGAAGCCGGCCAGATCGGGGCTGGTCCGTTCGCCAGCGGGGGCGGCGGGGCTCGGCTCGGGCCGGTCTGCGGGCATCTCCAGGGCCGCGGCCAATCGGGCCACCGTGGGGTGGTCGAAGATCAGGGCCAGGCTCAACCGGAGATCGTGCTTGCGCGCCCGGGCCACGACCTGGAGACTGAGGAGAGAGTCGCCGCCCAGCTCGACGAAGTTGTCGTGGACGCCGATCTCGTCGACCAAGAGCACCTCTCGCCAGGTTTCGGCCAACATCTGTTCCAGGGGAGTGCGGGGCGCGGCGTAGGAGGTGGCCAGGGCCGGCCGCGGATGATGGAGAAGGACCTCTCCCCGGGCCGTCGTGTCGTCCTTGGGATCCGGGCGGAGCCGGGCCGTGCGGTCGTCGAACTGGGCCTGGAGGTTTTGGGTGGAGACGGCGACCTGGGGCACGCCCCGCTCCAGGATGCGGCGAAAGGCCTCCAGCCCCTGGTCCGAGGGCAGTCCCAACTGCAAAGCCAGAGCGATTTCCCAATCCTGGGGACGCTCCTGGTGGATCCCCACCACCATGCCGGTTTCACTCCAGGTACACCAGTTGATCACCACCGTCCGCTGGCCGCGCTGGTTGCGGGCGTGGCCGAAGGCGTCGAGGAAGGCGTTGGCGGCGGCGTAGTCGATGCCCCCGACGTCGCCGAGGAAGGAGCTCAGGGACGAAAAGAGGACCATGAAGTCGAGAGGCGGATGGTCTGCCAGGGCGCGCTCGAGGTTCAGGGCTCCGTACGCTTTCGGGCCGAAGACCCTGGCCACCTGCTCCCGGCTCTGCTGGTGGATCAGGGCTCCGCCCGGCACGCCGGCGGCATGGATGACGCCGTCGATCGTCCCGAAGCGCTCCCAGGCCGCCTCGACGGCCCGCTTCAACGCCTCTTCGTCAGCGACGTCGGCCTGGAGGACCAGCGTTTCGCTTCCCAGTGCCTGGCATTCCCGAAGGGTCTCCATCCGCTCCCTGGTGGACGCGGGCGAACGGTGGACCAGGACCAGGCGGGCTCGGTGGTGCCGGGCCAGAAAGAGGGAAAAGAGGCGTCCCAATCCGCCCAACCCGCCGGTGATCAGGTAGACGCCCCGGTCCCGCAGCAGGGTCGCGGGACCGCTCGGCTCGGCGATGGCGACGTTCTCGAAGCAGCGCGTCCAGCGTTGGGAGCCCCGCCAGGCGACGACCGGCTGGTCGTCGGCGGGGGTCAGGAGGTCCGCCACCAGGGCGTCGGTGACGGCCTCGGACGGCCGGCTCGGCAACCGCAGGTCCACGGTTCGGGTGCGGGCCCCCGGAAGCTCCTGGGGGATCACCGAGGCGGCTCCCAGCACCGTGGCGGCCGCCGGGTGGAGCTCTTCGTCCCCCAGCACCGCATGGAGGCCGTTGCTGAGGACGTCGAGGGTCGGCATGGCCGTCGGCGGATGGTGGGTCAGGGCCCGGGCCAGGAACAGGAGACTCAGGAAACCGGTTTCCTGGACCTCTTCGAAGGAGGGCCGGGCCGCCGCCGGACACAGAGACCACAGATGGAGGATCCGTCGGGGGAAACGGCCGGTCTGCTCCAGATTCTGCAGCAGCCGAACGTACTCCTCGGGGCGGCCGGGATCGAGGCTCAGGTCGTCGCCCTCGCCGCCGGGCGCGCTGCGCACCAGCACCGGCCGGATCCGGTGCCGGCGCAGCTCTTGGGCCAGGGCCTCGGCCACGCCGTGGGAATCGGCGAAGAGCAGCCAGGTGGCGCCCTCGCCCGGGGTCGCGGGCGGCGGCGGCAGGGTACGCCGCCAGGTGGGATGGAAGAACCAGTCCGCGAGGTCCGGCCGGCGCCGGAGGTCGTCGCCGCTCCGGGCCGGGCCCTTGTCGACCCAATAGCGCCGGCGCTGGAAGGGGTAGGTAGGCAGCGGCAGGCGCCGCCGCCGCGGCTTCTGGGCATAGAGCCGCCGCCAGTCGACCGCCACCCCCGCCAACCACAGCCGGCCCAGGTTCCGCAAGAGCCGGCCGACGTCGGATTCCGCCTGCCGCTCATCCCGCAGCGAGGCCAGGACCACGTGCTCCGGGCTGGCGGCCGGGTGCTGGCGCGCCGTGGTGCTCAGAGCTTGTCCCGGTCCGATCTCCAGGAGCACCTGCCGGGGATCGGCCAGCAGCTGCGCGAGACCCTGGGAGAAACGCACCGTCGCCTCGAGGTGGCGGACCCAGTAGTCGGGATCGGTCGCCTCCCGAGCCGTCATCCAGGTGCCGGTGACGTTGGACAGGCAGGGGATGGCCGGCGGCCTCAGGTCGACCTTGCCCACCACCTCGGCGAAGCTCCGGGTGATCGGTTCCATCATGCGGGAGTGGAAGGCGTGACGGGTCTTCAGCCGGCGGCAGAGGACCTCGCCCTCCGCCAGCCGGGCCTCCAGCCGGGCCACCGCCGCCTCGGGACCGGCCACCACGGTCAGCCCGGGATGGGCGACGACGGCGACGTCCAGGGTCTCTTCCGGCGCCCCATCCCGGAGCATGGCCGCCACCTGCGCTTCCGGCAGGGGCACGGCGAGCATGGCTCCCGGCGGCAACGACTCGATCAACCGGGCCCGCTGCGCCACCACCGTCAGAGCGTCCTCGACGGAAAGCACGCCGGCGATGCAGGCGGCGGAGTACTCCCCCAGGCTGTAGCCGAGGACGGCCTCGGGCTCGATTCCCCAGGCCTGCCACTGTCGGGCCAGGGCGATCTCCAGGGCGCAGACCACGGGTTGGGCGAGAACGGTGCGGTCGAGCGGCGACGACGCCGCGCCCTCGCCGCTGCCGCGGCCCACGAGCCGGCGCAGGTCGACGCCGGCGCTCTTGTCGGCCGCGCGGGCCGGCCCTTCAGGATAGAGCATCGTCCGGGGGTCGCTGCCCAGCAACGGGGTGAGGAGATCACAGCAGCGGTCGAGCTCCCGGCGGAAGACGTCCTCGTGCTCATAGAGCTCCCGGCCCATCTGGGGATATTGCTCGCCGACTCCGGCGAAGAGGAAGGCCACCGGCCGGCCGCCTTGCCCGTCCTCCGCTGCGTCGAAAACCTCGCCGGAGCGACGCCGGCGCAGCGCTTCGACGGCTCCGGCGAGACTCTCGGCCACGACGATCCGGCGATGGCGGAAGGCCCGCCGGCCGAGCTGGAGGGTGTAGGCCACGTCGGCCGTATCGAGCTCGGGATGCTCTTCCAGGTGCCTCGCCAGGCGGTCGGTGGCGGTTTCCAGGGCCTGCGGTTCTCGGGCCGACAGGACCAGCAGGTGGTGGGGCCGGGACGGATCCGTGGCGGGCAGCGCCGGTGCCTGCTCCAGGACCAGATGGGCGTTGGTTCCGCCGACGCCGAAGCTGCTCACCCCGGCGCGGCGCGGCCGGTCCGCCACCGGCCAGGGCCGCAGCTCGGGGTTGACGAAGAACGGGCTCTCGTCGAGCTTCAGCTCCGGATTGGGCCGCTGAAAGTGAAGTGTGGGGGGGATCTCGGCCGCCTCCAGCGAAAGGACGGTCTTGATCAGACCGGCGACCCCGGCGGCGGCGTCGGCATGGCCGATGTTGGACTTGACCGCCCCCAGGGCACAGCTCCCCCGCCGCCTCCCGCCGCGGCCGAAGACCTCGGTGAGGGCGGCCACCTCGATGGAATCTCCCAGCGGGGTGGCGGTGCCGTGCGTCTCGATGAAATCGATGGTGTCGGCCGTCACGGCGGCGACTTCCAGGGCCTCGGCGATGGCCCGGGCCTGGCCGCCGACGCTGGGGGCGGTGTAGCCGATCTTGTCGGCGCCGTCGTTGTTGATGGCCGAGCCCCGGATGACGGCACGGATGGTGTCGCCGTCCGCGAGGGCCGCGGCCAGGGGTTTGAGCACCACGAAGGCCACGCCCTCACCGTTGACCGTGCCCCGGCTGGCGGCGTCGAAGGGCCGGCAGTGACCGTCGGGGGAGAGGATCCCTCCCTCCTGGTAGGGATGGCCGGAAGCCCGGGGCACCCCCACCGCCCCGCCGCCGGCCAGAGCCATGTCGCACTCGCCGTGGCGCAGGCTCTGGCAGGCCAGGTGGGTGGCCACCAGGGACGTGGAGCAGGCGGTCTGGACGTTGACCGCCGGCCCGGTGAGACCCAGCTTGTAGGCGATGCGGGTGGGCATGAAGTCCTTGTCGTTGCTGATCATCAACTGAAAAGGGTCCATCGAGGCCCGGATCCCGGGATGGCTCAGGAGATGGACGGCATAGGTGTTCATGCCGGTGCCGGCAAAGAGAGCCACGTCCCCGTCGTAGCTGCGAGGCTCGTAGCCGGCGTTCTCCAGGGCCTCCCAGGCCACTTCGAGGCAGAGGCGATGCTGGGGATCCAGGATCTGGGCTTCGAGGGGGCTGAAGCCGAAGAAGCGGGCGTCGAAGAGCTCGGCGTCGTCGAGGACGGCCCGCGCCCGGACGTAGTTCGGCTGAATCAGCCGCTCGGGCTCGACCCCGGCCCGCCGCAGTTCCTCGTCGTCGAAGAAGCGCACCGCTTCAACGCCCCGGCGCAGGTTGTCCCAGAAGCTCTCCAGGTCCGGGGCGGCGGGGAAACGGCCGGCCATGCCCACCACCGCCACCGCCGAAGACGCCTCGCGCCGCCGTCGCCGCGACGTCGGTGCGCCCGGTGCCCGGCCGGCCGACGGATCCAGGTGACGGGCCAGCCGGGCGACGCTGGGATGGCGAAAGAGGTCCAGGAGAGAGACTTCCTTGCCCAGGGTCTCCCGCAATCGGGCCCGGACCTGGGGCAACAGGAGGGAATGGCCTCCGAGGTCGAAGAAGTTGTCGTCGGGGCCCACCCGTTCCACCCCGAGGACCTCGCGCCAGATTCCGGCGACGGCCCCTTGGAGACCGTTCTCAGGGCCTGCTCCGACTCCGGTGGCCCCGGCGGGCGCCGAATCGAGGTGGAGGGCCTTTCGATCCACCTTGCCGCTGGGGGTGAGGGGGAGCCGGCCGACGACCTGGAAGATCCCGGGGACCATGTACTCCGGGAGCTCCTGGCGCAGGAAGCGGCGCAGCTCCTGGGCCGTCGGGGGCGCGGCAGGGTCCCGGGGGACCAGGAAAGCCGCCAGCCGGACGTCGGCGGCGCTGCGAAGGAGCCTGGTCACCACCGCCTGGGCCACCGCCGGATGGCGGCTCAGGGTGGCTTCCACCTCCCCCAGCTCGATGCGATGGCCCCGGATTTTAACCTGGTGGTCGAGGCGGCCGAGGAACTCCAGCTCTCCCGACGGCTCCTGGCGCACCAGGTCTCCCGTGCGATAGAGCCGCTCTCCCGGGTCCTCGGACTCGGGGTCGGGGACGAAGCGCTGGGCACTGAGCGCCGGACGGTGCAGATAACCCCGGGCGAGGCCCCGGCCGCCGATGGCCAGCTCGGCCACCGCTCCGGGAGGCGCCAGGCGCCCCCGGGGGTCGGCCAGTCGGAAGCGGGTATGGGCGATGGGCCGGCCCAGGACCACCTCGCTTTCCGGATCCACCGGCCAGACCCCGGACCAGATGGTGGTCTCGGTGGGGCCGTAGAGGTTCCAGGCCGAGTCGCACCGGCCGGCGATCCGGCGGGCCAGGTCCGTGGGCAGGGCTTCGCCTCCGCACAGCGCCCGGAGGGGCAAAGGCTCGGTCTCACTTTCGTCGAGGAGCAGGCGCCAGGTGGCGGGCGTTGCCTGCAGGACGCCGACGCGCCGTTGCCGTAAGGCGAGGAGCAGCCGCTCCCGGTCGCGGAGGGTGTCCCGGGGCAACAGGACCAGACGGCCCCCGGAGCACAGCGGCAAGAAGAGCTCCAGACCCGCGATGTCGAAGGACAGAGGGGTGACGGCGGCCAGGCAGTCGCCGCTCGTGAAGCCGGGTTGCCGCGCCATGGAGTCCAGGAAGGAGACCAGCGACAGGTGGCGGACCTGGACCCCCTTGGGCCGGCCGGTGGAGCCGGAGGTGTAGATGACGTAGGCCAGGGAGTCGGCCTGCGGCGACGACCCCTCGCCCCGGGTCCCGGTCCAGGACTCCGGGGCGTCCAGCCGGACGCGCCCGAGCTTGCCGGGCCACCCTTCGGCGAGCTCCTCCCCGCTCAGCAGGAGACGCAGTCCCGAATCCCGAACCATGAGCTCCAGCCGCTGCCGGGGATACTCGGGATCCAGGGGCACATAGGCGCCGCCGGCCGTCAGGATGGCCAGCAGGCCCACCACCACGTCCGGGCCCGGGGGGTGAAAGAGCCCCACCAGCACTTCGGGTCCCACCCCCAGGGAACCGAGATGGCGGGCCAGGCGGCGGCTGCGCTCGATCAGAGATCGATAGCTCATCACCCCGTCCGTCCATTCCAGGGCCACGGCGTCGGGGGTCTCGCCGGCGACTGCCGCGATGCGCTCGTGGAGCAACGGGGCGGCCGCCAGGTCCGGAGCCGGGCCGCGCCAGCGGGCCAGCAAATGGCTCTCTTCTTGCTGATCGAGAAGCGGTAGGGCGGAGATCCTTCGATCCGGCTGTGCCACGATGCCCCGCAGCAGGATCTCCAGCCACCGGCACAGACGCTCGGCGGTGACGGCTTCGAAAAGATCGATGTTGTACTCCAGGGCGGCGGACAGACCCCGGGTGGATTCCGCCAGCTCCAGGCTCAGCTCGAACTTGGCGGTCCGGCTGCTGCCGGGCAGGACCTCCAGCGAGAGGTCCGGCAGCTCCGTGCGCCTCGCGGAGGATCCCTGCACCAGGGTGAAGAGCACCTGGAAGAGAGGGCTGCGGTCCAGGCTGCGCTCCGGGTCCAGGAGCTCCACCAGCTTGCTGAAGGGAAGGTGCTGGTGGGCGTGACCGTTCAGCGTTTCTTCCCGGACCCGCAGGAGGAGCTCCCGGAAGGTGGGGTCGCCGGTCATGTCGCCGCGGATCACCAGGGTGTTCAGGAAGAGTCCTATGAGGGGCTCGAGGGCCAGGTCGTGGCGATGGGCGATCGGCGTGCCCACGAGGAGGTCCCGTTGGCCGCAGTAGCGTCCGAGGAGGACCTGGAAAGCGGCCAGGAGAGCCATGAAAAGGGTGCACCCGGACTGCCGGCTGAGCTGCCGGAGGTCGCCGTGGAGGTCGGCCGGCAGCGCCAGGGGATGCTGGGCCCCACGGTAGGTCTGAAGCGGCGGCCGGCGGTGGTCGGTGGGCAGGTCCAGGCTGAAAGGAGCTCCTGCCAGCCGCTGCCGCCAATGATCGAACTCCCGCTCCAGGACCTCGCCGGCGAGCCAGCGGCGTTGCCAACGGGCATAATCGCCGTATTGGAGGGCCAGGGGCGGGAGGGGAAAGGGCTGGCCGGTGACCTGGGCCTGGTAGAGGAGCGCGGTCTCCCTGGCCATCAGCTCCAGGGACCAGGCGTCGGCGAGGACGTGGTGCAGGTTCAGGAGGAGCACGTGGTGCTCCTCCTCGAGACGCAGCAGCAGGGTTCGCACCAGGGGCGGACGGCCGAGGTCAAAGGGACGCAAAGCCTCGCTCTGCCCTCGCCGCCGGACCTCAGCGGCGCCCAGCTCGGGGGGAAGACCGCTCAGGTCCGCCACGGACAAGAGCCGGGCTCGGGGTGGCGACGCCACCTGGACCGGGCGGCCGTCGCGGTTGGGGAAGGTGGTGCGCAGGATTTCGTGGCGACGCTCTACCCCGTCGAGCGCCGCCGCCAACGCCGGCACCCTCAGCCGGCCCTTCAGGCTCAGGGTCATGGGCATGTTGTAGGCCGCGCTCGCGGGCTCCAGTTGGGCCAGGAACCAGAGACGCTCCTGGGCGAAGCTCAGGGGCGCCGCGCCCGCTTCCCGGGGCCCGGCCACCAGCGGCGGCGGACCCTGGTGGTCCCCTCGCCGTCGGGCATGCTCGATCTGGTCGGCGCATCGGGCCACGGTCAGATTGTCGAACAGATCCCTGACTTCCAGCTCCACCTGGAACTGATCGCGGATGCGGGAGATCAGACGCGTGGCCAGCAGGGAATGCCCGCCAAGGCTGAAGAAACTGTCGCCCGGCTCTACCTTCTCCACCCCGAGAGTGGAGGCCCAGATTCCGGCGACGATCTCTTCGAGGGGGGTCCATGACCGGACCGCGGGCTCTGCCGTGCCCGCCAGCTCCCGTCCGGCCGGGCGATCGAGGAGAGCGGCGCGGTCCAGTTTGCCGCTCGGGGTGCGGGGGAAAGCCGTCACCGCCACGAAGGCCGCCGGGATCATGTAATCCGGCAGGTGCCTGGCGAGATGGGCTCGCAAGTCCTCGCGGCCCGGCAGCTCGGCCGCCGGCAACAGGTAGGCGACGAGCCGGTCCTGCCCGGCCTCGCGGTCCAACACCACCACCGCTTCCGCCACCGCAGGATGCCGGCCGAGCACGGCCTCGATCTCTTCGAGCTCGATTCGGAACCCCCGCAGCTTGACCTGGTGGTCGAGGCGGCCCAGGAACTCCAAACGTCCGTCCATGAGCTGCCGGACCAGGTCTCCGGTCCGGTAGAGGCGCTGGCCGGGATGGGACGCGAACCGGTCGGGTACGAAGGACTCGGCCGTCAGGGCCGGTCGTCTCAGGTAGCCGCGCGCCGGTTGGACGCCACCGATGCAGAGCTCGCCGGGGCCCCGCGGGGCCGCGGGAAGCCCTTCCCGGTCGAGAACGCGGAGGGTGGTGTTGGCCACCGGCCGGCCAATGGGGACCGTCGAATCGGCTCCCGGAAGGTCCCCGCACGGCTCAAACGAGACGTCCACCGCCGCCTCGGTGGGACCGTACAGGTTGTGGAGGACAGGCCCCAGGCGCTGTCGGCTCCGGAGCGCCACGTCCCGTCCCAGGGCTTCGCCGCTGGCGATGATCCGCCGCCGGGAATCCCAATGGTCGAGATCCGGCTCGTCCAGGAGCGATCGCAGCATGGAAGGCACGAAGTGGACGGTGGTGATCCGCGCCCGCGCCAGGAGCCGGGCCAGCTCCCTGCTCTCGCGGTGCACGCCAGGCGGCGCCACCACCAGGGTAGCGCCGGTGATCAGGGGCCAGAAGAGCTCCCAGACCGAGACGTCGAAGAGGAGAGGAGTCTTGTGCAGGACCCGCTCGCCCGCCGTCAGCCCGTAGGTCGCCTGCATCCATTCCAGCCGGTTGACGATCCCCCGATGGTGGCACATCACCCCCTTGGGCCGACCGGTGGAGCCGGAGGTGTAGAGGAGGTAGGCGAGCTGGTCGGAGTCGACGTCAGGGCACGTCCCGGGGACCTCCGGCACGTCCGCCGTCAGCACGACGACGGGGACGCCGACCTCCTCTCCCGCCCAACCGCCGGGCAGGGCATGGCGGCTCAGGACCAGGGCCGGCCGGGCCTCGTCGAGGAGCGAGCGCAGCCTTTCGGGCGGGTGCTCCGGATCCAGGGGGAGGTAGGCCGCACCGGCCAGGATCACCGCCAGGAGAGCGGGGAGAAGCTCCGGGGAACGCTCCAGGAGCAGTCCGACCGGCGCGTCGTCGAGGCGTCCCAGGTGGCGCAGGTGACGGGCCCGGCGCTCGGCACGACGCCACAGCTCGGCGTAGCTCAGGGTCTGATCCTCGTAGGCCACGGCTACCGCATCGGGGGTCCGCGCCACCTGCCTCGCCACCAGGGAGGCGAGGTCAGGGGCGGCGTCCCAGCGCCGGCCGGTGTCGTTCCATTCCAGCTCCGCCTGGTGGCGCTGCGCCGGCGTCAGAAGGCTCAGGAGGCCGCAGGGGCAGTCGGGAGCGGTCACGGCGCCGTCGAGCAGATTGCGCCACTGGTCCATCATTCGTCGGGCGGTGGTGCGGTCGAAGAGATCGACGTTGTAGCCCAGGGCGCCGTACAGCCCCTCGGCGGACTGCGTCAGCTCCAGGGAGAGGTCGAAACGCACCTGGTCGAAGGCCACCTTCAATCCCTGCACGGTCAGACCGGGGAGCTCGATGGGATCGAAGACCGCGTTTTGGAGGACCAGCATCACCTGGAACAGGGGGCTGTGGCTCAGGCTGCGCCGGGGCTGCAGCTCTTCGACCAGTTGCTCGAAGGCCACCTCCTGGTGGGCGTAGGCGTCCTCGGTGTTCCGGCGCGTGAGCTCCAGGAGCTGGCGGAACCCGTCCCGGGGATCCGCCTCGAGGCGCAGGGCCAGGGTGTTGGCGAAACAGCCGATGAGATCCTCGGTCTCCAGGCGCTGGCGGCCCGCCACTACCGTACCGATCACCACGTCGGTCTGTCCCGAGAAGCGGCTCGCCAGGACGTGGAAGCCGGCCCGCAGGACCATGAAGAGGGTGGCTGCGGCCTCCCGTGCCAGGGCTTCGAGCCGCTGCATCGGAGGGGCCTCGACGACCACCGGGACCGCCCTGCCGCGGTAGGTCTGGCGGCGCGGCCGCGGCCGGTCGGTGGGCAGCTCCAGCACCGGCGGCGCGCCGCCGAGTTGCCGGCGCCAGAAGGCCAGATCGTCCTCCAGGGCCTGGCGCCGCTGGGAGCTCTGCTGCCAGCAGGCGTAGTCGGCATACTGGATGGGCAGGCTCGGCAGGGCCGGCGCCACCCCCTCGGCCAGCGCCCGGTAGAGGCGGGCCACTTCCCGGACCAGGACTCCCATGGACCAGCCGTCGGTGATGGTGTGGTGCAGGACCAGCACCACGGCGTGCCGGCGAGGGCGCCGGCGGATCAGCAGCCAGCGCGCCAGGGGGCTCACTGTCAGGTCGAAGGGCAGCCGGCCCAGGCGCTCGGCCGTCCGCTGTCGCTCACGCTCCTGGGCCTCCTCCCCCAGCCCGCTCAGGTCCACGAGCGGCAAGCTCAGGTCCACCGCCGGATCGATGACCTGCACGGGCTGGCCATCGACGGTTCCGAAACGGGTCCGCAGGGTCTCGTGGCGGACGGTGAGCTGGCGCAGGGCCGCGCCGAAGGCGGGGATCGACAGCCGACCCTCCATGGAGACGGCGACCGGGACGTTGTAGGCGGGGCTCCCCGGCTCCAGGCGGTCCAGGAACCAGAGGCGGCGCTGGGCGTCGGAGGCGGGCAGCGGCGTGCCGTCCCGGGGGGCTCGGGGAAGGGTCGGCGTGCTCTCGGCCCGGTGACTCTCCAGCATTTGCCCGATGAGCCCGGCCAGGCTTCCCAGGGTGCGGCTTTGGAAGAAGCGGTGGATGGGGACCTCGAGCTCGAAGGTCTGCCGGATGCGGGCCAGCAACTGGATGGCCAGGAGCGAGTGGCCGCCGGCGGCGAAGAAGTCGTCCTCGAGGCCGATGTCCGGATTGCGCAGCAACGTGCTCCACAGTTGCGCCAAGCGCTTCTCCACGTCGGTTTGCGGCGGCGTGCGGGCCTTCGTCGCGCAGACCTCCTCCGGAGCCGGCAAGGCTCGCCGGTCGATCTTGCCGGTGAGGGTCCGGGGAAGCTCCCCCAAGATGACGAACGCCGCCGGCACCTCGTACTCGGACAGGTTTTGCCGGCAGTGACGTTCGAGATCCTGGACGGTGGTCGCCACACGGGTGGTGACGTAGGCGGCGAGGACGTTCTCGCCGTCGGGAGCGGGCCGCTCCACCACCACAGCCTCGCTCACCGCCGGGTACCGGAGCAGGACGTTCTCGACCCCCGTAAGCTCGATGCGGACGCCGCGCAGCTTGACCTGCTGATCGCGCCGGCCCAGGAACTCGAAAGTGCCGTCAGGGTGCTGGCGGCCGTAATCGCCGGTCAGGTACACCCGGTCCTCCGGGTCGCCGGTGACGGGATTGGCGATGAAGACCTCGTCGGTGAGCTCCGCAGCGCGGTAGTAGCCGTGGGATCGGAAGGGCGTTCGGATGACGATCTGGCCCACCGATCCGGGCGGGCAAACGGCGAGACGCTCGTCGAGCAGCACCGCCTCGGCTCCGCGCATGGGCCGGCCGATGGGCACCGAGCGCAGGTCCCGATCCTCGGGCCGCACGAAATGGAAGAGCTTGACCATGGTGGTCTCGCTGGGGCCGTAGAGATTGACCAGCCGGATCCGGGAGCCGAAGACGTCGATCCAGCCGGCCACGTCCGCGGGCAGCAACCGCTCTCCGGAGAGGAGGATCCAACGCAGCCTGGGGAAGCGCTCCGGCGTCAGCTCGCGAACCGGAAGCTGGCGCAAGACCGAGGGCACGCAGTGGACCAGCTCCACCCCGGACTCCTCCAACCAACGTGCCAGCTCCGCGCCGTCGAAGATCACGCCGCGCTCCGGCGGCACGCACACCGTGCCGCCGGAGCAGAGGGGTACGAAGACGTCCCGCAGGAAGGCGTCGAAGGCCGGCGAGGTGAGCTGACTGCCGCGCACCTCTCCGAGCTCCAAGGCGTCGATCTCCCAGCGGATGAAGTGATCGATCCCCCGGAGCCGGCCGAGAATGGCTTTGGGGCGCCCGGAGGTGCCGGAGGTGAAGTAGAGATAGCAGGGATCGTCCCGATCCACGGGCACCGCCGGAGAGCTCTCGGCCACGACTCCGGCGAAACCGCGGGCCGCCAGACCGGCTTGCTCCGCTCCTCCCGCCGAGCCCGCAGACCGGTCGAAGATCAGGAGCTCGGGGCGTGCGCTCAGGCCGCGGCACGCCGCCGCCAGGCGGGGCAGGCAGGCCTGGTCGGTCAGGACCCAGGCCGGGCCCGACTCCCTGAGGATCTCGCCGAGCCGGGCTTCGGAGGTGCCGGGATCGACGGGGACGAAGAGGCCGCCCGCCTTGAGGATCCCCAGGACGGCGGCGATCTGCTCCGCTACGTCCCGGCACTGGAAGACGACCGGCGTCCCTTTGGCGAGGCCGTTCTCCAGCAGGAGCGCGGCCAGGGCGTTGGAGCGGCGCTCCAGGTCCTGATAGGTGGAGCTCCGACCGCCCGATTCGACCGCCACCCGGCTCGCGGAAGCCTTCGCGACTTCTCGGAACCAGAGGTGAACGGGTTGAAATGTGGGCTTGGCCAAGACGTTTCCTGCCTGCTCCGGGACTCAGAAGTCGTCCAGGTCGTCGGTGAACACGGGGATCGGCTCGGATCCGGAGCCGATCGGCAGACGGAGCTCGCGGATCGGCTTGTGGGGATGGTCGACCAGCTCCTCGAGCAAAGCCAGGAAGTTGAACGCCAGCCGCTCGATGGTGGCGCCGTGGAACAGCTCCCGCCGATAGAGGACGACTCCTTCCAGGTGGTCTTCGTGCGCGCTGAACTGGAACGTCAGGTCCTCGATGGCAAGGTCCAGGGCGGGCACCGTGACCCGCAGCTCCTGGTCCTCGGCGAGGGCCTGAGGAGGGAGGGCGTCCTGAAGGACGAAGAGGGCCTGGTACAGAGGCGGGCCGCCCCGATCCGTCCGCAGCCGTTCGACCAGCCGTTCGTAGGGGACGTCCTGGTGGGCCCAGGCCTCGAGCACGGTTTCCCGCGTCCGGGCCAGGAGCTCCACGCCGGTGGGATTCCCGGACAGGTCGACCTTCAAGACCAGGGTATTGAGGAAGCAACCGATCAGGTGATCGAGCTCCACGTGGTTGCGCCCCGCCACCGGCGCCGCCAGGGCGACCTCGCAGTGGCCGGCGAAGCGGGACAGCAAGACGTGCAGGACCGCCAGCAGCGACATGAAGAGCGTCGTCCCCTGCTCGCGTCCCAGCTTCCGCAGCCCCGTGGTCAAGCCCTTCGGCACCCCGACCGGAACCCGTCCTCCCCGGTGGCTCGGCCTGGCGCGGCGCCGGCGATCCGCAGGCAGCTCCGGCACGGTCGGCGGGTCTCCCAAGGCCGCTTGCCAGAAAGCGATCTGAGCCTCCAGGATCGGCCCCTGCTCCAAGTAGTGACGCTGCCAGCGAGCGTACTCGGCGAATCGGACGGGCAGTGGCGGGAGATTCGGCGAGGCGCCGGCGGCCAGCGCGCGATAGAACGCTCCCAGCTCGTGGCCCAGCAGCCCCAGAGACCAACCGTCGAGGATCAGGTGGTGGGCGGTGAGCAGCAGGACGTGGTGGCGGGGCTCCAGGCGCACCAGCACCAGACGCAACAACGGCGCCCGGGCGATGTCGAAGCGGTGCTGCGCCTCGCGGGCCAGCGCGCGCAGGGTCTCCCCTTGCCGAACGTCCCCGGGCAGGCCGGTGAGGTCCACCAGCGGCAGCTTCACCGGCCACGGTGCGACGATCTCCAGACCGGGCTGGCCGTCGACCTCCGGCAACGCGGCCCGCAGGACCTCCTGGCGCCGGCACAGCTCCTCAATGGCCCGGGCGAGGAGCGCTGGCTCGAGCCCGCCTGAGAACTGCACCAAGACCGGCAGGTTGAAGGCCGGATTGCCGGGATCGAGGCGATCGAGGAACCACATCCGCTGCTGGGCGAAGGAGACCTGCAGCGGCTCCCGGAGGGGTTCCGTGAGGGAGCTCGGTGCCGGCCAGGCGACCTCCTGCCGTCGCTGCGTTGACAAGGCCCGGGCCAGGGAGGCCACCGTCGGGCTCTCGAAGAGCTGTCGCAGGGAGACCTCCCGGTCCAGAGTCCGGCGCAAGCGGGCGACCACCCGGGCGGCGAGGAGGGATTGTCCTCCCAGCTCGAAGAAGTTGTCGTGGATCCCGAACCGGCTCGGATCGGTCTCCAGGATCTCGGCCCAGGACCCCGCGATGAGCTCTTCCAACGGGGTGCGGGACAAGATGGGAGGCGCCGCGCCGCTTTTCTCCGCGGTCTCGGGCGGCCGCAGGGAGCGGCGATCGACCTTGCCGTTGGCGGTCAGCGGGAGGGCCGCCAGGGGGATCCACTGCTCCGGGACCATGTAGGCCGGCAACTCTTCTTCCACGGCGCGGCGAAGCACGGCCACCGGCGCCTCCGGAGGCACGAAGAACGCCGCCAGACGCCGCTGTCCCCGGGGGTCCCCGAGGGCCGTGACCACCGCCGCGCGGACGGCCGGCTGGCGGTTGAGCACGGTCTCGATCTCGCCCAGCTCAATGCGATGGCCCCGGATCTTGACCTGGAAGTCCTCACGGCCGAGAAACTCGATTTCGCCATCGGGCAGGTAGCGGCCCCAATCGCCGGTCCGGTAGAGGCGTTCGCCGGTAACCGGGTGGGGGACGAAGGCGGCGGCGGTGGCCGCCGGCTGCCGCCAATAGCCTCGGGCGAGGCCGCCGCCGCCGATGTGGAGCTCGCCGGGGACCCAGACCGGCCGCCGGCGCCGGCACGAATCCAGGACCTGGAGGCTCTGGTTCGTCATCGCCCGCCCGTAGGGGATGCTCGCCCAGCCGGGGTCGACCTCGACGATCGGGTAAAGGACGGACCAGATCGAGGCCTCGGTGGCCCCCCCCAGGCTGACGACCGCAGCGTGCTCCGTCCGGGCCCGGAGGCGTACCGGCAGATCTGTCGGGATCCAATCGCCGGAGAGCAGAATCAGGCGCAGGCTGGCCGGCAAGGGGGTGGGGCGGACTTCCAGGGAGTCCATGAGCATCACCATCAGGGACGGGGTGGAGTTCCACAGGCTGATGCCCTCCGCCGCCAGGAGGTGCAGCCAGTGCTCCGGGTCGCGACGCGCCTCCTCCGCCGGGAAGATCACCCGGCCGCCCGCAGCCCACAGGCCGAAGAGATCGTAGACCGACAGGTCGAAGCCCAGGGACGACAGGGCCAAGATCCGGTCCTCAGGCCCGACGTCAAAGCGGCGTTGGAGGTCGAGGATGGTATTAACCGCTCCCCGGTGATCGATCATCACGCCCTTGGGATGGCCGGTGGAACCGGAGGTGAAGATGGTGTAAGCCAGGTGATCCGGGCAGCCCGGATCGGGCACGGTTGCGGCCGGGCCGCCGGGAGCTTCCACCGGCATGGCCACGACGCCGTCCGGCCAAGCCAGGGAGCTCGCCAGGTGGGCCTCGGTGAGGGCGATTCCCACCTCGCCGTGGCACAGCAGATGGTGGCGCCGGGCCTCGGGCAGTTGGGGATCCACGGGCAGGTAGGCCGCGCCTGCCTTGAGCACCGCCAGCACCGCCACCGCCTGGCGCCAGCCCTTTTCCAGCACTACGGCCACCAGCCGATTCGGGGCCGCGCCCCGCAGCCGCAGCCGATGGGCGAGGTTGTCGGAGCACCGATCGAGCTCCCCATAGCTGAGGTGCCGGCCCGCCGCCACCGCCGCCACCGCCTCGGGACGGCGGGCGGCCTGGGCCCGGAACAGCCCGTGCAAGGTCTGGTCCGCGCTCGCGGCTGCGGGCTCGGGTTGCGGGCTCGCAGTCGCGGGCAAGAGAGACGGCACCGGCTCGTTCCAGGCCCGGGGATCCTCGGCCAGCCGGCGGAGCCAGCCGCAATACCCGGCGAAGAGCTGGTCGAGCAGACCGGGCGGAAAGGCGTCGTCGACGGCATCCCAGTTGAACGCCAAGCGGTCGTCTCGTTCCCCCACCTGATGATCCAGCAAGACCTGAGGGGTCTGGCTGATGCTGTAGACCGACTCCCTCTCGATGCCCAGACCGTCCCATCCTCCCCATTCCTCGGTGCTTTGGTCGATACCCAGGAGACTGGTGAAGACCACCGGCATGATCACCGGCCCGGTCCGCCGCTGGCGGGCGGCCAGCTCCCTCAGCACCTGGACGCCGCTGAAGTAGCGGTGGTCCAGGTCTCCCCAGAGCTGGCTTTGCAGCCGCCTGGCCTGGGTTTCGAAGGTCCCCGGATCCCCCATCTTCACCTCCAGCAGGAGCGTGGAGGTGAAATCCCCCACCAGCTCGTTGACCTGCGGATGCATGGGCAGGCGATTGAAGAGGGTCAGGTTGAGGACGAAGTGAGGCTGCCGGCTCCATTGGGCCAAGCATTGGGCGAAAACGGCGAGCAGCAGACCGGCGGAGGTGATGCCCGAGCTCTTGCACCGCTCTTTCAATGAGCGCCACAGGTCCGGTCCGAGCTCGCCGCTCCGGCGGACGAAGCGGGGCCGGCGCAGCTCGGTAAGGGAGGTGACGAGCGGCAGCTCGGGAGCGGAGGGTAAAGCGTCCAGGCGCCGCAGCCAGTAATCCCGGGAGCGCCGGTAGAGCTCGCCCTCGCGCATGGCCTCCTCGGCCAGGACGTAATCTCGGAAAGACAGCTCCAGGGGCGCGACGGCGGCGTCGGGGTCGGCGTAGAAGCGGCACAGGTCGCGAAACAGCACCAGGAAGCTCAGCGCGTCCCCCAGCAGCAGGTCGAAGCTGAAGTGGAGCCGGCAACGGTCTTCCGCGAGCCGGCTGGCCCGCAGCTCGAAGAGCGGCCACTGCTCGCACGGACGGACCTGATGGGACATCTGACCCCGGATCTCCGACAGAGCCCCCTCCGTCGCCGCCGCTCCCAGGCCGCGCAAGTCCGCCGTCCGGACGTCGTAGGGCGGCACGTCGGGCAAGATCCGCTGGCGGCCGTTCGGGTCGATCACCGCCCGCAGCATGGGCTGATGCCCGATGAGCTTGCGGAAGGCGGAGGTCAGCCGTTCCAGGTCCAGATTCCGAAAGTCCATCTCCTCGTAGCTGTGGGTCGCCACCCCACCCAGCTCCATGCCCTCCGACCGGCCGATCCAATAGGCCTGCTGGACGTCCGTCAGGGGGAAGCTCTCCTGCCACCGCTCCGGATCCGGGGTGATGGCGGGGAGCTGGGCGACCTCTCCGCCCTCTTGCCGTGCCTCGGACACCAGCTCGGCGAGAGCGGCGACGTGGGCGGACCGGAAGAAATCCTGCAGGCCGACGTCGACATGGCGGGTCCGGCGGACCTGGGCCATCATCTCCGTGGCCAGGAGAGAATCTCCGCCGAGCTCGAAGAAGTCGTCGTAGACCCCCACCGGCTCGACGCCCATGAGCCGTTGCCAGAGGCCCACGAGGATCTCCTCCTCGGGATTGCGGGGTGCGGCGTAGGGGGTTTCCAGCTCCGGGCGGCCGTGCTCCAGCGGTGTGTCCATCCGCTCCGCGGCGCCGGCGGTCGTCGTGGTTTTCGTGCCCTCCGGAAAGCCGGAAATCAGGCCGAACCCGGCGGGGGGATCGATCCAGAAACGCCGTCGCTGAAAGGGGTAGACCGGCAGGGGCAGGCGCCGGCGGCGCTCTTCGCCGTAGTAGCCGTCCCAGTCGATCTCTACTCCGGCCAGCCACAGCCGGCCCAGGGTCGTGAGGAGGAAAGCGTCGTCCGCTTCGTTCCGGTCCGCGGGAGGCAGGGAGGCAAGCGCCACCCGCTCGCCGCCGTAGCCCGGGTGGCGCCGTGCCAGGCGGGTCAGGGCGTGTCCCGGCCCCACTTCCAGGAGCACCTGGCTCGGCTCGTTCCAGAGCTCGCCGAGGGCGTCGCCGAAGCGCACCGGCCGGCGCAGGTGCTCGAGCCAGTAGGCCGGTTCGACGGCGGCTTCGGGCTTCAGCAGCGTGCCGGTGAGGTTGGAGAAAACCAACTCCTGCGGCGGTTTCAGGGTCACCCGCTCCAGCGCGGCGGCAAAGGGCTCGGACACCGGCTCCATCATCGCCGAGTGGAAGGCGTGGGAGGTATGGAGGAGGCGGCAGGTCAACCCCTCCTCCTCCAGGCGTTCCCGCCAGGCAGCCACCGCCTTCCGGGACCCCGAGACCACGCAGCGATCCGGACCGTTGACGGCCGCCAAGTCCAGGGAAGCGCCGAGGCGCTCCCGGACCTGCTCCGCCGGCAGCCGGACGGAGAGCATGGCGCCCTCCTCCAGGCCCTGCATCAGGCGTCCCCGCAAGGCCACCAGCTCCAGGGCGTCCTCCAAGGAAAAAACTCCCGCCAGGCACGCCGCCACGTATTCCCCGAGGCTGTGGCCTAGCATCGCCTGGGGGCGCACGCCCCAGGAAAGCCACAACCGGGCGAGGGCGTACTCGAAGGCGAAGAGCGCCGGCTGGACCTCGGCGGTCGCCTCCAGGGGCCGGGCGCCGTCGCCCCGGGACGGGAACAGGATGGTCAGCAGGTCCGGCTCCAGGTGGGGTTTCAAGATCTCCGCACAGCGGTCCAGCCAGTGGCGGAAGGTGGCTTCCTCCCGGTAGAGGTCCTGGCCCATACCGGCGTACTGGCTTCCCTGGCCCGGAAAGAGGAAGGCCACCGGCCGGTCGGTCTCGCGAAAGCAGCGTTGGAGCAACCGCCGGGGATCCCGGTCCCGGAGCAGGCGCACCGCTTCCCGGCCCTCGCCGGCGAGGAGGGCGCGACGGTGTTGACACGGCTTGCGTCCCACCTGCAGGGTGAAGGCCACGTCCGCCAGGTCCGACTCCGGATGCTGCTCCAGGTGATCGGCCAGACGGTCCGTGGCCTCCTCCAGAGCCGCGCCGTCGCGGGCTGAGAGCAGGAGCAGCCGCCACCGCCGGGCCGCCGGATCGCACGGCACGGCGGGCGGGGCCTCCTCCAGCACCGCGTGGGCGTTGGTGCCCCCGATCCCGAAAGAGCTGACCCCGGCGCGCCGCGGGGTTCCATTCGTATCCCAGTCCCGGAGCCGGACGTTGACGACGAACGGCGTGCGGCGGAAGTCGATCTTCGGATTGGGGGCCTGGAAGTGAAGGCTGGGGGGGATCTGGCCGTGCTCCAGCATGAGGACGGTCTTGATCAACCCGGCGATTCCGGCGGCGGTGTCCAGGTGACCGATGTTGCTCTTGACCGAGCCCAGGGCGCAGCGGCCGGGCCCGGCCGCCGGTCCGAAGGCCTGGCGCAGGGCCTCGACTTCGACCGGATCCCCCAGCGCCGTGCCGGTGCCATGGGCTTCGACGAAAGTGATGCTTTCGGGCGGCACCTCGGCGAGCTCCAGGGCCGCCCGGATCACCCTTCGCTGTCCCTCGATGCTGGGGGCGGTATAACCCACCTTGTGCCGGCCGTCGTTGTTGATCGCCGTGCCCCGAATCACGGCGTGGATGGTGTCTCCGGCCGCCACGGCGTCTTCCAGCCTCTTGAGGGCCACCACCCCCACCCCATCTCCCGCCAGGGTGCCCCGGGCCTGGGCGTCGAAAGGCCGGCAGTGACCGTCTGGGGAATGGATCCCTCCCTCTACGTAGCGATAACCCCGCTGGCCGAGCAACCTCACCGTCACGGCTCCGGCCAGGGCCAGGTCGCTCTCGCCCGCCTGCAAACCCTGGCACGCCAGGTGGACCGCCACCAGCGAGGTGGAGCACGCGGTCTGTACCGTGACGCTGGGACCGGTCAGGTTGAGCTTGTAGGACGTACGGGTGGCCAGGTGATCCTTTTCGTTGGCCAGGAGCAGTGCGTGCATCCCCAGGTCCGCCACCAGGCAGGGATGCGCGCTGAGCTGCATGACATAGGTGTTGGTGGAGGCTCCGGCGTAGACCCCGATGGGGCCGGCGAAGCGTTCGGGGTCGACGCCCGCGTGCTCCAGGGCACTCCAGGCCGTTTCCAGGAAGAGGCGGTGCTGAGGATCGAGGATCTCGGCTTCCCGCGCCGTGAAACCGAAAAAGTCGGCGTCGAAGAACTCGACGCCGGCCAGGTAGCCGGTCGCCGGGACGTAGCTCGGATCGGCGAGGACCTCGCGGGGCACGTCCGCGAGCAGCTCGTTGATGGAAAAACGGCGGATGGATTCCACCCCGGCGCAGAGATTGTGCCAGAAAGCATCGACGTCGTCAGCGCCCGGAAACCGCGCCGCCATCCCGACGACCGCCACTTCCAGGCCACTTGCCTGTTTTCCCGGGTCCTTGCTCACTCGCGCAACTTCCTTTTTTCGAGCTTGCGCCGCAAGCGCTGGCGTCCCGCCTGACGCTGGGGCTGGCGATCCTCGGCCGCGGCCGGCGCGGAGGGTCGGAGGGCGGAGGCCAGGGTGCGGACGGTGGGGCTCTGGAACAGGACCAGCAAGGGCAGATCGGGAGAGATCTCCCGCTGCAGCCGATCATGCACTTTGAGCAGCAGCAAGGAGTGACCTCCCAGATCGAAGAAATTGTCGTCAATGCCCACCTGACCGAGGCCCAGAACCTCTTGCCAGATGGCGATCAGTCTACGCTCCAGGGCGCTGCGCGGGGCCTGATAGCTCCCTTCCGCCAACGGCCGGAGCCCCTCGGGAGCCGGCAGGGCCCGCTGGTCGACCTTGCCGCTGGTGGTCACCGGTAGGGCGTCGAGGGCGACGAAGTGTGACGGCACCATGTAAGGAGGGAGGTACTGGCGAGCGCTCTCGCGCAGGCCCTTCAGGGCCTGCGGCCCACCACCGTCGAGGACCACGTAGGCCACCAGGCGGCGATCGTCGGTGCCGTAGGAGCGCACCGTCACCACCGCCTGGCGCACCGAGGCCTGCCGTTCCAGGAAGCTCTCGATCTCTCCCGGCTCGATGCGGAAACCGCGGATCTTGACTTGATGATCGATCCGGCCCAGGAACTCGACCTCTCCATTCGTCGCGAGTCGGGCCAGATCGCCGGTCCGGTAAAGGCGCTGGTCCGGCACCTCCGCAAAGGGATCGGGGATGAAGCTGCCGGCGGTCTGTCCCGGACGCCCCAGGTAGCCGCGGCCCACCTGGATCCCGCCGATGTGGAGGTGACCCGCCACTCCTATGGGCACCGAACCGAGAGCGCGGTCGAGGAGGTGGATTCGGGTGTTGAACACCGGCCGTCCGATGGGAACGCTCGCCACGGCGCCGTCCGGAGCGCAGGTATGGGAGGTGACGTCAATGGCGGCCTCGGTAGGACCGTAGAGATTGTGGAGCTCCGTCTTCAGATGCCGAAATCGCTTGAAGAAAAGACGCTCGTGCTCCGGCATCAGGGCCTCACCGCTGGTGATGATCCGCCGCAGGTTCGTGACGTCGGAAAGGCCCGGCTCCCGGAGAAAGACCCCGAGCATCGACGGCACGAAGTGCAGGACCGTCACCCTCCGTTCCACAATGAGGGAGGCCAGATAGGCGCTGATCCGGTGTCCTTCCGGTCGGGCCATCACCAGCCGCGCCCCCACGAGAAGCGGCCAGAAGAATTCCCACACCGAGACGTCGAAGCTGATCGAAGTCTTCTGCAGCACACGGTCGGCCGGGGTAAGAGAGTATCTTTTCTGCATCCAGAAGAGTCGATTGCATATCGCTCGATGAGAGTTCATGGTTCCCTTGGGGCGCCCGGTGGAGCCGGAGGTATAGATCATGTAGGCGAGCTGCTCGGGGGCCAGAACGTCTCTCACGTCTTGGTCGCGCCTGGGGGCATGTACCGTCTTCGTACCATGGAGTGCGAGTCTGCCGAAAACCGGATCCCTTTCGACAACCACGGCGGCGCCCGAGTCTCTGAGCATGAAGGCCAATCGTTCTTTGGGATAGGATGGATCGAGAGGTACGTAGGCGCCGCCGGCCTTGAGAATAGACAGAAGCCCGACCATCAGCTCGGGCGAACGCTCCAACGAGATCGCGACCCGGACCTCCGGTCCGACCTCGAGGTCGCGCAATCGCCCTGCCAGGTGGTCCGTCCGGGCTCGGAGCTCGTCGTAGGTGACGAACTGTGCTCCGATCTCCAGAGCCACCGCGTCCGGAGTCCGCGAGGCCTGTGATTCGAAGAGCTCCGTCAAGCTCTGCGGACGGGCTTCAGCGACGTCGGTGTCGTTCCATTCCAGCGACAGTTGATGTTTCTCTGCCGCGCTGATCAGGGAAAGCTCCCCTATTCGCCGTTCCGGATGATCGCACAGCTCTTCCAGCAGACCGGCGAAATGGAGCTGCAAGCGGTGCAGCGTAACCCGGTCCCAAAGCTCTGTGCAGTACTCGAGAGTCCCGACCAGGGCGTCCTCCGCCTCGGCCAGGGAAAGCTTGAGGTCGAATTGGGCGGCGCTCTTTTCCGTTTCCGGAAAACGTATCACCAGACCCGGCAGCTCCAGATCCTGGAAGGGAGCGTTCTGCAGGACGAACATCGCCTGGAAGAGCGGCGAACGCGACGGGTCCCGCTCCGGCTGCAGGGCGTCGACCAGCTTCTCGAAAGGCAGGTCCTGATGAGCATAAGCCCCGAGGGTCCGCTCACGGACCTGGGCGAGCAGGTCCCGGAAGCTCGGATCGCCCCGGAGGTCCCCGCGGAAAACCAGAGTGTTGACGAAAAGGCCGATCAGGTCCTCGGTCTCCACGTAATGCCGATTGGCGATGGGGGAGCCCACCACCAGATCGTACTGATGCGAATGACGCGAAAGCAGAACCTGGAAAGCCGCCAGCAGTGACATGAAAAGGGTCGTCCCCTGCTCCTGAGACAGCACCTTCAAGGGTCGGGAAGGCACACGGACCGGCAATACCGCTCCATGGTAGGGCCGAACCGGCGGCCGGGGACGATCGGTGGGCAGCTCCAGGACCTGGGGCGCCCCGGCGAGTTGCTCGCGCCACCAGTCCACCTCCGCCGCGAGACGTTGGCCCTGAAGGAAATCTCGCTGCCAGACCGCGAAGTCGGCATTTTGAATGGGCAAATCCGGCAGCGTCTGACCCTGGTAGAAAGCTGTCAGCTCCCGAACCATCACCCCCATGGACCAGCCATCGGAGACGATGTGGTGAATGTTGACCATCAGCAGGTGATCGTCCTGGGCGAGGTGGAAGAGGAGGACGCGGAGCAGGGGACCCCGGGCGAGGTCGAAGGGCCGATCCGCTTCCCGGCGGGTCAGACGGCGCGCTTCGGCCGCGCCAGCCGCCTGCCCGGAGAGATCCACCACGCCGAATCGGTGGTTCGGAACCGGGCAGATCACCTGCATCGTACGTCCGTCTTTCTGGGCGAACGTCGTGCGCAGGGCTTCGTGCCGCTGGACGATCTTCCGGAAGCTCGCCGCCAGAGCCGCACCGTCCAGGGCTCCCTCGAGACGCAGGACGATGGGGATGTTGTAGGCGGTGCTCCGAACTTCGAGCGCGTTGAGAAACCACAGGCGCTCCTGCGCAAAGGACAGGGGCAGCTCCCGATCGCCGCGGGCGCCAGCCGTCAGCCGGGGCCACTCCGTCCGCGGAGCCCCCGGCGCTTCGACGGCTTTTTGCCCGGCGATCCGCGAGCTCATGCCGGCGACGGTGGGATCGTCGAAAAGGTCCCGCACGGTCAGCTCGACACGGAACCGCTCCCGCACCCTCGAGTTGACCTGGGTGGCGAGCAGCGAGTGGCCGCCGAGCTCGAAGAAGCTGTCGTGGACGCCGATCTCCCGGATCCCGAGCAAGCCGCTCCAGATTTCAGCCACGCCGGCTTCCACCGGATCGCGGGGAGCGACAGGCGTCGTTCGGAGGCGGGGCCGGTCGTAGAGCCCGTCCGCCGCCGCGCCCGCCGTTTGCCGGGAGGGGAGGTAGAACCCGGCGTCGGGCGCGGCGGGCTCCACCCAGTAGCGCCGCCGCTGAAAGGGATAGCCGGGAAGCGAGACCCGGCAGCGCCGGACGTGGCGGGCGGCATCTTGCCAGCGAACCGTGGCCCCCGCCATCCAGAGCTTGCCGCGCGCCTGTTCGAGGAATTTGAGGTCCTCGGCCGGGTCCTCCGAGGAGAGCAGCGAACGCGCCACCCGGGAAAGCGCTCCGGCCGGCGCCGCCGGATGCCGCAGCGCGAGGTCGGCGAGACCCTCTCCCGGTCCGACTTCGAGGAGCAGGGGCTCAGGGACGTTCCACAGCTCAGCCAGGGCGTCGGCGAAACGGACCGGCTGGCGCAGGTGGCGGCACCAGTGCTCGGGATCCGTCGCTTCCCGAGGAGTGATCCAGGTACCGCTGACGTTGGTCAGCCAGGGCAGGTGGGGCGCACGCAGCTCGACCTGGGAGAGCAGCTCGCGGAAACGTCCGACGACCGGCTCCACGGCGGGGGTGTGGACGGCCTGCGGTGGCAATTCCTCGAGCAAGCGGGCGCGGCCAGCGACGAGGCGCAACGCGTCGTCGCGGCTCAGGGTGCCGGCGAGACAGGCCGCCAGGTACTCGCCCAGGCCGCGGCCGAGCAACGTCTCCGGCCGCACACCCCAGGATTCCCAGAGTCGCGCCAGGGCATGGCCCAGGGCGAAGACGGCCGGCTCCGCGAAGCATTGCCGCGCCAATGGACCGACGTCCGGCGGTCCGCCCTCGCGGCGAGCATCCCGCGGGTAGAGCAGGGTCCGCAAGTCGATGCCGAGCTCCGGCACCAGCCGCTCGGCGCAGGCGTCGAGCTCGCCGCGGAAGGTGGGCTCGTCACGGTAAAGGCCGAGCCCCATCCCGACATGGTGTCCGCCCGATCCCGAAAGCAGGAAACAGACCGGCCGGTCACTTCTCTCCACTGCGGAGCCCCCAAGGTCTCCGGAGTCCCGCCGGCGCAGAACGGCCGCCGCCGCGGCGCGGTCGCGGCACACCAGCGCCCGGCGATGAGAGAGGCAGCGGCGCCCGACCTGCAAGGTGAAAGCGACGTCGGCGAGCTGCGTCTCTTCATCCTCTTCGAGGTGCCGGGCCAGGTTGTCGCTCGCCGCCTCCAGGGCGTCGCGGCTCGCCGCCGACAGCACCACCAGGCAGGGCCGCCGCCCGGTCTCCGAAGAAGGCTCTGACGGCGGCGCCTGCTCGACGATGACGTGGGCGTTGGTACCGCCGATGCCGAACGAGTGGACCCCGGCCCGGCGGGGGCCGCCCACCGGCCAGTCGAGGAGCCGGTCCGCGACCGCGAAGGGAGAGTCCTCGAGCTCCAGCCGGGGGTTCGGGGTGCGGAAGTTGAGCGATGGCGGCACCTGTCCGTGGCGGACGGCAAGCACGGTTTTGATCAGCGAGGCGATGCCGGCGGCCGCGTCGAGGTGACCGATGTTGGGCTTGATCGAGCCCAGGTAGCACAGGTGCGGGGGCCGCTTCGCGCCTCCGGAACCGAACACCCGGCGCAGGGCCGCGACCTCGACCGCGTCTCCCAGCGGCGTGCCCATGCCGTGGGCCTCGACGTAGCCCACGTCGGCCGGGACGATTCCCGCCGCCGCCTGCGCCATGGCGACCGCCCGGGCCTGGCCACGGACGCCGGGAGCGGCGAAACCGGCCCTGTCGGAGCCGTCGTTGTTGACCGCGGAGCCGGTAATCACCGCGTAGATCCGGTCGCCGTCGTCCAGTGCCTCGCCCAGGCGCTTGAGCACGACCACGCCGAGGCCGTTGCCCATCACGCAGCCGTCGGCCCCGGCGTCGAAGGCCCGGCACCGGCCGTCGCGCGAGATCATGCCTCCCGGGCGGTAAAGGGCCCCGCCCCGGCTCGGCACCACCAGAGAGACGCCACCGGCCAGCGCCAAGTCGCACTGGTAGTCGAGCAGCGACTGACAGGCCAGGTACGTGGCGACGAGGGAGCTCGAGCAGGCTGTCTGGACGGTCATGCACGGGCCGGTCAGGTGGAGCCTGTAGGCCGCGGAGGTGGCGACGAAGTCCTTGTCGTTGCCCAGGAGCACCTGCATGCCCAGGTCGGCGATCCGCTCCGGATTCCGGCGCAGGTTGTGGCTGAGATAGGTGCTCATGGTCACCGCGGCAAAGGCGCCGACCGGCCGGCTGTCCTGGGTGGGATCGTGGCCAGCGTCTTCCAGGGCGTGCCAGGCACATTCCAGAAACAGCCGCTGCTGGGGATCGATCAGCTCCGCCTCGCGCGGGCTGAAGCCGAAGAGCTCCGCGTCGAAGTTCTCGATGCCGTCGATCACCCCACGCGCCGGAACGAAGTCAGGATGGTCGACCAGCCGAGCATCGACGCCCGCGGCGAGCAACTCCTCGCGCGAGAAGCGTGTGATCGACTCGACCCCCTGGCAGAGGTTCTTCCAAAGCTCGTCAGGACCTTCCGCGCCGGGCAGACGGCAGGCGATGCCGATGACCGCGATCGCGCTCGCCGGGTCTCGGACCGTTTCGCTCACCGAGCGTCCTCCGGCAAGACCACGTCTTGCTGGCGCACCGAGGCCTGCCGTTCCAGGAAGCTCTCGATCTCCCCCGGTTCGATGCGAAAACCGCGAATTTTGACTTGCTGATCGATCCGGCCCAGGAACTCGATCTCTCCATCTGCCGCCAATCGGGCCAGATCGCCGGTCCGGTAGAGGCGCTGGTCCGGCACTTCTGCAAAGGGGTCGGGGATGAATCTGCTGGCGGTCTGTCGCGGACGTCCCAGGTAGCCACGGCCCACCTGGATTCCTCCGATGTGGAGATGGCCCGCCACTCCTATGGGTACCCAACCGAGAGCGTGGTCGAGAAGGTGAATGCGGGTATTGAACACCGGCCGCCCGATAGGGACGCTCATCTCGCCGCCGTCCGGAGCACAGGTATGGGAGGTGACGTCGATGGCGGCCTCGGTGGGACCGTAGAGATTGTGGAGCTCGGTCTTGAGATGCCCAAATCGTTTCCAGAAAAGACGCTCGTGCTCCGGCGTCAGGGCCTCGCCGCTGGCGATGATCCGCCGCAGGTTGGTGATGTCGGAAAGGCCCGGCTCCCGGAGAAAGACCCCCAGCATCGACGGCACGAGGTGCAGGACCGTCACCCGCCGTTCCACGATGAGGGACGCCAGGTAGGCGCTGATCCGGTGTCCCTCCGGTCGGGCCATCACCAGCCGCGCCCCCACGAGAAGAGGCCAGAAGAGCTCCCACACCGAGACGTCGAAGCTGATCGAAGTCTTTTGCAGCACACGGTCGGCCGGGGTGAGAGGATATGTTTTCTGCATCCAGAAGAGTCGATTGCAGATCGCCCGATGAGAGTTCATGGTTCCCTTCGGGCGCCCCGTGGAGCCGGAGGTATAAATCATGTAGGCGAGCTGCTCCAGGGCCACAACGTCTCTCGCGTGTTGTCTGCCTCTGCGGGCGTGTGCCCTCGTCGTCCCACGGAGTACGAGTCTTCCGGTAACCGGATCGCCTTCGACCACCACGGCGGCGGCGGAATCCCTGAGCATGAAGGCCAATCGTTCCTGGGGATAGGATGGATCGAGAGGTACGTAGGCGCCGCCGGCCTGGAGAATCGCCAAAAGCCCCACCAGAAGCTCGGGCGACCGCTCCAACGAGATCGCGACCCGTATCTCCGGTCCCACCCCGAGGTCGCGCAATCGCCCTGCCAGGTGGCCCGCCCGAGCTTGGAGCTCCCCGTAGGTGACAAACTGCTCTCCGATCTCCAGTGCCACCGCGTCCGGAGTCCGTGCGGCCTGTGATTCGAAGAGCTCCGTCAAGCTCTGCGGGCCGGCAACAGGCACGTCCGTGTCGTTCCATTCCAGCGCCAGTTGATGTTTCTCTGCCGTGCTGATCAGGGAGAGCTCCCCCACTCGCCGTTGCGGATGAGCGCAAAGCTCCTCCCGCAGACCGGCGAAATGGACCTGCAGGCGGCGCAGCGTCACCCGGTCCCAAAGCTCCGTGCAGTATTCGAAAGCCCCATCCAAGGTGTCCCCCGACTCGGCCAGGGAAACCTTGAGATCTACGGGCACGGCGCTTGTTTCCGTTTCCAGAAAACGTATCACAAGATCCGGCAAATTGACGTCCTGGAAGGGAGCGTTGCCCCAGGCGAACGTCACCTGGAAGAGCGGCGAGCGCGATGGGTCCCTCTCCGGCTGCAGGGCGTCCACCAACTTCTCGAAAGGCAGATCCTGATAGGCATGAGCCCCAAGGACTCGCTGATTGACCTGAGCGAGCAAGTCCAGGAAGCTCGGATCACGCTTCAGATTTCCGCGGAAAACCAGGTGGTTGACGAAAGGACCGATCAGGTCCTCGGTCTCCGCGTGAGGTCGATCGACGGGGGGCCCGCCTTTCCGGGCGAACGTCTTGCGAAGAACCTCGTGCCGTTGGACGATTTTCCGGAAGCTCATCGCCAGCGCCGCACCGTCCGGGGCTCCGTCGAAACGCAGCACGAAGGGGGTGCTGTAGGCGGCGGTGCTTTGACCCGCCAGCGCGTCGAGAAACCATAAGCGCTCCTGAGCCCAGGACAGGGGCAGCTCCCGGTCACGGCGGGCGGCGGCCGCCGAACCGCCGAACAGCTCGCTCATCGCACGTCCTCCGACAAGACGACGGGCCGCCGCCGTTGCCGGGCCTGCCGTTGGGCGGTCGCACGCTCCTGCATGCCGTCGAGCTCCGCCTGCTCGGCCTCGGCCTCGGTCTCGGCCTCGGCGAGGTAGCGTGCCAGGGAGCCGATCGTCGGGTAGGTGAAGAGGTCGACCTGCAACAGGTCGTCCCGGCCGAGCTTTTTTGCCAGTTTCTCGTGGGCCTGGACCAGCGCCAGGGAATGGCCGCCATGATCGAAGAAGTTGTCGTCAACGCCGAGTTTGTCGACCCGCAGCACGTCCTTCCAGACCTCGGCGATGGTGCGCTCCAGGCGGTTGCGCGGCGCCACGTACTCGCCCGAGACATCCGAGCGCCGGCTCTCCGGCCGGGGCAGGGCGCGCAGGTCGAGCGCGCCGCCGGCGGTGCGCGGCAGAAGACCCACCGGCAGCACCGCCTCCGGGCACAGGAAAGGCGGCAGCCGCTGGCGCAGGAATCCCGTGAGCTGGGCGGGTGAGACCGCGTCGGCGCACACCACGTAGGCCACCAGGCGCTTGTGCCCCGGATCGTCCTCGCGCACGGCGACCTCGACGTCGTCAACCTGCGGATGCGAGCGCAAGACCGCTTCCACCTCGCCCGGGTCGACGCGGTGCCCTTTGACCAACACCTGCCGGTCGCGGCGGCCGAGCGGCTCCAGGATGCCGTCGTGGCGGTAGCGGGCCAGGTCGCCGGTGCGGTGCAGCCGGCCGCCCGGCCGGCTGCCGAAGGGATCGGGAGCGAAGCTCGCGGCGGTCTCGCGAGCGTCTCCCATCACGGCGCGGGCCAGCCCCTCGCCGCCGAGGAGGAGCTCGCCGGTGGCGCCCACCGGGACCGGCTTCAGGGCGTCGTCGAGCAGGTAGACCTGGCGGCCGGCAAGCGGCCGCACCGTGGCGGTACCGTCGCGGCGGCGCGTCTCGACGCGCGAAAAGGCCGTCGCCTCGGTGCGCCCGTAGACGATGCAGACACGCTCGAGGGTGGAGCTCGCGAAGAGCTTCCCGAGCAGGGCTTCGGACGGCCGGTCATAGGCGAAGCTCACCGTCCGCAGCGCCGGCGGGAGCGCCTCCAGCCGGAGCAGCTCGGCCATGGCCGAAGGCGTGGCCGTCACCAACCGGACGTCCGCCGCGGCGGCCAGCCGCGAGGGGCGCAGGACGTCGCCGGCCAGCAGCACCCGGCCGCCGCGGGCGAGCGGCGCGAACAGCTCGAAGATCGAGACGTCGAGGCTGACCGGCGTCGACGCCAGGCAGCCGCCGAGATCCTCGTCGTCGAAGAGCTCCTGGGCCGCGGCGAGCCAGGTGGCGAGGGCCCGGTGCGGGATCTCGATCCCCCGGCGCCCGCTCGGTCCGGAAGTGTACAGGACCCAGGCCAACTGCTCGCCCCGCGGCGGCGGCGGCGGCGCCGCCGGCTCGAAGGGCTCGCGGTCGGCGCGCACGACCCGGCAGCCGGACAGCGTCGGCAGTTGCTCGTGGAGCGGCGCCTCGCTCACCAGCCAGCGGGCGCCGCTGGCGTCGAGGGCTTCGAGCGGCCGCTCGGTGCTCTCGCCCAGGTCGACCGGCACGCAGGCACCGCCCGCCTTGAGCACCGCCAGCATGGCGACCACGAGGCGCGGAGTCCGCTCGAGGAAGATCCCCACCCGGTCCTCGGCGGCCAGGCCCAGGCGGCGGAGATGGCCGGCCAGACGCGACGAGCGTTCGTCGAGGTCGCCGTAGGTCAGGCTCTCGCCCTCCCACCGCACCGCTTCGCGTCCGGGATGGCGGCGCGCCGCCGCGGCGATCACCTCCGGCACCGTCCGCGCGGCCGGCGCCGCGACCGCGACGCCGCTCCATTCGCCCACCGACTGCCAGCGCTGCGCCGGGGAGAGCGGCTCGAGATCCCCCAACCGGGCGTCCGGCTGGCGGGCCATGGCGTCGAGCAGGCGGCCGAGGTGCTCCAGCCGCTGCCGGACGGCGCAGTCGCTGAAGCGCCCGGTGTCGTAGATCATCTTGAGCCGCAGCCCGGGCTTCTCGTAGGCGTGGACCAATAGCGGATAGCCGGGCTGGCGGCGGATCTGCACCGTCATGCTCCGGTATCGCGGGCCCAGCCAGGGCAGCGACGCGCTCAACGGGTAGCGCTCGAATTGCACCAGACTGTCGAAGAGCGGTTGGCCGGAGGCGATGTCGCTCCACTCCTGGACCTTGGAGAGCGCCGTGTGCTCGTGGGGGCGCAGTGCCGTCCAGAAGCTGCGCAGCTCTTCCAGGTAGACGCTCAAGGGCTTGCTCGGCTCGGCTATGGCCCGCACGGCGAGGGTGTTGACCATCGGACCGACGATCGTGTCGCCGCCGGGGAGCGACGCGCGGCACGACTTGACGGCCCCGAAGGCGACGTCGTGACGCCCGCTGTAGCGCGCCAGCAGCAAGCCCCAGGCGGCCTGGGTCACCGTGTTGAGGCTCAGGCCCTCGCGCTGGCACCTGGCGGCGAGGGCGGCGCCGGTCTCCGGTGACAGGAGGAGGTCCATTTCCCGGTGGCCGCGGCTCGGGTCCGCGGCCGAGCTCTCGAGGCCGTCCGCGGCAGGAGTCGGGCTTTCGAAGCCGGCGAAGGCGGCGCGCCAGAAGGCCTCGTCTCGCGACGCGTCCTGAGCCGCGACGTGCTCGACGTAGTCGCGGAACGGCAGCGACTGCCGGGGCTCGAAGGCGCTGCCCGCGGCGATCGCCGCGTAGCGGCCGAAGAGGTCGGTGGTGGCGATCGGCACGGAGCGCCCGTCGACCACCGCGTGATGGACGGTGATCAGGATCCGAGACCCGGACGCGCCGCCGTGGAAGAGCGCCGCGCGGATCAGCGGCGGCCTGCCGAGCACGAAGCCGCGGCGCCGGTCCTCGCGCAGATATCCCTCCAGGCGGATCTCCTGCTCCTCGGTGGGCAGCTCGCTCCAATCCTGCGCGGTGAACGGCACCTGCACCGCCGGGGCCACCCACTGCCGGGCCTCGGCGCCGTGCCAGTCAAAGGCCGTGCGCAGCGCCGGGTGACGCTGGACCATCCAGTCCAGGCAGTCCCGCAGCAGAGGAGCGTCGACTGCCTCGGGAAGGGCGAAGACGAGCTGCCAGACGTCGACGCCGGAGCCCGGGCGGTTCAGGCTCTGAACGAGCATTCCCTCCTGGATCGGGGACAGCGGATAGCTCTCTTGCGTCATTCGCAACCTCACTTACGCGGGTGGGTCGGGTGGCGGCGCCTCGGCGGCCGTCAGGTCGACGGCGACGATCCTCAGCTCGCTCGTGTAGGTCTGGCCTTCGGCGTCCGGCAACCAGGTCTGGTCGGGAGCCGGCAGCATCTCGCTGGCGGAGACCCGCGCCGCCTCGCCGTGCGCTTCGCGGGCGCGGCGGATCTCCTTGGCGAAGATGGCGACGTAGAGCGGATTGTCGAAGTCGACGAACATGGGCTTGATCTCGCTCGACGTGCGGGTGAACACGAAGCGCGGCATCCCGTGGCCCGCGGCCCAGCGCCGGACTTTGACGAAGAGCTCGAAGGCGTCTTTCTCGTCGGCGAAGGTCAGCTCTGCGCCGGCGAAGCGCCAGGTCTCGCGGGCCATGACCAGGCGGTCGACGGTGACCCGCGGGGTATGGTCCCAGGCCGGCAGGAGGCGGGTTTCGAGGGCGAGCAGGAGCGAGAGGATCAGCGCGAAGCACTCGACGGGCTCGACCTCCAGGCGGCCATCGTGGGTGCGCACCCTCAGGCGGCCGTCGCGTCGCTCGAGCTGCAGCTCGGAGAGCTTCAGGACCCGCGCTCCCTCGAGGCCCGCGGCGTCGGCCGAGGTGACGAGCAGGTAGTCCCGAGGGCTCACCAGGCTCATGTTCGTCCGCGTGGTGGCGCGCGGCACGTTCTTCGGAGTCACCGACAGCACGCGGGGGACGGTGACGTCGCGCGCCACCGCCCGCACGAGCTCCTCGGGGCGGGGGTGCTGCTCGACGAAGACCGAGGAGTTGAGGGTGTTGGTGGCGACGTGGAGCTCGCCCATCACGATCTGGAAGTCGCCGCCGGCCAGCGCTTCGACGCTGGGCGAGGAGATCATGAGGTCAGGACTGTGGTGGCAGGCACCCGGCCAGCCGATGCCTGAAGTGCGGAAGGCGGCGCGGACCCGGGGGCCCAGCTTCTCGCTCGAGAGCTGCACGCGCCGGCTGCCGGGCCGGATGCCGAGGAGCTCGGCCCAGAGCTGCTGATAGCTCTCGAGCACCCGGTCGAGGGGTCGGCCGCGGGCGCCGAAGATCAGGTGCTGGGCCTGGAACCAGAAATCGACCATCTCGACCGTCGACGAGGCGGACCTTTCGGCCAGCTCGAGATGGACCTCCTCGAAAGCCCGCCGGTATTCCTCGGCCACCCGGCAGCTCAGCCAGCGGCTGCTGTCGAGGACCAGCTCCAGGGGGGGCGCCAGGGTGGCGAGCAGCTTCTTGCCGAGCCGGACGTCGACGTGGCGCCGGCAATCCTCGTAGACGAGGGTGCGGGCGGCGTAGGTCCGGCCGGCGGCACGCGTCGGCTCCTGGCCGGTCAGGCGGGTGAAACACTCCTCGAGGCTCTCGAAGGACTCGTCGAGGCGTTGTGGATCGCCGGCCGCTTCGCCGACCCTGCGCCGGGCGGCATCGAGCTCGTCGAGGTCGGCCAGGGCGCCGTCGCGCAGCTCGAGGTCCAGAATCGCCTCGAGCTGGGCCCTCAGGGTCCGCTCGGGATGGGCCTCGAGGGGAATCTCGAGGCCCCATGAGAGCACGCCTTCGTCCCGCAGGCGGTCGAAGAGGTCGAGCACCTCCTGCGGATCCTCGACATCGCTCGCGGGGTCCGCCGCCAATTGCTCGGCGATCGTCCGGGCGGGACGGCGGCCGTCGCAGGCGGCCAGCGCCGCCGCTTCCGTCGCGCTCAGCGGCCGCGGCGACTCGAACGGCCGGCGCACGCTCGTGGCGCCGAGCTTAACGAACGGCAGGATCCTCGGCGGAAGCCAACTGCGCAGCGCCGGATCCGCCGTCATCCGCTCGGCGAGCGCGTCCACGGTCCAGCCTTCGAAACAGACCTTGCGATCGCAGAGCATCTCGGGGTGGACGCGGACCCGGACCACCTCGTCCTCCTCGCTCCACCAGGCCCAGCCGACAGGACCGAAGAAGCCGATCGTGTCGTTCTTGGCGCCGTAGCGTTGGAGATAACGCGCCACGAGCTCCTCGCGGCGGCGATAGGCGGAGCTGCCGAAGTCCTCGCGGCCGGAGGCCAGCAAACGCTCGACGCCGGTGTGGAAGCCGCGCCGGTTCTGCCACAGGACGGCTTCCTGGAAGCGCGCAGTGGCGGCGATCCGGCGCAGGCTTTGGGTGACCGCGGATCCGGCGCGCTCGAAGGCCTCTCGGAGCTCGCGCAGCGCCGAGTCCCGCTGCTCCAGCGCCCGCTGATAGGCCTCGACGGCCGAACGGGTGGCGGCGTTGAGCGGCGCGAGGTCTTCGTGGCAGGGGCTCGCGGCCTCGAGACGCCGGCGCACCCGGCGCAGGGCTCGGCGCTCGGCGTCCGAGCTGCGCCGGATGTCGCCGCGCAGGGCGATGGAGGCCTGGTTGCGGAGCCATTCCAACTCCTCCTCGCAGAGCAACAAGCGCTGCGCCGCCGCGCCGCAGTCGCCGACCTCGGGGCCGGTCACGGCGGCGACGGGAAATCCCGCGGCGCGCAATGCCGTGCATCGCCAAAAGGCCCACCGCCCCGCTCCGGGCAGAGACACCAAGTGCCCAACGTCCCCCAAGGCCCAGTCCTCCACCGACTCCGGTAGTCTCCAGGATCATGAACTCCGCAGCGTGCGGGTTACCCTCTTCCGCAGCGCGTCCAGGGCGGAGTCCAACACGTGCGACCGTCCCGACGGCCACCATGAAGCGGCCCACACTCTACTCCCAAGCTCGAGGAGAAGCAAGAGGTCAGTAGGCGTCTTTGCCCCGCGCGGGGTTGCTTCCGGGGCCCCGACTCGTTATCATCTGGGCTCGGCGGCGAACGCCTGAGCCTCGCCGGCTCCGCGCCTCGCGGAGTCTGATACTTACCCGCGAGCCCACTGAGGGAACGAGATGGCAAAGGTGTCCCGTGAGGTTCTCTTCGAAGATCTGGATCGGCGGCTTGCCGCGTCAGCAGCTGGCGGCGGGCCGGAGAGGGTCGCCAAGCAAAATGCGCTGGGCAAGCTGACGGCTCGCCAGCGAGTCGAGGCGCTGCTCGATCCCGGCTCGTTCTTCGAGCTCGACGCGCTGGTGACCCATCAGTGCAAGGACTTCGGCATGGACCGGAAAGTGGTTCCGGGAGACGGAGTGATCACCGGGCACGGGACGATCGACGGCCGGCGGGTCCACCTCTTCTCGCAGGATTGCACGGTCTTCGGCGGCTCCTTGTCCAGTGCCGGAGCCCGGAAGATCTGCAAGGTCATCGACCTTGCAGCCGACACCGGGACTCCGCTCATCGGCCTCAACGACGGCGGCGGCGCCCGCATTCAAGAGGGTGTCGCCTCGCTCGACGGCTATGCGGCGCTGGCCCGGCGGATCGCCCATGCCTCCGGCTGGATTCCGCAGATCTCCGCCATTCTGGGCGCCTGCGCGGGCGGCGCCTCCTACACCCCGGCCGGGACGGACTTCCTCTTCATGGTCGAGAAGACGAGCTTCATGTTCGTCACCGGACCCGAGGTGATCCGGCAGGCGACGAGAGAGGAGGTGACGCAGGAGGCCCTGGGCGGGGCCATGACGCATTTCTCCAAGACCGGCGTCGCTCACGTCAAGACGCCGGACGACGGCACCTGCCTGCAGGAGATCCGACGCCTGCTGTCGTATCTGCCCGACAACAGCGGCCAGAAACCGCCCCGACTCGCGGCACCGGCCGAGAACGGGCATGCGGGCGAGGAGCTTGACGAGATCATCCCCGAAGATCCGAGCAGCACCTACGACGTCAAGGCGCTGATCAACGGGATCGTCGACGAGGACAGCTTTTTCGAGCTGCAGGCCGCCTGGGCGAAGAACATCGTCATCGGCTTGTCGCGGATCGGCGGCTTTGCCGTCGGCATCGTCGCCAACCAGCCCAAGCACCTCGCCGGCGCGCTCGACATCAACGCTTCGCTCAAAGCGGCGCGGTTCATCCGCTTTTGCGACGCCTTCGAGATCCCGGTGTTCACGATCCTCGACACTCCCGGCTACCTCCCCGGAACCCACCAGGAATACAACGGGATCATCCGTCACGGCGCCAAGCTGGGTTTCGCCTACGCCGAAGCGACGACTCCGACCATCACCCTCGTCACTCGCAAGGCCTATGGTGGGTCCTATGGCGCGATGGGAAGCAAGCAGATCGGGTGCGACGTCAATCTCGCCTATCCCAGCGCCGAGATCGCGGTCATGGCGCCGGAGAGCTCAGCACGAATCCTTTACCGCAACGAGCTGACGGCGGCGGGCGAAAACGCCGCGGAGCTCTACAAGCAGCGGGTCGAGGAGCTGCGCTCGATACTCTCGAATCCCTACGTCGCCGCGGCGCGCGGCGAGATCGACGCGGTGATCAAGCCGCGAGAAACCCGTGGCCACGTCCTGCGAAGCCTCGAGCAACTACGCACCAAGAACGTCGTGAGACGCTGGAAAAAACACTCGAACATCCCGCTGTGACGGAATCCCGGCGCGCCCGGCCCAGCGGGTTGGAAGGTCGTAGGACCTCACATCTCCTCGAGCGCCTCGATGGCCAGCAGCCGCAGGCCGTTGCCGACGACGACGCGGAAGGCCGCCAGCAACGCCAGGCGGCTCGAGCGCACCGGCTCGCCCGATTGCAGCACCGGGTGGTCGTGGTAGAAGGTATTGACGAGCTGCGCCAGCTCGATCAGGTAGCTCGACAGACGCATCGGGTCGTAGCTCTCGGCCGCGTCAGCCACGACCACGGGGAAGAGCATCACCTGGACGAGGATGCGCCACTCGACGTCCTCGCCGAGGACGAGAGTCTCGGGCGGCTGCCAGTCGCCCGCCTTGCGCAGGATGCTCGAGACGCGGGCATAGGCGTACTGCAAGTAGGGGCCGGTCTTGCCCTCGAAGGCGAGCGACGAGGCGGGGTCGAAGTGGATCTCCGTGTCCTTGCCCACGGCGAGGAAGTGGAACGTCATGGCGGCGAGACCGATCGCCATGGCGCGGCGGTCGAGCTCCTCTCCCTCGAGGTCCGGGAAGCGCTCGCGGATGGCCTCGCGGGCGAGCTGCCTCATGCCGTCCATCAGGTCGTCGGCGTCCACCACCCGGCCCTCGCGCGACTTCATCTTGCCCTCGGGCAGGTACACCATGCCGTAGCTCAGGTGATAGAGGCCGTCGGCCCATGGGAACCCCAGGAGCTTCAGGATGGCGAAGAGCTGCTGCATGTAATAGTCCTGCTCGGAGCCGATGCAATACAGGGACCTGGTGAGCCCGAACTCCTTGAATTTGATCGCGGCGAGATGGATGTCCTGAGTGACGTAGAGGCCGGTGCCGTCGCCGCGCAGCACCGCCTTGTCCTGGAGCTTGCCGTGCTCGGAGAGCGGCGCGATCACCGCGCCGTTCGGCGCCCGCTTGAAGATCCCTTTCTCCACCGCCGCGAAGATGATCTCCTTGCCGCCTTCGTAGATCTCGCTTTCGTAATAGTGCTTGTCGAAGTCGAGACCGAGGCGGTCGTAGGTTTCTTTGAAGCCGGCGTAGACCCAGCCGTTCATCCTCTCCCACAGCGCGCGGGCCTCGGCGTCGCCCGCTTCCCACCGCTTCAGCAGGTCGCGCGCCGCGGCGAGCAGACGCGACGACTCGTTGAAGCGTTCGTCGAGATCCTTCGCTTCTTTGTCGAGCTCCTGCTCGGCGCGCCACGTTTCTTTTTCTTTCTGCAGCTCCTGCTCGAAGCGCACGTAGAGACGGCCGACGAAGCGGTCGCCTTTGACTCCGGCGCTCTCGGGCGTCGCGCCTTCGCCCCAGCGCTCGTAGGCGAGCATCGACTTGGCAATGTGGATGCCGCGGTCGTTGACGATCGACGTCTTCAAGACCCGGGCGCCCTGGGAGGCGAGGAGGTTGGCGACGGCGCGGCCGAGCACGCCGTTGCGCAGGTGGCCGAGGTGGAGCGGCTTGTTGGTGTTGGGCGAGACGTACTCCATCATCACCACCTCGCCGGCCTCGCGGTCGGAATCGCCGTAGGCGTCGCCCGCTTCGCGGGCCTCGGCGACCGCGCGCGGCACGACCGCGTCGCGGTCGAGCTCGACGTTCAGGTAGGGGCCGGCGGCGACGGCGCGGGCGATCCAGGCGTCGGGCGGGATCGCCGCCGCCATCTCTTTGGCGATCTCGGCGGGGTTCTTCTTCCACTGGCGCGCCAGCTCGAAGCAGCGGAACGACAGGTCGCTGCCGGTGTGGGACGGCGCCGGGGTGAGGGCCACGTCCTCCACGGCCACGGCGCCGCGCGAGGCGCCGGCGATCGCCGCGGCAACGTGGCCGTACACGTCGGCGAGCGTGCGGCCGACGACGAAGTCATGGGTCAGGGCTTTCATGGCGGCAGGTTCCTTCCAGGAGCTGCGCAATATACCAGGTACGACGTCTCGTGACATTCCCTGACACTTCGGCCTCCAGCGTCACGTCTCGGTCACGGCTCCGTGCGAAGGCCCGAAGACCGCCGGGGGCGCGGCTAGGATGCGATTGACCACGACCCCTGAAGGACACCATGGAGATCCAGGACATGTCGACCCCCTCCGCAGGCATCGCCGCCCTCGGCCTCAGCTTCCCCTCCCTCGCCCTCCCCGTCGAAGAGCTCGCCGCCCTGCGCGGCCAGGAGCCCGCGAAGTACACCCAGGGGCTCGGCTGCCGCGAGATGGCGCTGTGCGCGCGCGGCGAAGGCGTCGTGGACCTGGCGGCGACGGCGGCCGAAAGGGCTCTCGGCCGCTGGGGCGGCGACGCCCGGCGCCTCGGCCTGATCGCCGTCGGCACCGAGTCGGCCCTCGACATGAGCCGTCCGCTCTCGGCCTGGGTGGCCGATCGCCTCGGCCTCGCCGGCTCGGTGCGCTCCTACGAGGTCAAGCACGCCTGCTACGGCGGCACCCTGGCCCTGCGCCAGGCCCTGGAGTGGCGGCTATCCGGCGCCGCCAAGGGCCGCGCGGCCCTGGTCATCGCCGCCGACGTGGCGCTCTACGAGCTCGGCGACGGCGGCGAGCCTACCCAGGGCGCCGGCGCCGTGGCCATGCTGGTCGACACGCCCGAAGTGGCGGCCGTCGATCCGATCTCCTATCCCTGGAGCGAGCCGGCCTTCGACTTCTGGCGTCCGGTGGGCGAGACCCACCCGCGCGTCGACGGTCCCCTGAGCCTCGACTGCTACAAGCGCGCCGCCGAACGCTGCTTCGGCGCCCTGGCCGCGGAAGGCGCCGGGGTCGACGACTTCGCCGCCGTCTGCTGCCACGTGCCGTTCCCCAAGATGGTGAAGAAGGCCCTCGTCCACGTGGGCGAGACTCTCGGCTGGGACGAGGAGCGCACCCTGGCGTTCTTCGCGGAGAAGGTCGATCCCCACATGGAATGGAACCGCCGCTCGGGCAACGCCTACACCGCGAGCCTGTGGGTCGCGGTGGCTCAGGCCCTGGCGGGCATGGACCAGGGACGGCGCCTCGCCGCCTTCTCCTACGGCTCCGGCTTCGGCGCCGAGCTGCTGACCCTCGCCGCGGGTCCCGCCGCCGCCGCGGGCGCCTGGGCCGAGGACGCCGAGCGCGACTTCCGCGAGCGGCGGGTGATCGACGCCGCGGAATATGCCAAGCTGCGGGGCGAGCGCGTCGCCGTGGCGGCCTGACGTCTTGGCCGAAGGCTCTCGTCGTGTTGGCGTTGGGGGGTGGGGGGATCTGGCCGACGACGTCGGCCTGCTTCCTGCGGGTGTATGCTCGCGCCGATGTCCTGGCGCTCGGTGACGGAGATCGACTGGTCGGCGTGGGACCCGGTCGACCGCGCGACCCTGCTCTTCGTGGTCGCCGGCGGGCGCATCCTCCTCATCCGCAAGAAGCGCGGCCTCGGCGCCGGCAAGATCAACGGTCCCGGCGGCCGCATCGAGGACGGCGAGTCGGCGCTGGCCGGCGCCGTGCGCGAGGTCGAGGAGGAGATCGGCGTGACGCCGACCGAGGTCAGCGAGCGCGGCGAGCTCTCCTTCCAGTTCGTCGACGGCTACTCGATCCACGTCCGCGTCTTCCGCGCCGGCGGCTGGCGCGGCGAGCCCGTGGAGACCGACGAGGCCGTGCCCCTGTGGTTCCCGCTCGAACGCATACCTTACCGCGAGATGTGGGCCGACGACCGGGTGTGGCTGCCGCTGATGCTCGCCGGCGAACGCTTCCACGGCCGCTTCATCTTCGACGGCGACGCCATGGTCGATCACCGCGTCGTGGTGCCGTGACCCAGAAACCTCTCGAAGAAATCCGCCGCCGCGCGGAACGTCCGCAGCCAGCTCTCGTGACGCAGGAAGCCGTGGACCTCGTCGGGGAAGACGAGCGTCTCCACGTGGACGTCGCGCTGCCGCAGGCGCTGGACCAGGTCGGTCGTCTGGATGAACATCACGTTGCGGTCGTCGTCGCCGTGGACGAAGAGCACCGGCGAGCTCCAGAAGCCGAGGTCGGCCACCGGCGACGAGCGCTTCGCCAGCGCCAGCAGCTCCTCGCCTTGGAGGCCCCAGGCGCCCCCGGACGTCGGGAAGCGCTCGCCGCGGTAGGACCAGTCGTGGACGCCGTGGAGGTCGACGCCGGCGGCGAACAGGTCGGAGTCGCGGGCCAGGCCGAGGGCGGTGAGGTAGCCGCCGTAGGAGCCGCCCCACAGCCCGACGAGGCGCGGGTCGACCTCGGGACGCTCCTGAAGGTAGCGCCCCGCCGCGAGGACGTCGCGGTACTCCGAGGCGCCGCGCGGCCCCTGGTCCGCCGCCTGGCGGAAGGCGCGGCCGTAGCCGATGCCGCTGCGGAAGTTGACCGAGAGCACCACCGTGCCGCGGCTCGCCAGGTACTGGTTGAAGGCGTAGCAGCGGGCGTAGTAGCCGCTGTGGTGCCAGCCCAGGAGCATCTGACGGACGGGTCCGCCGTGCATGAAGAGCACGCCGGGACGCGCGTCGCCCGCGGCGGAGCCCGGCGGCAGGAAGAGCTGGCCGTGGACGGTGACGCCGTCCGAGGCCTGGAAAGTGACCGCCAGCGGCACCACGAGGTCCGCCGCCGGGAACGACGCCGGCAGCTCCCGCGGCGCCACCAGGCGGCGCTCGCCCGAGGCCGGCGCCACCACCGTCACCGCCGGCGGACGCCGGAAGTCGGCGCCGCGGTACGCCACCCAGCGGCCGCCGGCGAGCGGCGTCGGGTCGGTCTCGAGGCCCTCGCCGCTCGTCAACGGCTGGGGATCGGCGCCGGGCGTCACCCGCCAGAGATGACGGCGGTCGACGTCGTCCCGATTGCCCGAGAAGTAAAGCGCGGCGCCGTCCGGCGAGACCGCGAACGACTCGACCTCGCTCTCCCCCGGCGTCAGGTCGATGGCCGCGCCGCCGGCCGCCGCGCCGCCGGTCGCCGTCACCTGGTAGACGTGGACCCACCCCTCGTGCTCGGAGGTGAACGCGAGGTGCTCCGGGCCCGCCCACCGCAGCGGCGGGTCGTAGTAGAACTGGGCGAAGCCGCCGTCGGCGCCGGGCGAGCGCCAGACCTCGCGCGCCTCGCCGGTCGCCGGGTCGCCCACCCAGACGGCGAAGGGGGTGCCGGTGGTGATGTCGTAGCGCTCGTCCATGAGGCGGCCGGGCAGACGCAGGAAGGCGAGGCGGGTGCCGTCGGGCGAGAAGACGGGAGAGTCGTCGCGGTCGACGCTCGGCGCCATCCAGGTGATCTTCTTGGCGGCGCGGTCGAACACCCCGACGAAGCCGTGGTCGCCGCGGGCGCTGACGAAGGCGAGCCGCGCGCCGTCGGGCGAGAACGTCACGCCGCCGAGGTTGCCGCGGGCCTGGAACAGGGGCGGCGGCTTTTCGTCCTTGCCGGACACAGCCTCGCCAGACGCAGTCTCGCCGGAGGGACGCTCGAGGCTCGTCTCGAACACCTGACTGCCGCGGGCGTAGACGACGCGCCCACCGTCGGGCGAGACCACGGGCCCGCCGCCCGCGGCCACCTTCCAGGGCTCGCCACCGGCGGTGGGCACGGCCCAGATCGCCTGCTCGGCGCCCGCCGGGTCGCCGGCGGGGTTCGGCGTCTCGCCGGCGGCGTTGGGGCCGCCGCCGCGGACGTAGACGAGGAGCACGCCGTCCGCCGTCAGGGCGAGTTGGCCGAGGGCCTGGCCGTCGTCGTCCGAATAGCTCGTCAGCCTCATGGGCTCGAAGTCGGGCGCCGCCGCGGTCCACAGGTTGCGCACGCCGCGCTCCTCCGTCACCCAGGCGATCCGGTCGGCGCCGGCGGCGGCCACCAGCTCCGAAGGATAGGGCGCGCTGAGGACGCCCTCAAGGGTGAAGGGACCGTCCGCGGCGGCGACGCCGGGCAGCGCGGCGAGCGCGAGAACCGCGAGAACCCTCACCCCCCAACCCCCTCTCCCAGAGGGCGAGGGGGCTTTCTGACCGTTACCTGACTCCCCTCTCCCTCTGGGAGAGGGGCCGGGGGTGAGGGTTCCAGGTCTCATCAGCCGTCGATCTCCGTCATCCCCGAGCCGCCGGTGCGCCGGATGCTCTCGACCTCAATGGTGACGCCCTGCTGGCACGTTGAGATCTCGGCGCGCTTGCCCGTGACCTCCACCCGGTCGCCCACCTTCACCGCGGAGAGGTCGCCGACCAGGGTGTAGAGGCGGCCGTCGTCGCCGGTCATCGCCTGGCATTCGACGCCCTCGTCGGTCAAGACGCCGTGCAGCCGCACGGTCTGAGGCTCTGGCGGCGGCGACTCGGGCGGCGCCACGGCGGTGGGCGAGCCTTCGTCGGCGAGGCGGACCTTCTTGATCGTCACCTCTTCCTTGGGCACGTCCTGCAGGTTGGCGCGCGGCCCGGTGGGCAGGGCGGCGATGGCGTCGACCACGTCCATCCCCTGCACCACGCGGCCGAACACGCAGTAGCCCCATCCCTCGTCCGTCTTGTCCTGGTGATCGAGCCAGGCGTTGTCGCTGGTGTTGACGTAGAACTCGGCGGTCGCGGTGTGGGGGGCGTAGCGCGCCATGCCCACGGTGCCGCGCTCGTTCCTGAGACCGGCGTCGGCCTCGTTGGGGATCGGGTCGCGGGTCGGACGGCGGCTGAAGTCCGGGTTGGTGCTGCCGGCCTGGATCAGGAAGCCGGTCACCCGGTAGACGATGGTGCCGTCGTAGTGGCCCTCGCGCGCGTAGGTGAGGAAGTTCTCCACCGTGACCGGCGTCCGGTCCGGGTAGAGCTCGACGACGACGTCGCCCAGAGTGGTCTCGATCACCACCCGCGGGGACGACCCGGCGGCCAGGGGGGCCGCGAGGCTGGTGCCGGGCAAGGCGAGCCCCACGGTCAGGACGAGGAGACCTCGGAAATAGCGCATCGGGCTATGATAGCGCCATGGCCGACGAATCCTACGTTCAGCTCGTGGTCCGCGAGCTTCGCCGCCAGAAGGACCTCGCCGACCGGGCCATGGCCCAGGTGGACGACGACGCCTTCTTCGCCACCCTCGCCGCCGACGACAACAGCATCGCCGTCATCGTCAAGCACATGGCCGGAAACATGCGCTCGCGGTGGCGCGACTTCCTCACCACCGACGGCGAGAAACCCGACCGGGACCGCGACAGCGAGTTCGACCTGACCTCCGCGGACACGCGGGAGTCCCTGCTGCGGCGCTGGGATGCGGGGTGGCGGCTCGTCTTCGACGCGATCGGCGCGCTCAGCGCCGGCGACCTCGACCGCACCGTGACCATCCGCGGCGAGCAGTTCACGGTCCTGCAGGCGATCAACCGGCAGCTCACGCACTACTCGTACCACGTCGGCCAGGTCGTCCTGCTCGCCAGGCACCAGGCCGGCGGCGAGTGGAAGAGCCTCAGCATTCCGCGGGGGCAGTCCGCGGCGTTCAACGAGAAGCCGGGGAGGTATCCAGCCGCCGACGCACCTTCTCCTCGGCGAGCGTATCGGGGCGCGGCGGAGTGATTCCGAAGACGCCGGGGTGCGTCCGCTCGGGAACGGCCAGCGCGGCCGCCAGCTCCGGAGGTAGAACCCGCACCGCCGGCGGACGCGCCAGCGCCACGCCCGCCAGGTACGCGTAGCGGAAGCGCCGCGCGTGGACGTCGACCCACTCGCCGCGGCCGGGCACCGGGATCACGACGGCGTCGGCGGGCGGCGCCGGCACAGGGGGCTGCGAGCCCACCCACAGCAGGCCCGCTTCGCCGTCGTCGGTGGCGAGGTCGAGGGTCAGCACACCCGTCACCTCCTCGCCCCAATCGACGACCAGGCGCGCTCCGAGCTGCGGGAAGGCGTCGCGGAACCGCTCCAGGTCCACCCACGGGCTGTCGTCCCATTGCGACCGCGCGCGCCGCGCCCGCGCTTCGACCGGCCCCGGAAACTCCACCGGCAACGACGGCCGCGGCGCCGGCGGCGCCAGGCGCCAGCGTCCGGTGGGGTGGAGCTGCCAGAGCGCCGGCGCCTCGCCGGCACCGAGGGGCCAGCCGCGCAGCAGCGCGCTCTCGTAGCCCCGGAAGACGCGCCACGACGCGTCGGTCGCGGCGGAGGTTTCGCCGTCGACGGTGAGGTTCGCCAGCAGCCCCCCGGCGCCGTCGCTGCTCGCGAGCCGGACGGTCAGGCGGTTCCAGCCGGCGTCGAGGTCGGCGGTCACGTCGTAGAGGTCGAGCGGCGCGCCGTGACGGTAGCTCCCCGACCCCACGTGGCGGCCGTTGACGTAGAGCGCGTAGGACTCGTCGGCGGCGATCGCCAGCCGCGCCGCCGCCGGCGAGCGCGCGAGCTCCACGTCGCGGGCGGCGTAGAAGGCGACCGCCTCGCCCGAGCCGGCGAGATCGGCGGCCCAGATCCAGCGCGCGCCGCGACCGGTCTCGCCGTGGCCGCGCAGCGACCGCACCGCGCGCTCGGCGCCGGCGGCCGCGAGCGCCAGGACCAGGACTATCGCGAAAAAGCGCGCGGGGCGGCGAATCATGTCCAGAATCGTCCTCCGGACGACGTCCCCTCCACGTCGACGTGGCGAACCCTAGCACTGTGTCTCGTGTCCTGTGTCGCGCATCGTGTGCTCCGTCTTGCGAAAGATACGCCCGCTGCTATAGGCTGGGACGTGCCCGCCGCGAAAACCCGGTCCGCCGTCGTCGCCGCCATCCCCGCCCGCTACGCCTCGGAGCGCCTGCCGGGCAAGGCCCTGCGCCTGCTCGCCGGGCGGCCGATGATCGAGCACGTCTACCGCCGCGCCCGGCAGGCCGAGGGGCTCGACCGCGTCGTCGTCCTCACCGACGACGAGCGCATCGCCGCCGCCGTCACCGGCTTCGGCGGCGAGGTCGTGATGACGCCGGCCGACTGCGCCTCGGGCACCGACCGCATTGCCCACGCCGCCCGCGGCTGGGACGCCGCGGCGATCGTCAACGTCCAGGGCGACGAGCCGCTCATCGACCCGGCCGCCATCGCCGCCGTGGCCCGCCACCTGCGCGAGCACCCCGGCGACCCCATGGTCACCCTGGCCTCGCCCGCCGAGGAGCACGAGAAGGACGACCCGAACGCCGTCAAGGTGGTGCGCGACCGGCGCGGCTACGCGCTCTACTTCAGCCGCGCCCGCCTGCCCTTCCCGCGGCGTCCCGGCGCGGCGCCGGTGTGGAAGCACGTGGGCGTCTACGGCTACCAGCGCGCGGCCCTGCTCGAGCTCGCGGCGCTGGCGCCGGCGCCGCTCGAGACCAGCGAAGCGCTCGAGCAGCTCCGCGCCCTCGAGCACGGCATCGCCATCCGCGTGCTCGAGGTGGCGCGCTCCGAGCCCGGCGTCGACACCGAGGACGACCTGGCCCGCGCCGAGGCGCGGCTGCGAGAGCTGCAGCGTGAAACACTGCAACCTTCGACCTGAGGAGGAACATGAGCACCAAGTACATCTTCATCACCGGCGGCGTGGTCTCCTCGCTCGGCAAGGGCGTGGCCGCGGCCTCCGTCGGCCTGCTGCTCGAGTCGCGCGGCTTCAAGGTCACGCTGATGAAGCTCGATCCCTACGTCAACGTCGACCCGGGCACCATGTCGCCCTACCAGCACGGCGAGGTCTACGTGACCGACGACGGCGCCGAGACCGACCTCGACCTCGGCCACTACGAGCGCTTCACCCACACCACGACCACCAAGCTCCACAACTACACCACCGGCAAGATCTACAAGACGGTGATCGACCGCGAGCGCCGCGGCGACTACCTGGGCAAGACGGTGCAGGTCATCCCCCACGTGACCGACGAGATCAAGAACGCCATGAAGCGGCTCGCCGAGGGCCACGACGTGGTGATCGTGGAGATCGGCGGCACCATCGGCGACATCGAGTCGCTGCCCTTCGTGGAGGCGATCCGCCAGTTCCGCCAGGAGCTCGGGCGCTACAACGCGGTCAACATCCACCTGACGCTGGTGCCCTACATCGCCGCCGCCGACGAGCTCAAGACCAAGCCCACCCAGCACTCGGTGCGCGAGCTGCGCGCCATCGGCATCTCGGCCGACGTGCTGCTGGCGCGCGTCGACCGCCCCCTGCCCGACGACCTGCGGCGCAAGATCGCGCTCTTCTGCAACGTCGAGCCGAGCCACGTGATCGCCGCCCAGGACGTCAAGACGATCTACGAGGTGCCGCTGATGTTCTCGCGCCAGGGGCTCGACGAGATCCTCCTCGACCTCCTGCACCTGCCGCACTACGACCGCAACCTGTCGCGTTGGGAATCCCTCGTCAACAAGTTCAAGAACCCCAAGCGCGAGGTGAAGATCGGCATCGTGGGCAAATACGTCGAGCTGCCCGACGCCTACATGAGCCTCAACGAGGCGCTCTCGCACGGCGCCCTGGCCCACGACTCCGTGGTCAAGCTCGTCTACATCAACGCCGAGGACATCGAGGGCGGTCACTGGCCGCCGGAGATCTTCGACGTCGACGGCCTACTGGTGCCGATCGGCTTCGGCCGTCGCGGCAGCGAGGGCAAGATCCGCGCCATCCGCTACGCGCGCGAGAACCGGGTGCCCTTCTTCGGCATCTGCCTCGGCATGCAGTCGATGATCATCGAATACGCGCGCAACGTCTGCGGCCTCAAAGAGGCGACGTCGACCGAGTTCGACCCCGACGCCCACATGCCGGTGATCTACAAGCTGCGCGACCTGCTCGGCGTCGAGGAGATGGGCGGCACCATGCGCCTCGGCGCCTATCCGTGCCGCCTCAAGGAGGGCACGCTGGCCCACCGCGTCTACGGCGCCACGGACGTCAGCGAGCGCCACCGCCACCGCTACGAGGTCAACCAGAAGTATTTGAAGCCCCTGGTGGACCACGGCCTCGTGGTCGCCGGCATGAGCCCGGACGGCAAGTTCGTCGAGATGGTGGAGCTGCCGGGCCATCCGTGGTTCCTGGGCTGCCAGTTCCATCCCGAGTACAAGTCGCGTCCGGTCGAGCCCCATCCGCTCTTCGTCTCCTACATCGGCGCGGCGCTCGAAGAGCAGCGTCGCCTGCGGGAGAGCCCGGAGCGGGCCGAGGAGCGGACCGAGGTGCCGCCGCCGGTCGAGGTGATGGCTTGAGCCGATGAGACATGCCGGGAAAGAGGCAAGGCGCGAATACGGAGAGCCGGGGCCGTGATCACGCGTATCGAGGCCACCAATTACCGGTGCTTCGAGCGGCTCGACGTCGACCTCGCGGAGTTCGGCGTGCTCGTGGGCGCGAACGGTGCCGGAAAGACCACGCTTCTGGACATTCCCGTGCTCCTGGGGGATTTGCTCAAGGCGCGTAACATCAGCTCTGCCTTCCTCGAGAGCGCCGAGCCGCGGGGGCCGCGAGCGAGCACTCTGGGCGAGCTCGTCTACCAGGGCCGCGGCGACCGTTTCGCGTTCGCCGCCGAAACTCGACTCCCGGAGACCGTGGTCCACGCACTTCTGGCAAGCGCCTCTGAATCCGTTCGGCAAGAGGAAGAGCTGTGGCCACGCTTCATCCGCTACGAGCTGCGGCTCCGGGTGGCCGGCCAGCGAGCGCTTCAGGTGCAGAGCGAGTATCTCTTCACCTTCTCGGAGAAGCACAAGCCGTCGCGTGCCACGAGCTCCTCCCGCGTGCCAAGCGAGATGACGCCCCATCATTCCTGGACTTTTGTCATCCACCGTGAGGCCGGAGAGGAGTTCGAGCTTCGCGAGGAAGTCCGGGAGGCCGGCAAAAGCCGCCGCGCGCCCGCCAAGACGGCGGCAGTGCCGGCGGAGCGCCTGGCGCTGGACAGGGTGGGTTTCGAGGAACCGGAGAAGTACCCGGCCGCGACGTGGCTGCTCGCGCTTCTGACCGAGGGCGCCGTCTTTTTCGAGCCCGATTGGAACCAGCTCCGGACGGCGAGCCCGCCCGGGCTGCCCTCTCAGCTCACTGCCGATGGACGCAACCTGCCCTGGCTGGCCTTACGCTTGAAGGCCGAGGCGCCGGAGCAGTTTCAGGCCTGGGTCGAGCACGTAGGGATCGCGCTTCCTCAGGTGACGGCGATCGATGCGGTCGAGCGCGAGGAGGACCACCACGCCTATTTCCGCGTGACTTTCAATGACTCCTACGAAGTGACCTCGTCCGGATTGTCGGACGGTACGCTGCGGATTCTTGCGTTGACGCTGCTCTCGTATCTCGACTCTCCTCCGCGGTTGTTGGTGGTGGAGGAGCCAGAGAACGGCATCCACCCTCGCGCCATCGAGGTGGTGCTCGAGGGACTGTCGTCCATGTACGACAGTCAGGTTCTCGTCTCGTCGCATTCGCCGGTCGTCGTCGCCAACGCCCAGCTCAAGAATCTCCTGGCTGCCCGATTGGAACGCGACGGATCCGTGACGATCATTCCTGGTGCCGAGCACCCGAGGCTTGTCGACTGGAAGGGCGGTATCGACCTCGGATCGCTCTTCGCGGCGGGAGTGCTGGGGTGAGAGAGCTGGTCATCCTGGTCGCGGACGGGACAATGAAAGCCGTCTTCGATGCCTTCTTCGGCAGGCAGCGGTGGGACCTCACCTTGCAGTGCCGCGCCTTTGACATCTGGCCACAGGAGGACATCTTCTACGACCCGATGGAACGAGACGGGGGCGTCTACAGGCGGGCGCATGAGCTCCTCCGCCCCTATCTCAGGACTCATCGGCGGGCTCTGGTGGTGCTCGACCAGCAGTTTGGTGGTGAGCGGCCTGCTGGGGAGGTGGGAAGCGAGATTCTGAGCCGTCTGCGGCAAAACGGTTGGGAAGACCGCTGTGAAGTCGTGGTCATCGATCCAGAGCTCGAGGTATGGCTGCTGCAGGACAAGTCGCATGTCAAGCGTGCGGTGAAGTTCTCTGGCGCGTCGATTCGCGCTCACCTCGAGGAGATGGGGAACTGGCCGGGGGACGCGGCAAAGCCGCTCGCACCGAAAGAGGCTCTTCAGGCACTCATTCGTCCCCACAGGGCGTTGAAGACCAAGGTGGTGTACTCGCGGATCGCGCGTGCAGTGTCGGTCAGCGGCTGCGAGGACCCGGCCTTTCTTTCCTTCAGTGAGACAATCAGACGCTGGTTCCCACCGGAGGTCTCATGAGAGCAGGTCCGGTTTCTGCTCTCGATCTTCAAGCGGAAGGCGCTCGCTTGACGGCCGGCTTCCATTTGTCAGATGATCAGCAGGCTGTTGTGCGCCTGAAGCATCTGGCTTCAAAAAGCACGCCGCATCACAAGCTCTGCGAAGGTCGGAAGATTCTTCGTGGCCCTATCTTTAAAAGGATCTATGCGGCGAATGCTGACTACGGCGAACCTTACGTCTCTGCGAGAGACTTGTTGCAGGCAGAGTTCCGGCCAGCATCGTTTGACCGCCGGTGAAGGTCTTCGGGAGAGCCTGGTGGGCCGTGCCCAGCTTCGCCGCCTGTGGCCGCTCGGGCTCGCGGAGACCCTGGCTGACACTGAGTCCCTGGGACCGCGGCCGGCGCCGGCGCCGGCTCTCGTCCGGCTGCTCGAAGAGGGTGCGTCCGCTCTCGAGGAGCTGCCGGAGGTCCTGTCGGTCCACCCTCGGGCCGCCGAGATCGAGGGTCCGGAGCTCCGGGAGCTTGGCGCGGCGGATACGCCACTCGAGCGCCTGGTCGTTTTTGGCGTGCCCTGGCCGCACTATCGGCCGCGGCCAGACCTAACGCACGCCTCCGGCGTGGATGTTGTAGGTCTATTCTCGGCTCGACTTCTGGATCGCGATCACGCCGCCTGATCCGAGGGCGGCTCTGTTTTGGCGAGCACTGGTGGGTCATTCTTGCCGAGCGTCGAGGATTGCTCAGCCCAGTGCCGTCCGCCGTCCTCACCCCTGCCTTAGGCGGCCCGCGTCGAGATTCGCCCACGGTTCGGTTCTAGCCAGCCTCACGATACCGTGATGCTGTCACGCTGAACCTTGAACGACAATCGCTCGATTATCGGAAGAGCGACATCAACACGATTTTACAGTATAGCTCCCTCAAGTTCACTCGCCTGGAATTGCCCCGGTTGACCGTCTGGACGATTCCAAGAAGCAACGCAATCCACCCAACCATGGTCGAGGAGAAGAATAGATACTGAGAGAACCTTAGATCCTCGATCTTGTAATCGTCCGGAAAAATGGACCGCGAAAAGCGCCGAGCCAGCCACAATAGGGAGTTCTCCTTGTAGAGATACTGCGGATCACCGCCGAACTCTAGGAACAGTGCCCTCAACGCTTCTACCGAGGGGCGATACTCAAGACCGAACACGCTCTGAAAGTAGTGGACACCAGAGTAGATCTCATGCCCCGGACATGCTCGTCTCAGTTCCGAGAATCTGTCGTACAGTTGAAACTTCGACAGATTCGACAACCATGTGTAGTTGTACTTGATGCCAGGAACGTCAGAAGGATTTGTCACGTGGAGATCATCCCAGGGAGGCTCCTCCAAAATCTGCACCTTGCCGAGCATAGAATTGTCGGGACAAGCTGCCCCAAGGTAGTCCACCCCTGATAGACCCTCAAAGTGTATCTGGGAGAACAGTACTCCTGTGAACACTGCTGTCCAAAACAGCTTGGACGCCCATTGGTGGAGCCCGAGGAATGGGGCTCGAGGGGCCGGATTTGGCGAGAATCGGGGCTGAGGTCTCCATGGTTC
>Ga0299906_10000131_pt1 | contig 73227 bp, 63 predicted proteins | sample RVTome_14_FD_200259 | JGI IMG/M metagenome (GOLD analysis project Ga0299906, IMG submission 200259) | Soil microbial communities from uranium-contaminated site in the Upper Colorado River Basin, Wyoming, United States - RVT145D125 (version 2) ...
ATTGCGCCTTGACTCTCGCCGGGTACCTCGACCACTCCCTCGACGTCTGCCCGGCCTGAATGCACCTCACTGCCACCAAGGTCTTGGACAAGGAGAATCTCAGCGTCCGCAGCCGCAGTTCCGTCCGACAACGTGAGCCGAAGGGCTACGGTCGATCCCATTGGCCGCAGAGGAACTTCGAAGGTCTGATCCTTGTCCGGGTCGATAATCGCGGCTGACACCGGCTCATCCATTTTAGCGTAGCCGTCCGCTAACGCCAGAAGCTCAACGCTGCCACTCCGAAGTGGCGGCAGTGGGGCAACTCCCGAATCGTCAGTCTTGACTTCCTGCGCTACGGTCATGTCTGACTGTGGACGGATGGCGCCACTCTCCTCTTCATCCCCGCCCCTCGCCGCGAACAGATTCCGAAGTAGGATCTGTGCTCCTGGTATGGCTTCACCGCTCAGGGCATTGAAGACCTTGACGCTAAACCGACCGGCTGGCACTCTGAAATCGAGTTCCTGAGTCTCAGAGATTGCGTTGGGGAAGAATTCGAAAAAGGGTGCTTCATCGGTGCTGGCGAGCTTTATAGAAACGCTTCGCAGCGGCTCAATCAGCATTACCTGATAGGCGCCGAGGTCGTCGGCTCGGGCTTCCGCAGTAGTGCGCCGTACGGTGTGAAATTCCAGTTGTGCCGGATGGCCGTCGGTTCCACGGTACACGGTTCCAGAGACGACTATGAGGGCCGGCTCAAGTAGCAAGAAGCCGTCCTCACCCTCAGAAAGATCGACCTGGCGCGAGAAGGAACCGACAGAAGTCTTGAGGACGACCTTGAAAAGGCCAGGTGACAACTTATCAAAGCGAACGGTGCGCATGTTATGGGCAAGCGCCTGAGTTGCGATCACGCTCTCGTCCGGAACAGAAAGAACCTCCAAAGACAAGTCCTCGTCCTCCATCGCTGCCGGAAGGTCGATCTGCACGTCCAGGCCTGGCCGTGCCCTCAGGCTGCCCGTTATGCGCTCAATCTCACCCGGAAGCAAGTCGAGGCTCTGGCGATCCAGAAAGTCATCCGGTGAATCCGCAGCCAGTACGGCCGGTCCAGGATCCAAGTCGTACCAAAAGGCGTAGACGGTGGTCGCTGTCGATACTTTCACGTCCGGGGCCGTCTCAGTGCCTGCGCGAGCAAGCCTCATCTGCACGTCGTACCCGTCAATGGTTGACGCTCCCACGCGCCGTTTGACTTGGACCACCAGGTGCGCGACATCGATGGGCTGCTCCAACGGAGCTTCCACGCTCGCGCCTGCCTTCACTTCGAATGGTCGACTCAGCGCTACATAGGTCTGTCGGCGCCGATCCCAGAGCCCGCCGATAGCCGGTCCATGAGGCATCAGTATCCCTTCTCCGATCTCGTCGGTCCTCCTTCGTCGGGAAAGCTCCCAACGCGCCAAGTGTCCCTCAAGATGATCGACTGCGCGAATAAGCCGCAACTCGAGATGGGAACTCTCGCCGATGCCGGCCGGGACAACGACCCGACCGGCAGCGACTACCGGCAATGCGGCGGGTAGGCCTCGTCCCTGAAATAGTCCTCCACCGTAGATCAGTTTGGACGAATACGGTGACATCTGCCCATTTCCCTCGATCCAGACTCGATAGCGCTTTCGGGCAGGGGGTTGAAACCAAGAGCCGCAGGGGAACACGAGCTCCACCTCAGGATCGTCCTCCGGCGTGAGGTGAGCCTCGAATCCCTGCGGGTCTAAGAACTGATCTACACGGCTGTCGACATATGTGACGGGATAGACGGCTACAGCGATCTTGCCGTCGATTTCACCCGTCGAGGGGTCGAGCAAGTACCCTGAATCCTCAGGCTCTGCACTCCAGACCGGAGGGCAAGTGCAGAAGAGAAGGATCAGACTCAGAACTAGACCGTTGACTGAGCGACGCTCCATCGCTGACAGTTCTCCGTTTCGGTCAGAATCCGCCATCCCCTTGACCGACGTCAGGGCAATCTTCACATGCCGAAGAATCGCCACAGACGTCACCGGTAGCCGACTCCCAGCAGCACCGATCCGCTGGCTCAAAGCACATCCAGTTATATCTCAACTTATCGCACTGAAAGCCACACCATGTATCTTGAGTCTCCTCGTCTCCATCGCCCTCCTCAACAGGCGAGGCGAAGGTCCCACCAAGGATTCCGAGCCCTAGCAACGCCGCCAGTACCACTGCACTCAAGGTCTTCATGTTCTACTCCTTCGTGCGACAGTAGCGACAGAGGAAGCCTAGAGCGTCGCGGTGTGGCTGTCAAGTATGGGAGAAGACTTACGCCTCGAGCGAGTTGGCTGCCCGCGCGTCGGGCCTTCCCTCACGGTCTCATCGTCTGCCAAGACTGAGATGCGAAGAGTCCGAAGAGGAACGGCGTCCGGCTCGCCCGAACCCCTACGCCTTCAGGTTCTTGAACCAGAACGTCAGGAAGCCGTTGACCGACTGCTTGTAGCGCACGTTGACGCGCCCCGGGTAGGGATACACCGGGTGGAAGACGGGCGGGATCGCCGGTGGCTGACGGATACGGTGTTTGCGCTCACGTACGAGGAGAAGCCGAGTCAGGCTTGATCGATGAGTGGCCTTACCATACACCCCATGAAAGACTTCCCGCGGCACTGGCGACGCCTCACCACCATCGACGCCCACGCCGGCGGCGAGCCCTTCCGGGTGGTCACCGGCGGGGTGCCGGAGCTCGTGGGCGCGACGATCCTGGAGCGCCGGCGCTGGGCCCGCGAGCACCTCGACGGCCTGCGCCGCGTGCTCATGTGGGAGCCGCGCGGACACGCCGACATGTACGGCTGCTTCCTCACCGCGCCGGTGACCCCGGGCGCCGACCTGGGCGTGGTCTTCCTGCACAACGAGGGCTACAGCACGATGTGCGGCCACGGCGTGATCGCTCTCGCCAAGGTGGCGCTCGAGATGGGCCTGCTGCCGGCCGTCGAGCCCGAGACCCGGGTGGGGCTCGACACCCCCGCCGGCCTGGTGACGGCCTGGGCTCGCCTCGACAACGGACGCGTGGGCCGCGTGCGCTTCCTCAACGTGCCCTCGTTCGTCGTCGAGCTGGACGCCGAGGTGGAGGTGCCGGGGCTCGGGCGCCTGCGCTACGACCTCGCCTACGGCGGCGCCTTCTACGCCTGCGTGGCCGCCGCCGACGCCGGCGTCGCCTGCGCGCCCGGCGACTTCCGCGAGCTGATCGCGCGCGGCACGACCGGCCGGTCCGAGCTCGTCGTCGATCCGGAGGATCCGCTCGGTGAAGGCTTCCTCCTGCGTTGAAGGGCCCCCTGCCCGGCTCCCATCCGTCCGCCAAGCGAAGGATTCCGCCCGCCGGGGTACTCTCACGAGCAAGCCGTTCACCCAGGAGGTCTCATGAGCCGTTCCCTGAGGACGCTTTCCCTGCTCGCCCTGTCCGCTCTGGCTCTCGGGCTCGGGACGCCGTCGCGAGACGACGCCACGATCCCGGAACGTCAGCGCAGTCCTCACGACCGGCCCGACGCCGCGGCACGCTACTACGCCCGGCAGCGCCTACCGCCGGGAAAGAGCGTCGATCCGGCGGCGCTCTACGCCACCGCCCTGGAGCACATGGACCGCCTGCCTCGCCACTCCGCGCGGCTCGGCCGCGAGCTGCCGTCGAAGGCCGAGGAGAGGCGCGGCCGGATCGTGCCCAAGGCCGAGCTCGCGAGGTGGGAGCCTCTCGGCCCCGGCAACGTCGGCGGACGCACCCGCGCCCTCCTCGTCCATCCCGACAAGCCGCGCATCCGCTGGGCCGCGGGAGTGTCCGGCGGCGTGTGGAAGACCGAGGACGGCGGCCTCGGTTGGCGTCCTCTGGACGACTTTCTGCCCTCGCTCGCGGTGAGCACGCTCGCCATGGATCCCGGCGACCCGGACGTGATCTACGCCGGCACCGGCGAAGGACAGTACGAAATCCGGCTGGCGCCGCGCGGCGCCGGCATCTTCAAGACGATCGACGGCGGCGCGACGTGGACGCTTCTCTCCGCGACCGCGGACGCCGGCTTCCACTGGGTCAACAAGATCGTGGTCAGCCACGGCGACCCGCGGCGCCTCTACGCCGCGACCCGCACCGGGGTGTGGCGCTCCCTGGACGCGGGCCTGAGCTGGACGCGGGTGCTGGCGACCGACGTCCGCGGCGGCTGCCTCGATCTCGCCCTCCGCACCGACCGCCGCGTCGACGTGGTCTTCGCCGCCTGCGGCACCTTCGAGCAGGCCACGGTCTACCGCAACCCGCGGGCCCACGCCGGCGGGGCGTGGGTGCCGGTGCTCGCCGAGGCGGGCATGGCCCGCACCTCGCTCGCCCTGGCGCCGTCGAACCAGGACGTGGTCTACGCGCTCGCGGCGAGCCACGTCCCGGGGCCCGGCGGCAACTACCGGCACGGTCTCCACGCCGTGTTCCGTTCCGACGGCGCCGGCGTCGCCGGCAGTTGGCGGGCGGTGACGCGCAACGACGACGCCGACAAGCTCGGCACGCTGCTGCTCTCGAACCCCTTGTACGCCACGGCGCTCTGCGGCGGCGATCCCGAGGACGTCTACATCAACCTCGGCTGGTACGCCAACGCCCTCGCCGTCGACCCGACCGACCCGGAGGTCGTCTTCGCCGGCGGCGTCGACCTCTTCCGCTCCGACGACGGCGGCCGTTCCTGGGGCGTGATCTCCTACTGGTACGACACCCCGCACTCGGCCCACGCCGACCAGCACGCCGTCGTCTTCCATCCCGGCTATGACGGCGCCGGCAACCAGACGCTGCTGCTGGCCGGCGACGGCGGCGTGTGGGTGACGCCGAACGCCCGCGCGGCCAAGGCCACCGGGCCGCGCGCCGCCTGCGCGCCGGCGAGCGCCGTGCGCTGGCGCTCGGACAACCACGGCTACGCCGTGACCCAGTTCTACCACGGTGCGGCCTTCCCCGATGGCCGCCGCTACCTCGGCGGCACCCAGGACAACGGCACCCTCCTGGGCTCCGACGGCGCCGCCGGCGACGGCTGGGTGGAGGTCCTCGGCGGCGACGGCGGCTACGTGGCGATCGGCCCCGATCGTCCGCAAGGGCAGAACGTCGTCTACGCCGAGAGCTTCGGCAAGTCGCTCTTCAAGTCGACGGACGGCGGCCGCACCTTCCGGCCCGCGACGGACGGCATCACCGACCAGGACGGCGGCTTCGATTTCGACGACAGCGGCGACTTCCTCTTCATCGTGCCCTTCGTGATGGAGGCGGGCAACGCCGACCGCCTGTGGTATGGCGGCCGCCGCCTGTGGACGACGGCGGACGGCGCGACCTGGCGTCCGGCGTCGACGGCGTGGCCGAGCGGCGGCCTGACGTCGGCGGTGGCGGCGTCGCCGGCCGACCCCGACCGCGTGGTGGTGGGCTTGAGCGACGGCACGATCCACTACCACCACCAGGCGCGAACCGCGGGCGAGGGCACCGTCTGGCCTTCGGCGCGTCCGCGGGCGGGATGGGTGTCGTGGCTGGCGTTCGATCCCGTGGACGCGGACCGCGTCTACGCCACCTACTCGACCTTCGGCGGCAAGCACGTGTGGACGAGCGGCGACGGCGGCGCCACCTGGCGGGCGCTCGACGGCAACGGCCCCCGCCGTCTGCCCGACGTCCCGGTCCACACGATCGTCGCCGATCCGGCCGACCCCGGGCGTCTCTTCGTCGGCACCGACCTGGGGGTCTTCGCGTCGACGAGCGGAGGAATTCGTTGGGCGGTGGAGAGCACGGGCTTCGCCCACGTCGTCACCGAGACGCTCCAGGTCGTGACGCCGCCCGGCGGCCGGCGATGGCTTTTCGCGTTCACGCACGGGCGCGGAGCGTGGCGGGTGGAGATGGGCGGAGGCGGGCGCTAGAGGCCCGGCCGGAAACCCTCCGGCCGCGCGTGAGAAGGCCGACTTCGTCGGCCAAATCCCCCCAACCCCCTTTCTGAAAGGGGGCTCAGAGTTCCTCAGTCAGAGGTCCCCCCTTTAATGAAAGGGGGTAGGGGGGATTTCCGGCAGACGGAGTCTGCCGGAGGGCCGGTTGAGGGTTTCCGGCTGGGCCTCTAGAACGGGTTGGTCGCGAAGACCGAGAACTCGGGGATGAAGCCCCGGTCGTCGACCTTGAGCGCGCCGACGATGGCGTCGGCGATGTCGCGCGGGCGCAGCTTCTTCGGCGACGCCTCCTGGTCGAAGCCGGCCCTCGACGCGAAGTCCGTCAGCACCTCGCTCGGGTTGACCAGGATCACCCGCACGTTGTGACGCCGCAGCTCGTCGCGCCAGCACTCGGTCATGCCGCGCAGGGCGAACTTCGACGACGAATACGCGGTCGAGCCGCGGCCGCCCTTGAGGCCCGAGGTCGACGAGATGTTGACGAGGTGGCCCGAGCCTTGCTCGATGAACTGCTTGGCCGCTTCCCGCGCCATCAGGAAGGCGCCGAAGACGTTGGTGCGGTAGACCGCTTCGAGGTCCGCGAGCGACATCTCGACGAGCGGCGCGAAGTAGCCGAAGCCGGCGTTGTTGATCAGGACGTCGAGGCGGCCGTGACGGTCGACGACCTCGCGCACCGTGCGCACGGCGTCCTCCTCGACGGCGACGTCGGCCTGGATCCAGTCGACGCCGAGCTCCTCGGCGGCGCGCTCGAGGCGCTCGCGCTGGCGGGCGGTGATGGTCACGTCGGCGCCTTCGCGTTTCAGGGCGGCGGCGATGCCCTTGCCGATGCCCGTGCTGCCCCCGGTGACGAGGGCCTTGGCTCCCGTGAAGTTCATGCTTGCCTCCTCAGGTGATGGCGTTCGGGCTCATTATCTCCCAGGTCGTCTAAGATAGGGGCCCATGCAGAGCCCCCCACAGTCTCCGGCCGCCGACTTGTCAGAGTCGGTGGCGGCTCCCCGGTCGATCGAGGAGCTCCAGGAGCGTCTCGCCGGCGCGCTCTACTTCGCCGAGCGCAGCCTGGCGACGGCGATCTTCCTGGCGCTCAGGCTCGGCAAGCCCCTCTTCCTCGAGGGCGAGCCGGGCGTGGGCAAGACGCAGGTCGCCAAGGTGCTGTCGGCGATCCTCGGCACCCGCCTCATCCGTCTCCAGTGCTACGAGGGGCTCGACGTCTCGACCGCGGTCTACGAGTGGGACTACAGCCGCCAGATGCTCGAGATCCGGCTGCGCGAGGCGGCGGGCCAGCTCGACCTCGGCGCGGCGCGCCGCAACATCTTCAGCCGCGACTTCCTGCTGCGCCGGCCGCTGCTCGAGGCGATCGAGCCCAGCGACGGCGAGCGTCCGCCGGTGCTGCTGATCGACGAGCTCGACCGTGCCGACGAGGAGTTCGAGGCCTACCTGCTGGAGCTGCTCTCCGACTTCCAGATCACCATCCCGGAGATCGGCACCGTGCGCGCCCGGCGTCCGCCGGCGGTGGTCGTCACCTCGAACCGCACCCGCGAGGTCCACGACGCGTTGCGGCGCCGCTGCCTCTACCACTGGATCGACTATCCGTCCTTCGAGAAGGAGCACCAGATCGTGGTGGCGAAGGTGCCCGAGGCGCCGGCGCGGCTCTCGCGCGAGGTCGTGGCCTTCGTCCAGGAGCTGCGCGAGGCCGACCTCTACAAGCGTCCCGGCGTGGCCGAGACGCTCGACTGGGTGCAGGCGTTGGTGGCCCTCGACGCCACCACCCTGACGGCGGAGAACGTGCGCTCGACGCTCGGCGTGCTGCTCAAGTATCAGGAGGACGTCGAGCTGGTGGACGACGCGGCCGTCGCGCGGACGCTGGAGCGCGTTTCCGGCGTGAGCCGGGCTCAGGAGGTCCCGTGACGATCCAACCTCTTGGATGCATTCCGTTTTCTTCGCGACGTGGCACAACACGGGCTCCGCACTGCAGTCGACGACGCGACGCGCGGGGAGGTGTATCTTCCATTCGCTGCCTCGCAGCGCGGCAACACTCCGATATCGAGGTCGACGGCGCAGATTCACCAGCTTGTCGCCGAGATTCGCGAATTTTTTTAGTCCGGAGATCGACGCGGATCCCAAGTCCTTTAGTTTTAGTGGGTTGCGCTCCATGGACTCCCGTTGCCGCCGCCTCCTGGCAGTTGCCGAAAACCGTTCGCAGGCGTTGCCGGCGCCTCCTGGCAGTTGCCGAAAACCGTTCGCAGGCGTTGCCGGCGCCTCCTGGCAGTCGCCGAAAACCGTTCGCAGGCGTTGCCGGCGCCTCCTGGCAGTTGCCGAAAACCGTTCGCAGGCGTTGCCGGCGCCTCCTGGCAGTTGCCGAAAACCGTTCGCAGGCGTTGCCGGCGCCTCCTGGCAGTCGCCGAAAACCGTTCGCGGCGCTTATGAACGTGTCCGTGCAGTGTAGAGACCCTGTTCATGGAGCTCATGGAAGGCATCCCGCAACCGCCGACAGCGGTTCATGGAGCTCATGGACGGCATCCCGCAACCGCCGACAGCGGTTCATGGAGCTCATGGACGGCATCCCGCAACCGCCGACAGCGGTTCATGGAGCTCATGGACTGCATCCTGCAACCGCCGACAGCGGTTCCTGGAGCTCATGGGCGGCAGGTGGCAGGGGCCGGATCGCCTGCCGACTGCGCATGAGTACCTGAGCAGGCGGATCTCGCGCTCCTCTACCACTGGATCGACTATCCGTCCTTCGAGAAGGAGCACCAGATCGTGGTGGCGAAGGTGCCCGAGGCGCCGGCGCGGCTCTCGCGCGAGGTCGTGGCCTTCGTCCAGGAGCTGCACGAGGCCGACCTCTACAAGCGTCCCGGCGTGGCCGAGACCCTCGACTGGGTGCAGGCGTTGGTGGCCCTCGACGCCACGACCCTGACGGCGGAGAACGTGCGCTCGACGCTCGGCGTGTTGCTCAAGTATCAGGAGGACGTCGAGCTGGTGGACGACGCGGCCGTCGCACGGACGCTGGAACGCGTGGCGCCGTCCTCGTAGGTTCTCGCCAGTTGCTCCACGGCCCCTCGTCGGCGCTCGGACGCCTATTCCTCAGCGTCGGTCTCTTTGGGAACAAGGTCTACTATCGGTTTGTCTTAAGAAAGATTTCAAGAAGAAAAGAGGTGGTGGAGAACGACGGCGCGTCGCTCGAGGTGCTTCTCGAGAGTCAGGGCATGGGGCTGGTGGACGACGCGGCCGTCGCGCGGACGCTGGAGCGCGTCGCGTCCGCCTGATACGCCTCGGAGCATCCCGAGCGATGAACTCGCAGATGGTGTCGACGTCCTCGATGGCTTGAGGCGTCCACCCGCAGGGACGTTTCCACTGCGGCGATCGAGCCGAACGACGGCGAGGCTTCGCCTGGGCTGCAGATCGACGAGTTCGACCGCGCGGACGAGGAGTTCGAGGCATGTCCGCTGCGCCGCTATTGACATTAGCCGCCAGTCGGACTAAGCTCCCTCTATGAGGGAGATCAACCTCCACTTCGCCAAGACGCACCTCTCCCGGCTGGTCGACGAAGCGCTGGCGGGGGAGGAGATCGTTATTGCCAGGAACGGCACGGCGCTGGTGAAGTTGACGCCGGTCGGGGCCAGCGGAAAGCGGCGGGTGCTGGGGAAGGACCAGGGCAAGATCTTCATCGCCGACGACTTCGACGCCCCGATGCCCGAGCTGGAGGCGCTCTTCGATGGCGACGACGCCGATCCTGCTTGACACCCACGTCTGGCTGTGGATGAACGGTGCCGTGGAACGGCTCTCGGAGCCGGCGCGAGAGCTCCTCGTCGAGGGCGGGCAGGAGCTCTTCCTCTCCGCCGCGAGCACCTGGGAGATCGCCATCAAGCACGCGGCCGGTAAGCTGAAGCTCCCCCAACCCCCGGATCGATACATCCCCGCGACCCTGGCGGAGAACGGTATCCAACCCCTTGCCATCCACCAGGGCCATACGTGGAGAGCGGCGGCACTGCCATTGCACCACCGAGACCCATTCGACCGCATGCTGATCGCCCAGGCTCAAGCCGAAGAGATGCGGCTCATGACGGCGGACAGCAAGCTCGAGCCTTACGAGGTGTCCATCCTGAGGGCGGATCGGACGGTCCTCTGACCAGGGAAAGCGCCTGAGGTCCGGAGCGCTCGCCGGGCGACGCTCGGCGTGCTGCTCAAGTATCAGGAGGACGTGGAGCTGGTGGACGACGCGGCCGTCGAGCGGGCGCTGGCGCGCGTCGCGCCGGTCCGATAGGCCTCCGCCAGCCTCTCCACCGCCCCCAGCACCTCCCCCCGCAGACGCCGCAGCTCTTCGACGCCCGGATGGGCGCTGCGCAGCAGCAGGAACGCCCGCGCCTGGCCCTGGAAGTAGCGCCGCCGCTCGTAGAAACGCAGCGCGAACCAGCCCGTCAGCGGCCCGAGCGCCAGGGCCGCCAGCGCTGGCCACAGGCCCCCGGCGAGGCCGGCGGCGATCGACCACGACGTCCACGTCAGCGGGTAGAGGATGAGCGAGCCGAAGACCTTGTAGGTCGCCGGCAGGTCGGGCGAGTCCGCGAGCCGGCGCGCCAACCGGCCCACGGCCCAGTAGGGCGGGTAGTTGACGGCGATCCCCGCCGCCGCCAGGGGCAGGCGCAGCAGCAGCAGCGCCAGGCTCTTCAGGACGAAGAGCGCCACCCGTCCCGTGGGATAGCCCGCCGCCACCTGGACGTCCCACAGGCGATAGTGGGCCAGACGCTCGTCGTACGCGCGCACCGTCCGCGCGACTTCCTCGACCTCCTCCGGCCAGGCCTCGCGGAGGTGGGCGTAGCCGGCGATGAAGGCGCGGCGCAGGTCGAAGCGCTCGCCCAGCGACGGCTCGCTCGGCAGCTCGGCCGACGGCCGCGCGAAGATCTCGGCGGCACGCTCGATCAGCCGCGCCTCCTCCCAGGAAGGGAAGTTGAGCGTCACGGCTTCGAGGGCGTCGCGCACGCGCTCGGTGAGCGAGTACACGGCGGCCTGCGGGTCGCCGGCGTGGAGCGCGAGCTCGGCCGCCGGGTCGAGCGGCTCGCCGATCGCCATCAGCACCCGCGAACGGAAGCGTCCCTTGTCGTCGTAGGTCAGACCCACCGGCAGGATGCGGCTGCCGATGCCGCCGTACTTGGCCTCGGCTTCGAGCACGATGCGGCTGACGCCGGTCTTGAGCTCGGCGAGGGCCGGCTCGCTGTGGCTGCGGCCCTCCGGGAAGAGGGCGATGGTGCCGCCGGCGGCGAGCACCTCGTGGCACGCCGCGAAGGTCTCGACGTTCTTCGACGCGTCGACCCCCGGGTCCTGGCGCCGGTAGACCGGGATCGCCGCCGCCAGGCCGAGGAAGGGCCGCAGGACGGGATTCGACCACAGGGTGCTCTTGGCCAGGAAGCGCGGACGCACCGGCAGGAAGCCCAGGAGCACCGCCGGATCGATGATGCCGTTGACGTGGTTGGCCACCACCATGAGCGGCGCGTCTCGAGGCACCCGCTCCGTGCCCTCGACCTCGACCCGGCGGAAGAAGACGGAGAGCACGACCCGGGCGAGCGCCACCACGCCGACGGGCCGCGCCGCGGGATCGAAAGGCTTCAAGCCTCCGTCTCCCCCCTTTGAAAAAGGGGGGCCGGGGGGGATTTCCGGATCGGCACGAGCCGCTCTTCCTGGAGCTGCCGCGCCGCCGGCGCGGCAACGTAGTCGCTGTGGCACGACGCCTTGCCGCTCTCGCCGCCGGTCATGGCGCGCCGCGTCTTCGACGCCAGGCGGTGAATCTCCGCGGGGTCGAGCACGCCGCGCTGCTCGAGGATCTCGCGCTGCTCGCTGGTCAGGGCGGCGGTGATCTTCGGGCGGTCCCAGGCGTAGGCCGCGTCCTTGCCCGAGGCGAACTCGGCGATCTCCTTGGAGATGCGCACGCTGCACCAGTCGTGGCCGCACATGGCGCAGAAGTCGGTGTCCACGTCGAGGTCCTCGTCGTGGAAGGCGCGGGCCGTGTCGGTGTCGAAGGCGAGCTCGAAGTGCTCCTCCCAGTTGAGAGCGGCGCGGGCCTTGGTGAGCTCGTCGTCCCAGTTGCGGCTGCCGGGGATGCCGAGGGCCACGTCGGCGGCGTGGGCGGCGATCTTGTAGGCCACGCAGCCCTGCTTCACGTCGTCCCGCTTGGGCAGCCCGAGGTGCTCCTTGGGCGTCACGTAGCAAAGCATGGCGGCGCCGTGAAAGGCGGCCGCGGTGGCGCCGATCGAGCTGGTGATGTGGTCGTAGCCCGGGAAGACGTCGGTCACCAGCGGCCCCAGCACGTAGAAGGGCGCGCCGTGGCAGATGCGGCGCTGGAGCTTCATGTTGTATTCGATCTGGTCGAAGGGCACGTGCCCCGGCCCCTCGACCATCACCTGCACGCCCTTGGCCCAGGCGCGCTCGGTGAGCTCGCCCAGGGTCTCGAGCTCGGCGATCTGGGCCTCGTCGGTGGCGTCGGCGAGGCCCCCCGGGCGCAGGCCGTCGCCGAGCGAGAAGGCGACGTCGTACTCGCGCATGAGGTCGCAGATGTCGTCGAAGAGCTCGTACATCGGGTTCTGGCGGCCGTGGACGAGCATCCACTTGGCGAGGATCGAGCCGCCGCGCGACACGATGCCGATCAGGCGGTCCTTCACGAAGGGCAGGTGCTCGCGCAGCACTCCGGCGTGGACGGTGAAGTAGTCGACGCCCTGGCGCGCCTGGTGCTCGATGCCGTCGAGGATCACGTCGTAGGTCAGGTCCTCGATGCGGCGGCCGAGGATCATCGAGTAGATGGGCACGGTGCCGATGGGCACCGTCGACTCGCACACGATGGCCTCGCGGCAGGCGTCGAGGTCGCCGCCGGTGGAGAGGTCCATCACGGTGTCGGCGCCCCAGCGCACGGCCCAGCGCAGCTTCTCCACTTCCTCCTCGGTGCCTGACGAGACCGGCGAGGCGCCGAGGTTGGCGTTGATCTTGGTGCGCGCGGCGCGGCCGATCGCCATCGGATCGAGCCGGTAGGAGAGGTGGACGCGGTTGGCCGGCACGATCATGCGCCCCGCCGCCACCTCGTCGCGCACCTGCTCGGCGGTCAGGTGCGGCTCGCGCTCGGCGACGCGCCGCATCTGCGGCGTCACCAGGCCGAGCCGGGCTTTCTCGAGCTGAGTCACGGCCTGGTCGGCGCCGCGCGGCGCCGGATTGAAGTCCGCGGCCGTCTGCCGCGACGGCGGCGGCATGCCGGGCGTGTCGGGCGACGCGAAGGCGAGAGGACCGCCGACGTCGGCGCGCAGGGCGAAGCTGCCGGGCGTGGTGCCCTGCTTCGCGGACGATGGATTGGCGGCGCCGTTGAGCGGCGCGCGCCAGCGCGAGGTCGGGGAAGCGGTGGTCATGGTTGGTCTCCTTGGCCGGTCCACGCCTATTCTACCCCGCCAACTACTATGGCCAACGATTGCTGGGATACGAAATCCGCGGATGACCGCTGCGGCCTGTTAGGATCCTGGCAGGCGTTCCGGAGCTCATCGGAGGGCACCGCGACGTCGACCGGATAGGAGAAGCACCATGGAAGCGGTCCAGACCCTGTCGGAGTACGAGCTGGAGCGAGGCAAGCCCATGCCGAGCAAGAACCATGCGATAGCACAGATCAACCTCCTCGCGGCGTTGCTGCGCTTCAAGGACGAGTACTCGATCCTGCCGGAGCTCTCCCTGGAGCTCGACGGCCAGCCGTTCACTCCCGACGTCACGGTCTACCCCAGGCTGGAGACCGACTGGCAGCACGACGAGGTCCGCATGACCGAGCCGCCGCTGCTGACGGTCGAGATCCTCTCGCCCAAGCAGACGATGGACGAGCTCATGCGCAAGGCCGAAGCCTACCTTGCCGCCGGCGTCAAGGCGTGCTGGATCCTGCAGCCGATGATCGAGACCCTCAGCGTCCTCCAGCCCGGCCGCAAGCCGCAGACCTACACCAGCGGCGAGGTCACGGATCCGGCAACCGGTATCACCGTGACCCTCGAAGAGATCTTCGTCTAGCCAGCCACGACGTTTACCTCTGCCCGCGTCGTCCGGAAACCGAACACCCGACGGAGATGGCGGGCGATAAAGCCGGAAAACGGACGTGCGGGCAGTCGTGGGAACGCGCGGACGCGGCACGCGGGCGTTCGGACCGCCATGGAAGCCGGCCAATCCTGACAGCGAGCTTCCGACCGCCGTCCCGTCACCCGTTTGCATGTAGACGTCCTGTGATCGCCGTCAGCCGGTCGTTTTGACGCGGGATCGGACGTCCATGGACACCGGTTCCTCGCGTCGCCACGGGCTTGGACGTCCCTGGCCGTCGAGCCCTCGGTCGTCCATGAGACGGGACTTCCACGGCCATTCGGTCGTCCGCGCATGATGGGACACGGCCGTCCGCGGCGACCCGCGGTTCAGGATTCGTGATACCGTGTAGACGTGCGAGCCGTCTTCGCGGATCCCAAGACCGACTTCATCTTCGTGCGGGTCTTCGGCTCCGAGCCCCGCAAGCACCTGCTCATCGAGCTCCTCAACACGCTGCTCGAGCTCAAGGGCGACCGGCGCATCCACGACCTCACCTACCTTCCTTCCGAGCAGAGGGTTCCCTTGCCCGAGATGAAGCTCTCGATCGTCGACGTCAAATGCATCGACGAGCGGGGAAGGGAGTACCTCGTCCAAGTGCAGCTCTCGAACGTCGAGGGCTTCGACGAACGGTTCCTCTCCCGTGTTACAGGTAGCCTGCGAACGCCACAGGAAGCCTCGACGGCCTTCGCCGTGCAACTACGAAGCTCCGAGGACTGCCCCGACGCAGACATCGTGGACGTCACGATCTGCGATTTCGAGCTCTGGCCTGCTGAGGCCGGCGTTCCCTCGGTCCCGATGCTCTCCCGCTGGCGCGTGCAGGAACCCGGTGTCTTTCCTTCGCGCTCCTCACAAGAGGATTATCCGGGCGCGAATGGGCTCTGGGGGGTCAAAAATGGCCGAGCAGGACATGCGGGGTGCTCTGGCGCTGGCCCGAGAGAAAGGCCTGAGACCCTTCGCCTTCCGGAGATCCTCCATACCGAGAACTGTGTAACGGAACTCAGCGCCGCCGAGGTTAGCCCTCATCGGTCCTATCGGCCCCACTCAACTCTCTTTGTCTTGTTCAGGCAGGAATCCATGGGCGACGAGATAGGCCACTATGGCGTCGAAGACATCCCGGGCGGTCGCTATGGCCGATTGAGCCTCGGACACCGAGATCGCCTGCGAAAAGCTGTAGTCTCCAGTCTGCCTACTGCCGGCGTCTTGGAGTAGCTGAGCGGCTTCCAGCGATCTCGCCGCCTTGTCGATCATCACAGCGATTTTCCGGACCGGCTCTTCCACAACACCACCCCGTCCTCCCGGACGTTTCGGAAAAGAGGCTCTGCGGTCTCGGTCCGAAATCTCTCGACCGTAACCGGGAAAATCGAAAAAACCGCGTCCCGCTCGAGCAAGAGCTCGCCACCGACGACGTCTACCGCTTCCTCGACCGACGCGTCGAGAGCGTCGACGAGGACCATGCAATCGAAGTCGGAGTCCGGGCGGTGGTCGCCGCGGGCGCGAGATCCGAAGAGAATGACCTGCCGCAGGTTCTCACCCAAACGCGAGCGGAGCTTGTCGACGAGCTCGGCCAAGACCTCGTCGCCTTTGAGGAGGCCCTCGATCTCCGCACGGCTCCACAGCCGCCGTGGCAGGGTCGAAAGCTCGTTGAAGAGATCGCGGCCCGAGCTCCCCGGCTCCGAGACCAGGACGACGACCTCGGTCGTCCCCTCGTCGACGTCATCGGGGAGCTGGAGACGCAGCGTGCGGTCTTCCGGGATCTCGGTCCGCAGCCTGAGGGCTTTCATCGGCCATGAGCCTAGTACAGCTCGGCGGAAATCTCGACACACCGAGATGATTATGCTGCCGGCCCCGTCCGCCGACGAGCCCGACGACCTCTGAGCCGGCGGCGGGCAGGTCGAAAAATCGAGCCCGGCGTCCACAGTGCGCCTCCGGGCGTCTCGAGGGCGCCAGGGGCTCTCCAGGTCAACTGCAGAGGGGTTGAAAAAATCGCTCGAGCCGTCCGCAGTGCTCCGGAACGCCTCTTCGCCGGTTCGGAGCCCCTGTCGGTGGCTCCTGGAGGCCCGGAGCGAGGGTCTGAGAGCCTCCAGGACAACTGCGGACGGGTCGGAAAAATCGCTCGAGCCGTCCGCGGTACCTCTTTATGCGACTGACGCACCTCGGGACGCGGCTCGGACAACTGCGGACGGGTTGGAAAAATCGCTCCGGGCGTCTGCAGTGGACCGGATCGACGCGTCCGCGCGTGCGCGACGTCTCGACCCCCTCGAATCGACGCGTCCGAGCGGCCGCGACGTCTCGACCCCCCTCGAAGCGGCGCGTCCGCGCGTCCTCGATGATTTGTGAGGCCGACCTTGACCGCCGGCCAGCTTCCTTCGCGCTGGATGTGCTCCAGAGCACGGAGCTTTCCACAGAAGTTGTGGAGAACCCTGTGGAAAAACCGCTGGAAAACCGTCCGCCGCCCGCCGCCGAGGCCGCTCGTCTCCGTTTTGCACCTATTGTTGTGCGAACGCGGGAAGTCTATTATTTACAAACAGTTGCGCATCGAGCCACACGTTTGCCACGGGCGTCCCGGAGCGTCGTCGACGCTTTTCCACAGAGATATTGACGAGCGCCTATTCAAGGCTCTCCGGCCGGAGAGCGCACCCCAGACATGGACGGCGTGGAGCCGACCGCAACGGATCTGAGGGCCGATATCGACGACGGAATATACAGGGCGGCGCCGCTTGGGGCAAGCCCTTTTTCGACGGCGGCGTGGTAGGCTACGCGGGTCGTCTCCGGGTCGGGCAGCTCATCGCCGCAGACCTCTGATCTCCCTGAGCGAGGAGCTTGCTGAGTGCGTCCGTCGTCGCCCAGGTCGGCCGGCTTTCTGTTCGCCGTCATGGCGGCGAGCGCGCGCATGGAAGCGCTGGCGGCGACGCCCGACGAGGCGTGGGGAACGGCGCCGTGGGTGCGTTGGGCGGGCGCCGTGCTGGCGGTCGCGGCGGCCGTCCTCGTCTGCTACTGGCAGCTCCGCCGCCAGCGGCGCCGCGAGCGGGAGCTCGAGCAGCGGCTGGAGAAGAGCCTCGGCGAGCTGCGCCGCAGCGAGGAGCGGCGGCGCCGCGAGCAGAAGCTCGAGAGCCTCGAGACGCTGGCCGGCGGCATCGCCCACGACTTCAACAACCTGCTGGTCGGCGTCCTCGGCAACGCCGAGCTGGCGCGCATGACGCTGGAGCCCGGCTCGCCGGTGGCCGAGTACCTCGACGAGATCGAGCTCGCGGCCCACCGCGCCACCACCCTGTCGAAGAAGATGCTCGCCTACTCGGGCAAGGGCCGGTTCGTGACCACCCAGCTCGACCTGTCGAGCGCCGTCGACGAGGTGGCGCCGGCGCTGTCGCTCCCCAGGCGCGTCCGGCTGGAGCGCCGGCTCCATCCGGACCTGCCGGCGGTGCGGGCCGACGCCGCCCAGGTCCACCAGCTCCTGACCAACCTCATCGTCAACGCGGCCGAGGCCCTCGATGGGAGGGAGCACGGGGCGATCACCGTCACCACCGGGTCGCGGCATTGCGATCGCCGAGACCTGGCGCGGACGTTCCTCGACGAGGACTTGAAGGAGGGGCTCTACGCGTTCGTGGAGGTGCGCGACGACGGCCCGGGCATCGACGCGGAGGCGCAGGCGAGGATCTTCGACCCCTTCTTCACCACCAAGACCCCCGGCCGCGGCCTCGGCCTGCCGGTGGTCCTGGGCATCGTCCGCGGCCACCGCGGCGCCCTCGAGCTGGCGAGCGAGCCGGGGCGCGGCACCTGCGTGCGCGTGCTCCTGCCGGCTTCGGAGGAGGCCGTGTCGGACGTGTCCGAGGGGGCCGAGGCGGCCTGGCGCGGCAGCGGCAAGGTCCTGCTGATCGACGACGAGGCCCTGGTGCTCCGGACCGCCGGCCAGATGCTCGAGCTCCTCGGCTTCGAGGTCTTCACCGCCGAGGACGGCGAGGACGGCGTGGAGCTCTTCCGGCGCCACGCGGACGAAATCGCGCTGGTGGTGCTCGATCTCACCATGCCGCGGATGAGCGGCGAGGAGGCCTTCCAGGCGATCCGCCGCATCCGGCCCGCCGCCCGCGTGCTGCTGGCCAGCGGCTACGAGAGGTGGGAAGCCACCGAGCACTTCGCCGGCCAGGGGCTGGCGGGGTTCATCCACAAGCCGTTCCAGCTCTCGACCTTGCGCGACAAGGTCTGCCGGGCACTCGACCACTCGGCGCTCGACAGCCCGGAGAAGAGCGCGTCATGACGATCTACTCGGCCGCGCTGCTGCTGCTCCTGGTGATGGATCCCTTCGGCAACATCCCGTTCTTCCTGTCGACGCTCGCCGGCGTGGAGCCGGCGCGGCAGCGCCGGGTGGTGGTGCGCGAGCTGCTGATCGCGCTGGTGGCGCTCGTCTTCTTCCTCTTCTTCGGCCTCTACCTCCTGCGGCTGCTGGGGATCTCCGAGCCGGCGCTGACCGTCGCCGGCGGCATCATCCTCTTCCTCATCGCCATCAAGATGATCTTCCCGCCGCCGGGGGGCGCCCTTGCCGAGCAGGTCGAGGGCGAGCCCTTCATCGTGCCGCTGGCGATCCCCTACGTCGCCGGCCCTTCGGCACTGTCGACGGTGATGTTCATCATGAACCGGGAGCCGGGCCGCTGGCCGGAGTGGCTGCTGGCGCTCGTGCTGGCCTGGCTGGTGACCGCGTCGGTCATCTTCGCCGCGAGCTACCTGAAGGGCCTGCTCGGCAAGCGCGGGCTGATCGCCATGGAGCGTCTGATGGGCATGGTGCTGGTGACGATCGCCGTCGAGATGCTGCTCAACGGCGTCCGCCATTTCCTGGGGCTGTAGCAGGGACTGGCCTGAATGCGCCGCAGGGCGCTCGTCACATCCCGTCCGGCAACTCGGTGGCGGTGCGCGCCCTCGGTGGCGACCCGCGCGCGCTCTCGCGGCGTGAGTCAGTGGGGCATGCACATGGAGATCGTCTACTGAGGCGTCTCTTTCCGTAGCGTCGTCCGCGCACCCAGATAACGGATGGTGCGCGCCGCCTCGGGCTCCGGCGTATATCCGCGCGGCGCGCCGGCGGCCACCCACACGACCCTGAAGGAGCGCTCCTCGAGCATCCCCGGGAAAGATCCTTTCCGTTCGCCCAGAGTCAGACGCTGGGCGCTCTCGTCCCACTGGATCGGGATCACGGCGAACGCGCCCTTCTCGTACGCGAAGCTCACGCCGTCGTCCTCGTAGAGCTCGAAGTCGGCGTCGGCGCCCTGCCAGACCCACAGCGTGATCGGATCCGCCGGCTTCTCGTCCGTGTATTGCAGCTCGGGTCCGAAGGGGACGATCGAGCCCGCCTTGACGTAGACCGGCAGCGACTCGTAAGGCGCCGGCGCCTCGATGGTGCGCCCGCCGTCGACCGACTCGCCGGTCCAAAAGTCGTACCAGAGCGTGCCCCGCGGCAGATAGACCGGGCGGCTCCTGGCGCCGTGGACGGTCACGGGATTGACGAGCAACGCCGGCCCGAACATGAGCTGGTCGCCGACGCCGAAGACCTCCGGGTCGTGCCGGAAGTCCATCACCAGCGCCCTCGTCATCGTGTAGTGCTCGCGGGTGACGCGGGCCGCCAGGCTGTAGACGTAGGGCAGAAGCCGGTAGCGCAGGCGGTCGAAGGCGAGCTGGCTGCGATACGCGGGATGGTCCTCGCCGCCGAAGTGCCACGTCTCGCGGAAGGGATACTGCCCGTGGACGCGCAGGAGCGGGCAGAACGTGGCGAACTGGAACCAGCGGGTGACGAGCTCGCGCCACTCCTCCACGTCCTCTGGCCGCGCGTCCTCGCGCGCGAACCGCGGCGGCACGGCGAAGCCGCCGACGTCGGTCGTCCAGTAGGGGATGCCGGAGAGGGTGAAGTTGAGGCCGGCCGGGATCTGGTTGGCGAAGGCCGTCCAAGACGCGGAGACGTCGCCCGACCAGGTGGCCGCCGCGTAGCGCTGCGAGCCGGCGAAAGCCGACCGGGTGAGGATGAAGACGCGCCGGCCGGGGTCGACGCGGCGCTGCCCCTCCCAGACCGCCTGGCTGGAGACCAGCGCGTAGGCGTTGGCCATGCGCGCGCCGCTGCCGAGGGCGGTGGGGTGCATCGTCGCCTTCAACGCCTCGGGCGTTCCCTCGCCGACCAGCTCGGGCTCGGTGGCGTCCATCCACCAGGCGTCGACGCCCTTGGCGTAGAGCTCGCGGTTCATCTGTTCCCAGAAGAGCCACCGCGCCTCGGGGTGGAAGGCGTCGTAGAAGGTGTGGACGTGGCCGAGCCAGTCGGTGGTCGGGCGGCGCAGCGTCTCCGGGTAGAGGAAGCCTTTCTCGGCGAGCTCCGCGAAGTGCTCGGTGCCCCGGTAGAGCTTGGGCCACACCGAGATCATCAGCCGCGCGTGACGCTCGTGGACGGCGCGGATCCAGCCCGCCGGATCGGGGAAGCGCTCGCGGTCGAAGCGGTGCGAGCCCCACTGGTCGTCGGGCCAGTAGCGCCAGTCCTGCACCAGGACGTCCACGGGAATCCGCCTTTCGCGGAACTGCGCCAGCACCTCGAGGCCCTGCTCGGCGGTCTCGTAACGCTCGCGGCTCTGCCACAGGCCGAAGGCCCAGCGTGGCATCAGCGGCGCCCGCCCGGTCAGCTCGCGGTAGCCGGCGACCACCGCGTCGAGCTCGGGACCGTAGACGAAGTAGTAGTCGACGCCGTCGCCCACCTCCGACCACAGAGAGACGCTCTGCTCGGACACCGGCGGCTCCCGCCACTTGAGCCGCAGGGTGCCCTGGTCCTGGTCGCGCCGCCACTCGAGGCGGATGGGGTAGCGCCGTTTCTCGGCCAGATGCACGCGGGCGAGGTCCGTCCACGGCAGCCAGCCCTGGCGCCAGGAATCGACGACGAGACGGCCGTCCAGCCACAGGCGGACACCGTTGTTGCCGAAGACGACGAAGTCGTAGTCGCCGGCGCCGGCGCTCTCGACCTCGCCCTCCCAGGTCACGCAGACGTCGCCGTCCGCGAGCCGCGGGTGCAGCTCGGAGGCGGTGGGCTGCGCAGCCTGGTGGACGGCGGAGACGGCGGGACGATCCTCGGGCGCGCCGAAGTCGATCGCGGCGTCGACGCGGGTGGCCACGACCGGCGCCGCGCACGTCCCCTGGCGATACGTGCCGGTGAGCCCGCCCGGACGGCCGGCCGCGTCGTAGAGCCGGGACGACGGGATGAGCGTGGGCTCGCGGCGGTCGCCGAAGCGGGTGTGCGAGGTGTTGTCCCAGAGCAGCCCCCAGCCCCGGCTCGAGACCAGGAAGGGCACCGCCGCCACGATGTTGTGCTGGTAGAGGTCGACGCTGTGGCCGCGGTAATCCATGAGCCCGTTCTGGTGCTGGCCGAGGCCGTAGAAGGCCTCGCCGTGGGCCGGCTCGCCGTCGGTCGCCTGGAACTGGGCGCCGACGTGGAACGTCGTCTCGCCCTGGACCAGCGCCGGCTCCAGGGTCTTGCCGCCGCGCCTTTCCGCGAGCAGCACCTGGCCGTCGCGGTCGAGGAAGGTGACGGCGCCGTCGTCGAGACGCACGCGGGCGGCGAGCGCCGTCGTCGCCAGCGTCACCTCGCCGTCGCCGGCCGTCAGCCGCCACGGCGTTTCGCGGCACGGCGAGCCCTCGATCATCGAGGTCTCGCGCGCGAAGAAGCCGGGATCCGGCGCGTAGAGGACGCGCACGATCCGCTCGCGGCAGACCTGGACCTTCAGACGGTCGTCGCCGACGGCCAGGACCACCCCGTCGTCTAGGCGGGTAAGCGGCGGGTCGGCCGGGAAGCCGGCCGTGGCGGCCAGGCTGAGCACCGCCCACGCGGCAGCGAACCGTTGGAAAGTCGTCATCTAGCGCTTGCCGAAGAGGTGCTCGGTGCTGAGGCTCGGCATCTTGTCGACGATGCCGAAGCGCTCTTCGAGGACCTTGTCGATCTGGTCGATCAGGTCGTTGACGAGCTCGACGACGTAGCCCTCCAGCGCCTCGCGGTTCTCCGCCCGTACGAGGTCGCGGTCGACCTGGACCTGCAGGAGGGCGCGGTGGCCGTTCATCCTGCCGCGGACCTTGCCGCCGGCCGCCGACGCTTGGACCAGGGTGTCCGCGAGCCGGCGGTTCTGCTTCTCCTGCATCTCGCGGGCCCGCTGCAGCATCTTCTTCATGGCATCGTCAGACATAAGATCTTCTCCTCCGCTCAGGACAGCGTCCTCTCAAGGCTAACAGCTTTGGAGGGCGGCCGGCCACTCCGGGGCCGTCCTTCGGGAGAGGGAGGCCAGCGGAATAGGGTCGGCGAGGCGCCACGTAATCCACACCACGCCCGCCAAGCCGTTCACGGCTCGCCCGCGAACCGCCACGACGGCCGGAAGGCGCGCCCCAGCTCCTGCCCGAGGAGCCGCGCCCGCACCAGCTCCACCGGCATGATGCCGCCGCGCAGCACGGCGTCGTGGAAGTCGCGGGCGCTCATCTTTTCGGGACCTACGGCTTCCGCGGCGAGGGCGCGGAACTGCAAGGCGCCGATCATGTAGGCGAGCTGGTAGAGCGGCGAATAGCTGCCCTCGAAGGAACGGCGGACCTCGGCGGTAGCGTTGTCGCGCTCGTGGCCCACCCGTTCGACGAGGAAGTCGATCGCCTGCTGCGGCGTCCACTCGCCGAGGTGGAAGCGCAGCGAGAAGACGATGCGCGCGGCCCGGTGCAGGCGCCAGAAGAGCGCGCCGACCCGGTCCTCGGGCGTCGCGTGGAACCCCAGGTCCCAGAGCGCCATCTCCCAGTAGAGCGCCCAGCCCTCGATCCAGAACGGCGTCGAGAACGCCTGGCGGTGGGCGTTGTAGCGGCTCGCCATGAAGAGCTGGAGGTGGTGGCCCGGGATGAGCTCGTGGTGTACCGTGGCCCGCGAGAAGTGGACGTTGTTGCCGCGCATGCTCATCAGCTTCTGCTCGTGGGTCATGGTCTCGGTGGGGAACGAGACCCAGATGGCGTCGTCGTTGAAGAAGAAGAACGGGTTGAGCTTCTGGCGCTCGGGCTCGATCATCTCGATGCGCCAGACGTCCCTGGCGAGCTCGGGCAGGGTCAGGAGCCGGCGCTGCTCGAGGAAGGCGATCGCTTCGCGGGCGAGGTCGCGGATCAGCTCGGGCTGCCGGCCCGGCTCCACGTGAAGCGACTTCACGTGCTCGAGGGCGGCGAGCCAGTCGTCGCCGAAGCCGAGCTCGCGCGACGCCTTGATCATCTCCTGCTCGCACCAGGCGTGCTCGCGCTCGCCGATGGCCAGCAGCTCCTCCGGCGTGTAGGGGAGCATCTCGAGCGCCAGGTCCTCGAGCAGGGCCTCGCGGCCGATCGGATCGCCGACGATCGGCGGATCCTCGCCTTCCTTCTCGCCGACGATCCGCTCGCGCAGGAACTCGACGTAGTCGCCGAGGGCCGCGTCGGCCTTCTGGTGAGGCTCCCGCGCCCACCAGGTGAAAAGCGGGTCGTAGCCGTCGTAGAAGTCGAACCACCCGGAGAGCGTCTCGCGCAGGCTCTCGACCCGCCGGGCGGCGCGGTGGGCGACGGTCGGGGTAGGGGAGGGCGCAAGGCCTGGCGCCCCCACGTCGTCCCCGTTTTCGGGCTCGAGGGCGCGCTCCAGGGCCTTCCGCGTCGCGTCGACGGTCCGCGCCAGCTCGTCGAGCGCCGCGGCCGCGTCCTGGGGCTTTACGGGCCCCGCGTCGCGGAGCGCGTCGTGGAGCGCGAAGACGGCTCCGGCGAAGGGCACGAGCGCGGCGGTCTCGTCGGCGAGCTTCTCCTCGCGCTCGAGCCGCCGGAGATGGGAGGCGACGCGGTTGCCGAGGAGCAGCCAGTCGACGCGGCCCTCCTCGCCGAGGGCTTCGAAGTCCATGGCGTCGAGGGCGTGACGCCACGCTTCGTGGAAGCTCCGGAGCGCCGCGCGGCGGCCCGGCGAGCCTTCGGCGTCGAAGCGGCCGAGGACGGCCTGAAGGTCCTCGCCGTAGCGCGTCACGGCGTTGCGCAGCTCGCTCTCCGCTCGCGCGGCGGCGGTGAGAGAGCCCAATTGGGGGACCCAACCCGTGGCATCGGGAGGATCCCCCCCGGCCGGGACGGTTATCGCAGCCGGGGCGAGCGCGGCGAGGAGGATCGGCGTCCACCTCCGCGCGGGACGACGGATGTCGGTCGCTTCGGTCATCGGGCCTCCAGCTCGGGCGGGCGGAAGACAGCAGGGCGGAAGACAGCGGGCGGAAGATATCATGAGGATCGAGAGGACGGCCGACGCGGCCGCGCGCTCCGGCTCGGCGAGCGTCCACACCACGGCGAGCATGAGCACACTCTTCATCAGCCACAGCAGCCTCGACAACGAGGCGGCCGAAAGGCTCAGGGCCCGGCTCGCGGAACAGGGTCACCAGTCGGTCTTCCTGGACTTCGACCCCGAGCGGGGGATCCGGGCCGGGGCCAGTTGGGAGCAGACCCTCTACACCAAGCTCCGGGCGTGCCGGGCCGTAGTGGCCCTGTTGACCGACAACTATCTTGCCTCGCAGTGGTGCTTCGCGGAGGTCGCCCTGGCCCGGATGGAGGGCAAGGAGATCTTCGCTCTGCGGATGGAGCCCTGGAGCGAGCAGACCAGGCTGCCCTCGATCCTGACCGAGCACCAGCTCATCGACCTGCGCACGGGTCAGGACGAGGACGAGGCCTACCGGCGGCTCCGGAACGGCTTCAAAGCCCGCGGGATCGTGCCCCGGGAGCATCGCGAGTGGGGTCCGGAGGACTCCCCCTACCCCGGCCTGCGCGCCTTTGAGGAAAAAGACGCGCCGATCTTTTTCGGCCGTGAGACGGAGATTCTGGCCGGCGTCGAGCTGCTCAACCGCGTCCGCCGCCAGGGCTATCCCCGGCTGGTGATGGTTCTCGGGTCGTCGGGTAGCGGCAAATCGTCGCTGGCGCGTGCCGGAATCGTGCCGCGGCTACGGCGCGACGCCGAACGGTGGCGGGTCGTGGGACCGTTCAGGCCCGGACGCCGGCCGGCCCGGGAGCTCGCCGCCGCCTTCGCCCAGGCGTTCAGAGAGGCCGGACAGGCCCAGCTTTGGGAAGAGCTCTGCCGGAAGCTGCTCGCGCCGGCGGAAGAACCCGAGCCGGCGCCGGAGTCGCCACCCGGCGAGGAAGGCGAGCCGTTGGCCCGAGAACGGCTGCTCGAAGCCCTGCGGACGGTCGAAGGGGAGCTGAGCCCCGACGACCAGTCGGTGGTCTTGTCGGTGCGCCGCCTGCAGCGATTCCTCGGCGAATCTCCTTCCCAGGAGCCTGGCCGGCCGCCGAAGGGCCCGGCGGCTCCCGGCAGCCTGAGCCCCCTGGTGGAGATCGGCGATCAGTTGCGGCTCGTCGCAGGCCCGTCGGAAGCGGGCGTCCTGCTGGTCATCGACCAGCTCGAGGAGCTGCTCGGGCACGACGGTGAAGGTCCGAACGATCCGGCGAATCGCTTTCTCAAGCTGCTCAAAGCCGGCATCGAGGCCGAGGGCTCGCCGATCATGGCCCTCGGCACGATGCGCTCCGACTTCCTGGGAGTGCTCCAGAGGTCCGCTCACCTCCAGGGCGTCGGCTTCAAGAGCCTCTCGGTAGGGCCGATGTCGACGCAGAGCATGCACCAGATCATCGTCGGACCGGCCGAGCTGGGGGCGATCGAGCTCGACCGGGGCACCCGCGGCGAGAAGGGGCTGGTCGAGCGTCTGCTCGGCGACACAGGCACGGCGGACGCCCTGCCGCTCCTGGCCTTCACCCTCCGCGTCATGTGGGACAAGTACGTCGACTTCGAGAAGGGCGACCGGACGCTGCGCAACCGTGACTATGAGGGGCTGGGAGGGCTGCAGGGCGCCATCGTCAGAATCGCGGACGAGACGCTGGAAGCCGCCCTCCACGAGGGCACGGAGAAGGACCTGCAGAGCGCCTTCCTCAGCCTGGCCCGGCCCACCGAGCAAGGAACCGGGTGGTCGCGCCAGCCGGCGAGCTGGGACCAATTCCCCGAGCGGGTGCGTCCGATGCTCCAGCGCTTCATCGACCAGCGGCTGCTCGTCAAGCGGGCGGACGGCACCGTGGAGGTGGCCCATGAAGCCCTCTTCCGTTCGTGGGGGAAGCTGCGTGGGTGGCTCTGGGCGAACGCCGAAGGGCTCCTGCTGCTGCGCGAGATCCGCAGCGAGGCGGAGAAATGGCGGCAGGCGGGTTGCGACGAGGAGAAGGAGCCCTACCTCTGGCGCGCCGGCCGGCTGGCGCGGGCGCTCGAGCTCAGAGACGGCGGCGTGCTGTCCCTCGAGGACCTGGACCGGTCGTTCCTCGAGGCCTCGGACCAGGCCGAGCGGGCGCGGCTCGCGGCCGAGGAGGCGCGGCGCCGCAGGGCTTTTCGTCTCACTCTCGCCGGCGCGGTCGCGGCGCTGGTGCTGGCGGTGCTCGCCGTGCTCTTCGGGGTGCGGGCGCACCAGGCCCGCATCCGCGCCGTCAACGAGGAAGTCCGCACGCGCGCCCACAGCTCGATCGCCCTCTATCAGGCCGAGCGGCCCTTCGAGGCCCTGCTCGAAGCCGTCGAGACCGGCCGCCGGTTCCGTGCCATCCGCGAATCCGACCGCGAGCCCGGGCTGCGTCAGCAGGTCGAATCGGCCCTGCTCCAGGCGCTCTCGGGAGTGACGCTGAAGAATGCGTGGAAGGCGCATGACGCCTGGCCCAACGCGCTCGTGGCGAGCCGCGACGGCTCGCTCTTGCTCTCCGCGGGCTACGACACGACGATCCGGAGGTGGCGGCCGGACGGTACCGCCCTCGCGCCCCTCAAAGGGCATGAAACCGCCATCTTCGCCCTCGCCCTCAGCCCCGACGCCAAGGTGATCGTTTCCGGCGACCAGGACGGCACGATCAGATTCTGGCGGGAGGGCCCGGATCCGATCCGGAGCCTGAAGGCGCACCAGGGCATCGTCCGCGCCCTGGCCTTCCACCCTTCCGGCCGCTTCGTCGCCTCGGGCGGCAGCGACGGGGCTATCCGCTTCTGGTCACCGGAGGGCGCCGGGCGGCAAGACCTCGAGGCGCAACAACCCGTCGCCAGCCTGGCGTTCAGCAGCGACGGCAAGCTCCTCCTGTCGGGCGACGAGACCGGCTCGGTGACGTGGTGGGCCCCCGCCGATGGAAACGACGACGCGTCCCAGGCAGGTCCCTGGCAACCGCGGAAGACCCTGCACGCTCACGACGGCACGGTGCACAGCCTGAGCTTCGCCGTCGGCGACGAGATCTTCGCCTCGGCAGGCGAGGACGGCGCCGTGAAGGTGTGGACCGCCGCGGGGAGCCCACGAGACGCCTACCCCGGCTCCGGCTCCGCCCCCGTCTACGTGGCTCGCTTCGCCCCGAGCGACGGCACACTCTTCGCCGCCGGTGCGGATCGGCGGCTCAGGATCTGGCGGCGCGCCGGACGCTTTTCCGCGCTGATCGGCGATGACCACGATGAGCCCGTGACGGGGCTCGCCTTCGCGCGGGATGGCGAGCTGGTGGCGACGGCCAGCAGGGATCTCAGGATCAAGCTCTGGCGCGCCGGCACCAACCCGTTCCGCGAGGACCTCACGGGCCATGCCGGACCGGTTCAGGAAATCGACGTGAGCCCCGACGGCGAGCTGATCGCTTCCGCCGGCGACGACCGGACCGTGCGGCTCTGGAGCCCCGGCGGCGTGCTCCTGAAGGAGCTCCCGCCCGAGCACAAGAGCCTCGTCCGTTCGCTGCGGTTCAGCCCGGACGGCCGGCGCCTCGCTACCGCCGGCCACGACGGAAAAGTGATCGTCTGGCAGGTGCCGGAGGGCCGCAAGGTCCTGGAGCTGCCGGTCCAGGAAAAAGGGGTGAACCAGGTGGACTTCAGCCCCGACGGGCGATGGCTCCTGGCCGCGGGGCTGGACGGCAGGATCCGGCTCCATGGCGCCGAGGACGGGGGGCCGGGAAAAGAATTTCCGCGGCAAGGAGATTCCGTCTGGGGCGTCCGTTTCTCGGGCGACGGTTTCTTCGCCGTCTCGCTGCCCTCGCCGCCGATGGCCCGGATCCATGCGCTCGACGGCAGCCGCGAGCCGGTCGAGCTGACCAGGCACGGCGACTGCGGCCACGACCAGGGCGTCTTGCGCACCGCCTTCAGCGCCGACGGACGCTGGGTCGCCACGGCCGCGGGAACGGGGAACGCGGTTCTCTGGTCGCGGGACGGGACTTGCCGGAAAGTCCTCGAGGGCCACGGCCGAGGCGTCAACGCCGTCGCCTTCAGCCCCGACAGCCGCTGGCTGGTCACCGCCGGCCTGAACGGTGAGATCCGCATCTGGCACGGCGCGACCGGCGAGCTCTACAGATCGCTCCTCGGTCATCGCGGGGGCGTCACCAGCGCCGTCTTCACCGAGCAGGGAGGGATCGTCTCCGGCAGCACCCGTGGAGAGATCATCATCTGGAAAGACATCCATCGGGATCTCGACGTGGTCATGAAGCAAGGCAGCGAATGGATCGCCGATTATCAATCGGTACAACTCGTGAAAGAAAGGGAGCACCAATGAGCTTGGTCGGAACATGGGAAAACGAGTTTGGCTCGATCATGAGGATCGAGCACGTGAAAGAGGATGGGACCTTTACGGCCACGTATAGCTCCCACACCGGCGCCACGGGAGTTTATCGGGTGATGGGCATCGCTGATCCTGATCCGGTCGGCGGCAGCCAGACGGTGGCTTTCGCGGTCTCCTGGCACAGCGTCGAAGGCAAGCCTGATCCCTCCTGGCACTGGGTGTCGGGCTTCGCCGGCCAGCTCCAGACGATCGACGGGCAGGAGATCCTGTCGACCACGTATCTCCTGCAGAAGAACACCGAGCCGCAGGACAATTGGGGCTCGACGATCGTGGCTACGGCGAAGTTCGTCAAACAGAGATAAAGGAGGAGAGAACATGACCGACCCAAGACTGCACCGACTCGGCGCGGAGCTTCCCGTCCGCGGCGAGCCCACCACGAAAGCCGTCGCCTTCGACCTCGAGCTGGGTGAGCTCACCGCCAACGGAGCCACGCCGTGGATCGCGTCCGTGGGGCTCGGCACGCCGCCGCAACCGCTCAATTTCACGGTCGACACGGGGACCATCAACACCTGGATCACTTCCACCAAGTGTACGACCCAGGCGTGTCTCGCCCACGGCCGTTTCGATCCCGAAACCTCGGCCACTTACCAGGTCGTCGACCCCAAGCCGCAGCAAGTTAATTTCGGCCCCTGGGGCACGATGACGGTCGTCGTCGGCAAGGACGTCTTCACGCTGAAGCAGATCTTTCCCGACAGCGAGCCGCCGGTGACGCTCCGTGAGCCGCTCAAGATCCAGCTCGCCACGCAGTACGGCGGCTCGCAGTTTCTGGAGCTGGCCTGGGACGGTGGCCTGGCGGTGCCTTCGATACCGGTCAGCGGCCGCGACCAGCCCGGCGAGCTCCTGCCGCAGCTCAAGGAGGAAGGCCTCATCGAGTGGGCGATCGCCTCGTTCTGGCTCGACCCGGGCGCGCAACGGGGTGAGTGCTTGTTCGGCGCCGTGGATCCCTCCAAGTTCGACCCGGAAACCCTGAACGTCATCCCCCTCCTCCCCACGCGTTCGAGAGGCCTCGACTACCTCTGGGCCGTGTTCTTGGAGCAATTCACTTGCGGCGGCCGGGTGATCCTGGAAAACGCCAAGTTCGCCCTCGACTCCGGCTCCTCCTGGTTCAAGGGGAATGCCCGGATCATCGGTAAGCTGGTAAAAGCGATCACCGACGACGGCAGGCTCCCGACGCAGGTGCGGGATCCGGCCGCCCTGGCGCAATATCCGGACGTCGCGCTCTCGCTCAACGGCGTGTCGTACTGCTTCACGCCGCAACAGTACTTCCTTCGCATTCCGCCCGGCGGGGATAGGTGGGTGCTCGGTTTCCACGTCCTCGAAGGCATGCCGGAGAACCTGCTGCTCGTGGGCTCGCTCTTCATGGAAAGGGTATACAGCGTCTTTTTCTACGAAACCGGTATTCCGGACGTGAAGGCGATCGTGCTGGCGGCGGCACGATAGACGGCTGCTGCGCGGCAGGCGGGCTACGTGCTCAACGTGGCGCCGGTCCTGGGCCGTCATGACGATCTCCGCGTCTTATCCCGCGGGCCTTCCCCGCACCACCCCGAGATGGCTCTGCGGGCGGTTGACGCCGCTGGCCAGGTAGCCGAAGAAACCGAGACCGCGGACGACGGCGACCTCGCCGGCGTCGTCGGTCGTGATGGTGAGCTCGAGGGCGCCGCCGGCGTCGCGCAGCGTCACCTCCCAGTCCATGAAACCCTCGCTGGCGCGCACGTGCTCGGGCACGGCGCGGCGCAGGGCCGCGAGGGTGCGCTCGGAGCCGCCGGCGGTGATCGCCAGGCCGCCGTCGACGGGGCGCTCGTCGACCTCGGCGCGGCTGACGATCTCGCCCAAGTCGGCGAGGTGCTGGCGCAGACGGCTGACGCGCAGGTCGCTCCAGTCGGTGGTGGGGTCGGAGAGCAGCAGGCCCACGGTCTCCTGAATGGAGCCGAGGGCGTCGCCGCCGCTGCGCGCCTGGGCGGAAGGCACCAGGCGGTCGAAGTAGTCGAGGCGCGAGCAGCGCATCGAGCAGTGGCAGGAGCCCCGGGAGCCGCCGTCGGCGGCCGTCCAGGGCAGGGCCAGGAGCGCGCCCGCGGCGAGGAGCGCGAGAGGTTGCCAGAACCTGCGGACCATGGAGCACCTCCTTTGAAGCCGGCGCGGAACGTCGCGCCCAGGTTCGTCCTCCGTCCAGGGTCTCACAGGTCGCGGATTTCCATACGTCCCGCAGCGCGGTTCTCGCTGATCACATCCGCGCGACGCCGAAGCTCGACGGCCGCAGCTCGCGGCGCTCGGCCTCGCGGCAGACCGCGAGCGCCAGCGCCAGCACCCGGCGGCTGTCGCGGGGGTCGATGAGGCCGTCGTCCCACAGGCGGGCGGTGGCGTAGAGGGCCGTCGACTCGGACTCGAGCTGGGCGAGGATCTTGCGCTTCATGGCTTCCAGGACGCGCCCGTCGGCCGCCGCGCCCGCGCGCGCCGCCTTCGCCCGGGTGATGATCGCCATCACCTCGGCCGCCTGCTCGGGGCCCATCACCGCGATGCGCGCGTTGGGCCAGGCGAAGATGAAGCGCGGGTCGTAGCCGCGCCCGCACATGCCGTAGTTGCCGGCGCCGAACGAGGCTCCGATCATCAGCGTGAGCTGCGGCACCGAGGCGTTGGCCACCGCCTGGATCATCTTCGAGCCGTGCTTGACCATGCCCGCCGCCTCCGCCTCCTTGCCCACCATGTAGCCCGTCGTGTTCTGCAGGTAGACGATCGGCGTCCCGGACTGGCAGCAGAGCTGGATGAAGTGCGCCGCCTTGGTCGAGCCGTCGGGGTCGAGCGGACCGTTGTTGCCGAGGATCCCCACCGCGTGGCCCTCGATCGCCGCGTGGCCGCAGACGGTGGCGGCGCCGTAGAGCGGCTTGAGCTCGAGGAAGTCCGAGTCGTCGACCAGGCGGGCGATCACCTCGCGGGCGTCGTAGGGCCGGCGGTAGTCGACCGGCACCAGGTCGAGCAGCTCGTCGGCGTCGAAGCGCGGCGGCCGGAAGCTCGGCCGGGCGGCCGCCGGCAGGGCGGCGCTCCAGCCCAGACGGGCGAGCAGGCGACGCGCCACGTCGAGGGCCTCGGCGTCGTCCTCGGCGAGGTACTCGGCGGTGCCGGTCACGGTGGCGTGCAGGTCGGCGCCGCCGAGCTCCTCGTCGTCCGCGTCCTCCCCCAGGGCCGCCTTCACCAGCGGCGGGCCGGCGAGGTAGATCTGCGCCCGTTTGCGCACCGCGATCACGTAGTCGGAGAGCCCCGGCAGGTAGGCGCCGCCCGCCGTCGACGAGCCGTGGACGACGGTGATCACGGGGATGCCGGCCGCCGACAGCCGCGCCAGGTTGGCGAAGGTGCGTCCGCCCTCCACGAAGATCTCGCTCTGGTAGAGCAGGTTGGCGCCCGCCGACTCGACCAGGTTGACCAGGGGGAGCTTGTTCTCGAAGGCGATCCGCTGCGCCCGCAGCGTCTTGGCCAGGCCCATGGGCGAGATGGCGCCGCCCTTGATGCCGCTGTCGGAGACCGAGACCACGCAGCGCACGCCCGACGCCACGCCGACGCCGGTGATGCCGCCGCCGGCGACGTTCTCGCCGCCGTCGTCGTCGTGCATGCGGTAGCCGGCGAGGGTGGAGAGCTCGAGGAAGGGGGCGCCGGGGTCGAGCAGGCGCGCGAGGCGCTCGCGCGGCAGGAGCTGGCCGCGGCCGCGGAACTTGGCCTCGGAACGCCGCGAGCTCTCGCGCACCGCCGCCTCCAGGGCGCGCACCTCGGCGACGAGCGCGAGCATGCGCTCGCGGTTGCGCGTCGTCTCGGGGGTCCTTTCGAGAGGGGTGCCGATCACGGGCATGACGGAGGGTATCTTAAGTCCTCAGCCGGGTGAGGAGGAGACGGCGTGGCAGCGCGCGAGAAGGCATTGCCTCCGCGGCGCTCTTCGTGTAGGCTCCGACCTCAGGGGAGTGATCTCGTGAGAATGGGCACCGGCGGCATCGCTGCGATTCGCGTGACCGACGCCCAGGGTCGGCCCGGCGACCGTTGCGCTCGCCTCGTGGGGCGCCATGAGCCGGCGCGGGAGCTCGAGGGGTGATGGCGGTGGCACCGGCGGAGGCTCTCGCCCGAACGGACCTCGCCGCCGCCGTGCGCGGGAGGGATCCCGCCGTCCTCCGGGCGATCGTGGAAGACTATCTTCCGCAGATCCTGCGGGCGGCCCGTGGGGCAGGTCTGTCCGCCCAGGATGCCGAGGACGTGACCCAGGAGACGTTCACCACGTTCCTGGAAATCGCTCCTCGGTTCGAGGGCCGGTCCCACGTGCGGACGTTTCTCTTCGGGATCCTTTGCCGCAAGATCGCCGAGACCCGGCGGGGTTTTGCCCGCCAGCGGCAGCACGATCCCATCGACGACGCCATGGAGAGCCGTTTCAAGACCGACGGCAGTTGGATGCGCCCGCCTGCGGCTGCCGACGCCCTGGTGCGGCTCGACGAGATCCGGCGCTTTCTGGCCGAGTGTCTCGAGACCTCGCCGACGGCCCAGCGCATGGCGTTCTTCCTGCAGGAGGTCGAAGGGCTTCCCAGGCAGGAGATCTGTAAGATCCTCGAGGTGAGCGCCACTAACCTGGACGTGATGCTGCACCGATTGCGCAACCGCACCCGCGAGTGTCTCGAGGCGAAGAGCGTGGGGGGCTCGCCATGATGGGCATGCCCTCCTGCCGGGAGGCGACGCGGATGATCGCCGGCGGGCTGGCGGAGGCACCGGCTCGCCAGCGGCTCGGCGTGCGTCTCCACGCGATGCTCTGCCGCCACTGCCGGCGCTACGCACGCCAGATGAGGGCCATCGGAACGGCGGCGCGCGAGCTGCTGGCCCGGCCGAGCGGCGAGCACGAGAGTCTGGAGCGCCTGCGCAAAGCGCTCCTCGGCCGGATCGAGCCGCCGCTATAGCTTCTCGATCCTCTTGCTTCGGACTGTTCGGTCCTTCGCGGTGACCATAGCTAGCTCCCTGATGGTCAATATGCCAAGCACTCCGACCAGCGGTGCTGTAACCACACCGGAGTAATAGCCTCCAGTCTTCAACGCCAGGAAGGGATGGAGGAAGAGGTTCAGGAGCTCACAGAAGCCGAGAAACCACAGGGGAAGGAGGGCGATCACGATTCCCTGCCGTACGGCGATCAGGGCGGCGATCCAGACTATGAGCGCCGTCATGTTGGCCCAGACGAACACTGACTGTTGAGCGGCCGGGAAGCCGAAGGTCGTTGGGAACTCGACGTACAACTCAGTGAGCAGTTCTTCAACAAAGTGCAAGACTTGTGCAGAAATCGTGAGACCCACAACTAAGAGTAGTCGCCGGCTTCCCCGCACGTCAGGTGGGAGACGCGGCCGCAACGCCGTCAGGATCACGGCGGCTGCAGCAGGAGCCGCCAACGCGATCATCGTGGGGATGAGGCTCGCCGACTGAGGCTGCATGTGCGCTCCGGACCTCCTACGTCTCGGGCTGCCTGAAGTCGCTATGCCTCAGTGGCGGCGCTACGCCGGTCGCTGCAGGATTGAATCGAGCGTAGGACTCCCTCGCGGCTTCCCAGACGAGCAGAGGAGTCGATCTCAGAGTCAAAGTCGCTCCCTTCCAGGGCTGCCAGCAGGCCATTCTCGCCTTGGGCGGCCATATCAGCGAGGTTCGACGGGCCAAGTATACACGATTCTGGCGATGCGGGCCAGAGCAATCCCAGAAACCGCAGGATCGGCGGACGCCGGAGGGCACTGGGCTGGAGCGAAGAGGCCGCGGGCCTGACAGGGAGCTCCGGAGCTTCAACCGGGACCGCGCGTCCCGGGCAGGCACGGGTGTAAGAACGCCGGCGGTCGCCTCACTCACCCTCGAGGCCTCGCCACTGACCCCCGGCCATGAGGCATCCACTGACCGGACCGATCCGTATTGGCAACGTCATGATCGACGCGTCCACCCGTCCCAGCGACGTCTTCCCCTACGAGATCCGCCGCCAGGTGGGAAGCGGTTCGATGGGCGTGGTCTTCGAAGCTCTGGATCCCGCCCTCGATCGACCGGTGGCGATCAAGACGCTGCGCGCGTCCATGCTGAGGGAAGAGGACGATGAAACCCGGCTGGAGCTGCGCCAGCGCTTCTTGCAGGAAGCCCGGGCCGCCGCCGCCCTCTCCCATCCCGGCGCGACGACGATCTACCAGGTGGGCCAGCTCGACGACGAGCCCTTCATCGTCATGGAGTGGCTCGCGGGCCGCACCCTCGAGCAGGTCCTCGGCGAGCGCCAGCGGCTGCGGGTCGAGGAGTCGCTCGAGCTGGCGATCTCGGTCCTCGACACGCTCGAGGCCGCCCACCGGGCCGGGATCGTTCACCGTGACGTCAAGCCCTCGAACCTCCTGGTCCTCGACGACGGACGGCTCAAGGTCACCGACTTCGGGATCGCGTCGATCGAAGGTCGCGAGCTGGTCAAGACCCGGGCCGGCGTCATTCTCGCGACGCCGCGTTTCGCGGCGCCGGAACAGCTTCGCGGCATCAACGTCGACGGCCGGGCGGACCTCTTCTCGCTGGGGATCGTCCTCTACTTGATGCTGACCGGGGAGTATCCCTTCGCCGGCGAGACCCTCATGGAGCTGGCGACCTCGATCCTTCAGCGCGAGCCCCGCCCGCCGCGGCAGCTTCGACCGGACCTGCCCGAGTCGCTCGACGCCCTCGTGCTGCGGACGCTGGCGAAGAACCGGGAGTTGCGGCCGAGGTCGGCGGCCAGGCTGGCCGAGGAGCTGCGCCGGATCCTGGAGGGGACGCTGCAGCGCGGATTCGAATCGGTGGACCCGACCCTTCCCGCGGCCGAGCTCGAGCTGGCAGGAACCGATAGCGTCACCGAGAGCGGAGTGCCCGTCCTCCGGGACCTCCCCCAGGAAGCCGGGGACGCGGCGCGGGCGGTGGTCGAGACCTGGGAGCACGAGGATCTCGCTCGCCAGCCGATCGAGCCCCTGCTGCGACGGCTTCTCGATCGACCGCTGTACACGTCGCCGTTCGCCGGGGCGCTCGAGGTGGAGGGGACCACCCTCCTGATCGCCGACGGGCGCCTGGTGCAGGCCTGGTCCGGCGACGCCCTCTCCGGCGACGCCGCCGTGGCTCGCCTGGCGCGGGAGGGCGACCCCCGGCTGTGGCGGGCTCCGGAGGCCGGATGGGTCGCGGGTCTCGCCACCCTGACCCTTCCCCCGACCTACCGGCATCGCGACCTCGACTCCTCTTTCGTCAACCTCCCCGCACTCGCCGACAGGCTGCGCCAGGAGAGAGCCTGCGGCGTGATCTGCCTGGAGCACGTCGCCGACGGCACCCAGGCGACCGCCCGGGCCTGGATCCTCCTCTGTCAGGGCAGAACGCTCGCCGCCCTCTACTCGCGAGGATGGGACGAGCTCCCGGTGGAGCAGAGCTGGCGACGGTGGGTGGCCGATCACCCGGTCCGAGCTTCGGTCCTCGAGCTGAAGGCGCCGCCGCTCGAGGCCTGGTATCCGCACGCCCTGGCCGGGCTGCGCCTGGAGATCGAAAGACCGGCAGGCGAGCACGCCCCGGCCGCCGCCAACGGCTCCGGCCGCCGCCGGCTCTTCTCGAGCTCCTCCCTCCTCAGCGCGTCGGCCCTGCCCGCACCCGTGGTCCGTCCCGCCTCGAGCCTCCTGGGCGAGCTGCCCTACGAGTCCGCTCCGGCGTTTCGGATCCTCTCCTGGATGCTCGCGGAGCTGCCGGCGTGGCTGGCGGAGCGCCGGCTCGGCGCCCGTTGGAAGTACTTGTCCGAGTGGATTCCGCTCGTCCGGCGGGCGCGGCTCCACCACGACCTTCGCCGGCCGGGCTCCGAAGAGCATGACCGCTTCGACGTCGTGACCTTCGACGAGCGCGGGAAGGTCCTCCACCTGGTCGAGCGCGTCGAGACGATCGGCCCCGACTCGCTGCGCGACTTCGTCGGCCGCGTCAAGGTGGCGAAGAAGGCGCGGATCGGGTCGGGCGACGTGGGAGCCGCGATCCTCGTCGCTCCCTCCTTCTGCGAGAAGACGCTCGAGGTCTACGAATCGACCCTGGAGACGGCGTCGTCGGGGCGGTGGCTCTCGCTCGGCGAGACCCTTACCGGCTACGAGGGCTTCGTCCGCATCGGACCCCGCCGGGGATTCCACCTGCTCCTGGTCGCCGAGAGCGAGGACCACGTCCTGGAGCCGGTCCTTGCGCTCCGTGCCCGACCGGAGCTCGCCGCTCAGCTCCCCAAGACCCCCCGCTAGCGCATCAACTCCGTGTCCTGCTGGACCGCGACCCACGTATACCAGAAGGTGTCGAAGCCCGCGATCGGCTCCCCGGCGACCTGTCCTTCCCGGAGGCGTTCGGCGAGACGGCGGGGAGACGCCTGCGCGGCGACTTCCGCGTCGACCAGCCACGCTTCGCTCGATTCGTAGATCGGGGCTTTGGAGCGCCAACACCGCGATCTTCAGCGTCGTCCACGGCGTGCTGCTCGAGCCGCTCCCCTATGGCGACCCGCAGGACCTCATCGCCGTCTGGGGACGCTTCGATCCCGAAAGCGGATTCGACTTCCCACAGTTCCCCCTCTCGATTCCGGAATACGTCGATTATCGTGCGCAGAGCCGCACCCTGGAGGACGTGGCCGCCTACCGCCGAGGCCGGCTCACCGTGACCGAGACCGGCCAGGAGCCTGAACGCGTGGCGGTCGGCGTGGTGACGGCGAACCTCTTCCCGTTGTTGCGGGTCGCGCCGGTCCTGGGTCGGACGTTCACGCACGAGGAGACTCTGCCCAACGCCGCCCAGGTCGTCGTGCTCCACCACGGGTACTGGCTGAGGCGTTTCGGCGGCGATCCCGATGTCGTGGGCAAAAGCGTGGTCTCGCAGTCCGCCGTCACTTCCCGTACGCGGAATCATGGTCCGGGTGGAGCGAGACAAACCGCATCCAGTCACCGTCTCGGATTGCCACGGCTCGCAGCCGCTTGCCCATGCGGAGACTGTAGAGCCTCTTACCGCGATCGCCAGAACGTGAAAGGATAGCTTCCCATTTCAAGCCGGAATCGCGATAAATCTGATCCCAGGACATCCCGTAGAGCTTCTCCAACGTCAGGAGGACACGGCGTTGTTCCTCTTTATTAAGCTGGAACAACTGCTTCTGGAATTCGGGACTATTGAGGTCCAGGAGAACCTGATTCCGGCTCATTCCTCGATCCGTCGCCGGAGAACTTCGAGGTCCGTCCTGGCAGGAGGATTCTCCGCAACCCAGCGGAGACCCCGATCGATGCTCGCCGCGGCTTCCGGTTCGTGAAGCCAATGCTCGCTTCGTGGAATGAACTTCCCGGTCTTGATGACCCATACGCCAGGCTCGGTCTCGTCGACCATGACCTGCTGGCCGGCGTATCGTTCACCGAGAGCTATCTGGCCTTCGCTTCCAAGAGTCTTGATGGCTGCCATGGGGTGCTCCTTCCTCTCGCAGCCAGGATACCACGACTCGGACATGGGTGACGCCGCCGATGAAGGGCTCCCGTCTACCCTCGGCACCGGCCGCCACCTCGAGGAGGACCGTGACCGTGCCGGTCGACGGGTCGACCTCGGGGGCCACCGCCACCAGCCGCACCTCCTAGCCGTCCAGGCGCAGCGGCGGACCCTCCGCGAGGCTTACCACGCCGTGGACGCCGTCGACGCCCCGGCGTCCTCGGGCGCCACGGCGACCTCGAGCCACACCGGCGCGCGGCACCCGCCGGGCGCGAGCACTCGAGCGCAACCTGGACGGCGACTGCCGGCGGCGGCTCCTACGCGGTCTTTCGGAACGCCGGGTCGAGGGGCGTCTCGGCGCTGCCGAGGCTCAAGCCTCGAAGTCGGTGATGGCGGCGAGCGCTGGTTCCGGTCGAGGAAGGCCGGGCGGTGCCCGTCATGGCTATCCTTACGGCACCATCCACCGGAATCGACAAGGAGACCTCACATGACGACCCACTCGATCGAAGTCCTCCTCCAGGACATGAAAGTGCGGATTACGACGCCGGAGCTGGAGATACAGTCCGGCGACACGGTGCAATGGATCTTTCGCGGCGTGCCTGAGAAGGTTCGCGACGCCTGGGTGCCGGGCATCGTCTTCCTCCGCCCGAGCCCGCACTACGCCGGTCCGTTCGAGGCCCTGCGCCAGACGGCGGAGGCCGTCAGCGGCGTCAGGAGCCGCGACAAGGCGGGTCGGTTTCCCTATATGGCGATCCTGCGCGACTGGCGCCAGCCGCGTCTCAGCCTGCTCACCAGCGATCCCGCCGCGATCTGGCAGGAAGCGATGGACGTGGACGTTCGCGTCGACCTGGAGGCCGCCACCTTCGACATCACGCCGAACGACGTCCGCGCAGGGGAACCAGACGGTGCTGACGTCGATCGACAGCGACGATCCGGTGATCGACAACGAGAAGGACGTACCGCCCGGGGACCCCGAGCCTCAGGGCGCCGCCTGACCCGGCAGATCCGCGAGCGCCACGCCGGCCGGGGCCGCGGCGAAGGCCCCGGCGGTGCCGGGGGCTTTTTCGTTGCCGGGGCGATGGAACAAAGCCAGGTGCTCCCACGTAGTCTCTTTCAGGGGGTGCCATGTACGAGCTCATCGGTTACTTCATTCTGGCTTTGAGCATCCTGCTGACTCTGAGCGTCCCCGTGATGGCCCTGGTGGACCTCTACGAGGAGATCCAGGCCTGGCGCAACCGGCGACGGAAAGACGGCGACGACGACGAGTCGGAGCTGCCTCTCTATGGCCCGGGAATTCGTCTCGGCCTTCCGAGGCTACGGCGTCGCCGCCGTCTCGAGCTCCGGCCGCGCGGGACTTTTGGCTTCGGGGGCTTTGGCTACGAGACCCGATGGACTTCCGAGGAGTAGCGCGCCGTGACCGGAATCAAGCTGTCCCACGCGACGCCGATCTTCGCCTGTGCCGATGTCGAGGCCGCGCTCGCGTTATGCGCTGAGCGCCTCGGCTTCGAGCGCGCATGGGTCTGGGGCGACCCGCCCTCCGACGGCGGCGCCCGCCGCGACGACGTGTCCCTGTTGTTCAGGCGCAATGCCGAGCTCGGCGAGCGGGCGCGCGGCACCGAGGTCATGGTCTTCGTTCGCAACGTCGACGCGCTCTACGCGGAGCACCAGGCGCGCGGCGCGCCGATCGTCTCGGCGCTGGAAGACAAGCCCTGGGACCTCCGCGAGTACACGGTGGAGCTGCCGCCCGGCTACCTGCTCCGCTTCGCAGAAGGCCTGGAGTACGTACGCGAGCGCGAGGCTTGACGCACAGTCTGGGAGCGTCCTGAGAGGTATGCGCTTCGATGCATGGGCACGGAGCTCCCCGCCCCCGGATCCTTGGGCGCCTGGGTGCTGGCCAGCCGGCCGCCGACCCTGGTGGCGGCCTTCGTGCCGGTGGCGGTGGGCGCCGCCGCCGCCGTCGCCGCCGGCGGCTTGCGCGCCGGCCCCACGCTGGCGGCGCTTGCCGGAGCGCTGTGGATCCAGATCGGCACCAACTTCGACAACGACGTCTTCGACTACGAGAAAGGCGCCGACACGGGCGAGCGGCTCGGACCGACACGCGCCGTGCAGGCCGGGCTTCTCGACACGAGGCAGATGCGGCTCGGCATGTGGGTCGCCTTCGCCCTGGCCGGTCTCTGCGGCGTCTACCTGACGTGGGCCGCGGGCTGGCCGATCGTGGCGATCGGCGTCGTCTCCGTCCTCGCCGGCATCGCCTACACCGGCGGTCCCTTCCCGCTCGGCTACAACGGCCTCGGCGATGTCTTCGTCTTCGTCTTCTTCGGCTTCGTGGCGGTCTGCGGCACCGCCTACGCCAACCTGCGCGCGGTGCCGGAGCTTGCCTGGTGGGCCGCGGTGGCGCCGGGGGCGCTCGCCACCAACATCCTCGTGGTCAACAACGTGCGCGACCGCCTGACCGACGCCGCCGGCAAGCGGACCCTCGCCGTGCGTTTCGCCGGCGTGGCCGAGTACGTCGCGATGGCGCTCGCGGCCTACGGCGTGCCGGTGGCGCTGTGGCTGCGCGGGCTGGCGGGGCCGTGGGCGCTGGCGCCGCTCGTCACCCTGCCCCTGGCCGCCGCATTGACCGCGCAGCTCGTCCGGCGCGAGGGACGACCCTTGAACGCGACCCTCGTGGGCACCGCCCGGCTGCTGGTCGCTTTCGGGGTCCTCTTCGCCGCCGGTCTCGCGGTTCCCTCGCCGTGACCCTGTCTGTCGCCGGTATCGGCTCCGCGGCCGCCGCGGGCCCTGATGAAGAATACCGGCTAACACCTATGAGGCCCCCCGTTGTCAATAGCTACAGACGGTCCTAGCCCGACTTTCTGTGGTCGGCCTTGGCCCGGGAGCTTCAGCGACCGGCGCGACGCCGCAGGTCTGCTTGGTTTTTGGTCAGCGCAAGCCGCCTGCGCCAAACACCTATCGAGGCTCAGCCGCCGCGGAGTGCAACGGTGCAGCGGCCTCCGACCGCTGCGTCCTAGAAACGTTTCTGTGCCCTCATACCGTCCTATTCAAGGGGGTGATCTCCTCGGTGAGGCGAGAGTCCGCGTTTCCGAGGGTCAGTTATCTTCGGGCTCGGGGGAGGGGCAGACGGCGTTGGCCCGGTTGCTTGTTCCCGGTTCTTGTAGCAGGAGCGAGAGCGGGTGTCCAGTCAACGCGCCCGGCTGTCAGGCCTGTGGCCATGGATCCGTGTCGTCATCGAAGTGACATCTCCGTGCGAGAAATCGGGCTCCCCAGCGGCTCCGAGCGTCTCACTCTGAGGTGGTAGGCCCCGGACGACGACGCCGGGCTCGGGCATTAACCACTTTCTGGCGGGAACCAATTCCGCAATGCCGCCAGCATCTCCCGAAACGAGGGGTCAGTGCAGCTCTTGACCGACACCCGGCTGGTGATCTTCCGGTAGATCGAAGACGAACGAGGCGTCCTGCTGTCGCGGAGGATCCGCTCCAATGTTTCTTTCGGATCGTCGGGTTTCGTCTGCCCCTCGGGCCAGATTCCCTGGTCTTTCAAGAGCCGCCGCAGCGATCCCGGCGCACGAAATCCCAGGGCCTTCCCGATCTCGGGCTTGTCCTGCCAGATCCAGCTTTCCGGCCCTCGTCGTCGAGCTGAAAGCAAAGCAATTGATCGGGCCGGGTGTGGGCGAGCACCTGTGACGACTGGCTGGCCAGCCACACCTGAGCGCCGTAGAGCGACCGCAGCGACTGGAGCACGTTCTCCAGACCTCGGGGATGGACGGCGGTCTCGGGCTCCTCCAGGACCAAGAGCCGCGGCACGCGGTGCAGATACGGCAGGAGCGTCAGGGCCAGAATCGAATCCGGAGCGTCCCCTCGGAAAGCCCGGAGGACGTCACCCGGAAGCCGTTCTCATACCCCACCTCGAAATAGGCATGGTGGTCTTCCTCCCGCTCCCGGATCCGCAACGTGGCTAGCGCATCAATCCCGTGTCCTGCTGGACCGCGACCCACGTGTACCAGAAGGTGTCGAAGCCCGCGATCGCCTCCCCGGCGATCTTTCCTTCCCGGAGACGTTCGGCGAGACGGCGGGGAGGCGCCTGCACGGCGGCTTCCGCATCGACCAGCCACGCTTCGCTCGATTCGTAGATCGGAGCTTTGGGCCGCCGGAAGAGGAGCAGCCGTTTGCTCTCGTCCGCCACCGCGAACACGTGGCCGCCCGCGAACGCCTCGTGGGGCGCGGCCCAGGGCTTGCCCTCCAGCCAGAAGCTGTAGATCGGCGCCTTGGCCGGCAGGCGGTCGTCGGCGACCCGGAGGTTGCGAAAGGTCTCGTCGGAGCCGAAGTAGCGGTCGTAGGGATTGCTGTCGACGTGCTCGGCACCGTCCACCGAGAGGACCAGGGTCTCGGGGTGGCGGCGCCGCCACTTCCCCCAGGTCGTCTTCTCGCCGACGGGCAGCTCGCGCAGGTCGGTGCCTTCGAGGGGGCCGCCGATGGCGTCGGAGGTCATGATCGACCACCAGGAGTCCGTCTGGCGGTCGCGCATGACGAGCGAGGCCGCCATCAGGGCGCCGGAGGCCTCGAACTCCAGGATCGTGTCGCCCACGGTGCGGCCGTAGACCACGGCCGTGTTGGCGAGCGGTCACCAGACCGCCGCGTAGGCGGTGTCCCCGGACCGGTCGTTGACGACTTCGTGGTGATTGAGAAGGTTCAGGCTGTAGGCCTTGGCCACCCCTTCCACCTCGACGCCGAGCACCCACGCCGAGTCGGGGAGGTCGGCCTCGGCGGCGGGCACGAGCTGTGGGGCGAACACCGCGGCGATGCCGCCGCGCGGTAGGAGCTGCTCGACTCCCGGAGGCGTCTCTTCGGCGGCGCTCGGAAGCGTCGTGGCAGCGCTCATGAGGGCGAGGGAAATCCAGATTGGGCTTCGCAACGGTCAGTCCTCCTTGGGGGTGTTCTGGTGCTCGCCGAGGAACTGCTTGCTCCGGTGGCAATCCGGGCACCAATAGGCGCCATAGACCGTGATGGCTGGTGGGGTCATCGCTCCTCCGGCGTGCCGTGTCGCTGCCAGACCCATACGGCTCAGCGCTGACGCCGGATGTCTCCGGGCGCCTCCCAAGCGGTCTTTCGGAAAGGCGCGTCGAGGGGCGTCTGCGCCAGGTGGTTCGTGTAGTTAGTAACGCACGACCAGGGCGCCCATCGAATGAGCGACGACGTCGAAGCGCGCCGTCCCCCAGATCGGAGGTCGAAGGAGGAGGTCTGTAACATTCCGGGCGCCGCCACCACCAACCTTGTAGTGATGCTTTGACGCCCGCGCAAACCGTACCCGCGAGTGCCTCGAGATCAAAGACGTGGAGGTTCAATATGCTGACCTGCCGGGAAGTCTCGCGATCGATCGCCACCAAGGAGCTGAAGGGGGCGGGCCTTTGGCGGCGTCTCAGGGTTCTCCTCCACCTCCTCAAATGCCGGCATTGCCGCCGCTACGCGGCGCAGATCCGGGCCATCGACAGGGCCGCACGTCAACTCTTCCGGGAGCCCAAGGACAGGGCGCGAATCCTGCGCCTGCGCGACGCCATATTCAGGAGGCGAGCGTCCGACGATGACGGCCCGCAATGACGTCCGCGAGTCGCCGAGATTCGGTCCTCAGGCGTAGATCCGAAACAGTCGAAACCAGCCGCGAAGAACCTTCTGAGCCGTAGGAGTGAGCTTGCTCCTTCGCCAGGCGTCGGCGGCCCGCTTGATCACCTCCGCCTGGGTCGGATACGGGTGGATGACTCCGGCGATCGCCCCCAGCCCCACCCCGGCGGCCATGGCGAGAGTGACCTCACTGATCATGTCGCCGGCGTTGGCGGCCACCAGGGTCGCGCCGAGCGAGGTCTGCGCCTTCCGGGCTTTCCGCATTGATGGCAGTGCGCCAGCCACGACTCTCCGCATAAGGGCAGGCCCGAGCCTGCCGATCCCCAGGTGGCCGGCGTGGGCCTCGACGAACGCCAGGCCGCTGACCGCGGCCTCGCGGTGGACGTGGCGGTGCTGCCGCTCGCGCACATGCCGCGGTCGCTGGCGGCGCGGGATGTTGCGGCGACGAGGTCGACGAGGAGACCAAGGCGCGGGTACACTTCGGGGACGACCCGGAGATCGTCAGAACCATGTATACTCATCGACATGGAGACACTCAGAGTTCGTGTAGAAAACGGCAAGATCATCGGCACCGCCCCGACAGGGCTGCCTGAGGGGACGGAATTGGAGCTCTGCCTGGCCGACCCCGCCGACGAGATGACCGAGGAGGAGCGCATGGCCCTCGACGCTGCGCTCGAAGCTGGCTGGAAGTCCATGATAGAAGGGCGCTCACGTCCAGCCAGGGAAGCGGTCGCAGAGCTACGAGCCCGAAAATGACTTGCCAGCTTGCGATCGTCCCAGAGGCCGAAAAACAGCTCCAGGCAATCGATCAATGGTGGCAGGCCCATCGCGGCGCTGCTCCTGATTTGTTCCTCGACGAATTCAACCAGGGTCTGGACCTCCTGTCCGAGTTCCCCGACGTCGGCCCACTCTATAGACGCTCCAGGCATTCCGGCATTCGAAGGCTGTTGCTCAGGCGGTCGAAGCATTGGATCTACTACTTCCATGACCGCCGTCGCTCCATGGTCTACGTCTTGGCGCTCTGGAGCACGTTTCGCGGCTCCGATCCTCCCCTGCCAACACCTTAACGCGGCAGGACTCGACTCGCCGTCGGTGCCCGGCAGGATCGTAGCGGAGGACGCCGGCGGCGCCGTACTCGAGCGGACCGGCGCTGCCGTGGAGCATCTCGTCAGCGCCCAGGAGCATGTAGCCGAAAGCGGTGGGACGCTGGCCGCCGAGCGTTCGGCGACCGAGGATCCCGGCTCCTGGGCTGTTCGAGCAGCCAGAAGAGGACGTTGTCGGAAAACGCCGGGTCTCGGGTCAGGCCCAGGTGGTCGGTGAAGAGGAAGAGCACCGAGCGCCACGGAACCGGCGAGCGGAGCTGGGCCTGCCACACGCCGCCGACCCGTTCGTCGAGCAGCGCGCTGCTGCGCAGGACCGTGCCGTCGCCGGAACCCCGCGAGACGACGCGCAGCCGGCCGCTCGGCGGGTCGACGACGGCGGTGCGAGCGGTGGGTGCAGCGTCGCCCGCGACCAGGAATAGCTGCAGGTGGGGAGGAGGAGGCGGCGCCTGCTGGTCGAGGGCGGCGGCAAGCTGGCGGGCCCGTGCCAGGCTCTTGTGCAGGTGATCGAGGGCGATCCGCTGCCGCTGGCCAGCGTCGCCGACGTCCGGCAGGAGCTCGGCCAGGATCGGCTCTTGCGCCGGCGAAGCGAGCCCCCATCCCATCCTCTCCCAAAGGTCCGGGTCGTAGAGATCGCCGGCACGACCGCCCAGACCCTCCACGAACAGCGATCCGTGGCGGCGGCGCGGCAGCAGTTGGTAGATGGAGGGGAAGGTGCCGAGGAGCGCCGGTGGGTACCGGGGCAGCATGGGGCCCGGCCGATGGCCCTCGACGAGCTCGACGAGGGCGGCCAGGGAGCCCGCGTTCGGCGGCCCGACCAGGACGACCCGCTCGACCGCGCCGGCACCCGCCCAGGTGACCGGTGGCAGCGAGCCGTCGGCGGGGAGCTCCGCGTCGCCGAAGCGCAAGAAGTAACGCACGACCAGGGCGCCCATCGAATGAGCGACGACGTCGAAGCGCGCCTCCCCGGGATCCGTGCCGAAGCGCCGGCGGCCTTCCTGGCGCACGTAGGCCCGCTTCTCGTCGAGGAAGCGGGCGAGCCGGAACGCGCTCTCGACGTTGTCGCGCCGCCAGTCGTAGTCGAACTGGAAGCACGTGTAGTGGTCGCTGCCGTAGTCGACCGCCCCGGCAAGGCCCAACGACTCGTCGCGGTATCCAGCCGCTCCCAGCATCGCCAGGATCTGGACGTAAGCGCGGACTACCAGCGGAATGCCCAGGACCTTCACCCGGACGCGGTCGAGCACCCCGTCGGGACGCACTTCGTCCCTGAGCTGCCCGAGGCTCGTCCCTTCGTTCATCGGCAGAGCGATGAGCCGCAGGTCCTCGGCGCGCGCCGGCCGCGCGTAGTCTCCGGTGAAGGCACCCCAGACGACCCGGCCGCTCGCGCCGTCCACCAGGTTGGAGCCGGTGAGACCCGGGATGACCACGATGGGGTTGCGCTCGGGGCCGTGGTACCGCGCGACGCGGTCGTATTGCTCTCCCAGGTCCGGGGGGTCGAAGGTCACGGCGCAGGCGCCGGCAAGCCCTCCCAGGAGAAGCGTGGCGACGGCGATCCGAGGCGCGCAGGGTAGACGCATAGTCTCGACCTCAAGCATAAAGACGAAACAGTCGAAACCACCCGCGAAGGACCTTCTGCACCGTCGGGGTGAGCTTGCTCCTACGCCAGGCGTCGGCGGTCCGCTTGATCACCTCCGCCTGGGTCGGATACGGGTGGATGACTCCGGCGATCGCCCCCAGCCCCACCCCGGCGGTCATGGCGAGAGTGACCTCACTGATCATGTCGCCGGCGTTGGCGGCCACCAGGGTCGCGCCGAGAATCCGGTCCTTGCCCTTTTCCAGGTGCAGCCGGAGGAAACCCTCTTCGTCGCCATCGAGCCGGGCGCGGTCCACCTGGGCCATGGGCACCGTCAGGGTCTCGACTTCGAGGCCCCGCTCGCGGGCCTGCGCCTCGTTGAGGCCGACGTGGGCCACCTCGGGACTGGTGTAGGTGACCCAGGGGACGATCAAGGAGCTGTTCTTCTTGCGGCCGAAGAAGAAGGCATTCTGCAGCACGATCCGTGCCTGGGCGTCCGCGGTGTGGGTGAACTTGAAGCGGGAAGCGACGTCCCCGGCAGCGAAGATCCGCCGGTTCGAGGTGCGCAGCCGGTCGTCCACCTCCACGCCGCGCGAGGAGTGGCGCACGCCGCTGCGCCCGCCGCGGCCACGAGGCCCGCGGTGCCCGCCCCAACCACCACCAGGTCGTAGCGGCCGGCGGGCTCGGGGTTGGTCCAATGCGCGGGCCGAACGTTGTCGAGGAGGATCTCGTCCGCCGCGGAGAGCTGAGCTTCTGGCAGGATCAAGAGCGGCGTCGCCATGCCGTGTCTCCTTCGGTCGATGGCGGCGTCGCCGCCCTGGTCCGTGGAGTTGGTGGGGCCAAGAGCCCGTTTCTTACACCGCCCCGCCGTCGCTGCCGCCGCGTCTCCTTGGCGGCGAGGGCCGCGTCGGGGGCCGGATGCGGCGGACGGATCCAGCGTCCGGCCTCGTCGAAGCGGCTCTCGAAGGCCTCGTCGATCGCCTCCTGCCGCTGCTCGTCGCGGGCGAGCTCGCGGCGGCGCTCGAAGATCTTGCGGTAGAGGATGCCGAAGAGCCAGGTGCGCACGCTCGAGCGGCCCTCGAAGCGCTGCGCCTTCTCGAAGAAGGTCGTGAACGTGCGCTGGGTGACCTCCTCGGCCTCCGCGGGATCGAGACCGGCGCCGCGCGCCGCGCGCAGGACGTGCGGCAGGTAGGCACGCACCGCCGAGCGCATTGCCTCGCGGTCGCCATCGCGCACCCTGCCCGCCCAATCGCCGCCTCCTGTAAAACCCGACTCCTTGCTTTCACTCACTGTCAAGCCTCCTCGGGGAGCCGGGTATCCGGTCCCTCGCGGAGATACGGATGGAGGACGACATGAGATTCACCCTGACATCCCGCAGATCGGCGCGGGCGCTCGCCGGCGTCTTGCTCCCGATCGGCCTGGCGATACTGACGGCGGCGAGCGCCGAACGATGAAAGCGCCTGAGTACGGATCGGCTCGCCGCGCCCGCGCCGGCAACAAAAGTGTAAGAGAGCTGTAAGGAATCGCGCGTTCGCGTCACTCACTCGCGAAACACGAACGCCGACTGCCCCGCGCCACAAGAGGGGGGGCTCTTAGCGGCCTCGACGGTGCCCGACTCACAGCCCGGACAACACCTGTTCCGCACCGTCCCGACGCGCCCACGCGGCGCGACGCGGCACACCTGCGCCTGACCGCGGAAGCGCTTCTCGCGCTTCCCTGACACCAAATCGCTTCTCGCGGGCCATCGACGCTCGTCGAGAAGCACGGAGCAGAAATCTGAAAGGAGATCAGAAATGAAGTCGTCAAGCTCCGATGGACGTAGCGAGGGGCGAGCGAATCGCCCCGCCAGGCGCAGGCTGCTCGGCCTGTGGCATCCGAAGTCGGCGGCGGCAGCGATCCTGGCCGCGTGCCTCGCCGTCGCCTACGCGGGCGCGAATCCGCCCCACGGCCCCTTCCCCCCCGAGGACGACCCTTCGCACTTCACCGGACCGCTGATCGAGGACCTTCCCGAAGGTCTTCCGGAAGCGAACGAGGGATCGTTCGAAGGAGGCGAGACGGGGACCCTGGCGGACGCGGGCGCCAACAACGTCCTGCCCGAGGCCGAGCAGCGGGACGACGGCGTGTTCAACGTCCCGACCAACGGACCTCCGAGCCCGCTCTTCGGCGCCCAGGAGTTCTCTCAGCAGATGCTGCGCTTCGAGGAGTTCGGGACGCGGCCCTTCCGACAGCCATGGACGCTCCACGCCACCGCGCAGGACAACCCGCGACGTTTCAGGTTCCCGGCTCCCGCGGACGCCCAGAGCGGGCCGGACGGCGCGGCCCTCGAGGCGTTTCTCGCTCGGCCTCGCCTCTTCCCCTCCCCGAGCGTTTTCGCCAACGTCGCGGACGAGAACCCGTGGCGGTCCGAGATCGAAGACTTCATCGGCCGCGGCCTCGAGAGTCCTCCGGCGGAGGGCCGGCCGCCGGGGCAAGGCTGGTCCCATCAGCGCTGGCAGGAGTTCCGTCCCCGGGTGTGGTTCCAGTCCGCGATGGCGGGCTCGCGCGCCAACGGCGGTTTTCGCGACGCCCTGCAGCGGCACGGGTACGCCGCCGGCGAGTTCGCTCCCGGTGGTCTCTACTACAACACCGCGGGAGCCCCGCAGTACGACGGTACGACGAGAGACATCGCGATCAGGTTCCATCCGGACATGCCCGAGCAGTCGCCGACCGCGCTCTGGACTTTCGACGGCACCCTCCCGCCCAAGCTGCTCACGGTCCGCTACGGCGAGACCGTGTTGTTCCGCCACTACAACGCTCTCCCGATCGACGTGGCGGCCAACCGGGGCTTCGGAACGCACACCATCACCACCCACGAGCACAACGGGCACAGCCCGGCCGAGAGCGACGGCTACGCCAACGCCTTCTTCTTCCCGGGCCAGTTCTACGACTACCGTTGGCCCCTGGTGATGGCCGGCCACGACTCGATCAACACGAATGCGACCGATCCGCGGGCCGGACGGCCGGACGGCCGCGGCGGGATCATGAAAATCCCGGGCGACTGGCGCGAGACGATGAGCACCCACTGGTTCCACGACCACATGCTCGATTTCACCGCCCAGAACGTCTACAAGGGCAACGCCGCGATGATGAACTACTACAGCGCGCTCGACCGCGGCAACGAAGGCTTGGAAGACGGCGTCAACCTGCGCCTGCCGAGCGGCACGGCGCTCGACTGGGGCAACCGCGACTACGACGTCAACCTGGTCATCGCCGACAAGGCCTGGGACCGCGACGGCCAGCTCTGGTTCAACCCCTTCAACCGCAACGGTTTCATCGGCGACCATCTCCTGACCAACTGGCTCTACAAGCCCTATTTCGAGGTACGGGCCCGGCGCTACCGCTTCCGCATCCTGAACGGTTCCGTCTCACGCTACTTCAAGATCGCCCTGGTAAACGAGGCCGGCAACCGGGTGCCCTTCTACATGGTCGCCAACGACGGCAACCTGATGGAGCACACCGTCTACTTCGCGGACGGTCAGCTCCCCACCCAGGGCATCGCCGAGCGCTACGACGTCGTCGTCGACTTCAGCCAGTTCCAGGATGGCGACAAGCTCTACTTCGTCAACGTGCTGTCGCACAAGGACGGGCAGATCACCAACGTCCCGATTCCGCTCGAAGACATCCTGAGCGGGGTCTACGACCCGGTGCGGGTGGACGACGACGGCGACGGGCTGCCCGACCGCTGGGTGGGCGGGGACCCGGCCGTCGGGAAGTTCCTCGAATTCCGCGTGAAGAGCTACGGCGGGGTCGACCTGAGCATGGATCCGGCCGACTTCCTCCCCGGCGGGAGGACCATGATCCCGCTGCGCCGGCCCAGCGAGGAGGAGCTCGCCAACGCCCTGCACCGCACCTTCCTGTTCGAGAAGGAGCCGACGGACGAGAAGCCCTGGACCATCGAGACGGACATGAACCAGAAGGGCTTCGGCATGGATCCGCGGCGGCTGACCGCGGCGCCGGAGAAGAACTACGACGGTCTCGAGGTCTGGCGCCTCGTCAACGGCGGCGATTGGAGCCATCCGATCCACATCCACTTCGAAGAGGGGATCATCCTGCGACGCGACGGCTTTGAGCCGCCCGAGTGGGAGAAGTGGGCGCGCAAGGACATGTACCGGCTCGGGCCGCAAGCCGACAGCGGCGCCATCGTCGAGGTGGCCCTGCGCTTCCGGGAGTTCGCCGGGACCTACATGGAGCACTGCCACAATACCCAGCACGAAGACCACGCCATGCTCATGCGCTGGGACATCGAGCACCCCGGCCAGGTCAAGCTGATGCCGGCGCCCTTGCCCGCCTGGGACGGGGTCGAGTACGTCGACACCCGCGCCCTGCCGACCTTCAGGACCGGCGACGGAACGGGTGAGTTCGGCCCTGAGCTGGAGCCCGTGGAAAAGTGGGTCGACGGCATCTTCGTCGAGGAGCTCGACCTGGCGAACATCGAGCTCGGAGACGCCCTGAACCCGGCACCGGACGAGAGAGGCAAGATCACCTATCCCTTGAGCAAGGGCGTCAACAACGACGGCGGCGGCGAGACCGAGGTCTTCTTCGTGCTCCACGACGTCAACGACGAGGAGCTCGCCGAAGAGCTGGGCATCATCTATGCCGGCGGGCTGAAGAACACTCCCCTGGCGGCGACGTCGCCCGCGAGCGTCGACCCGGACACCGGCGAGTGGACCTTCTTCGGCGACCTGCCGAACCCGGTCGTGGCTCCGGGCTCGCCGCCACAGGACGACGAGAACACCTACACGCCGCTCAGGCGGGTGATCATCGGCGGCAAGGACGTCATCGTCAACGCCTTCTTCGTACAGTGGGGTGACCAGGCCTGGGAGCACATGAGGATCGACCAGTCGTGCGTCGCGTTCCCGGACGACCCGCCCAATACGTCGTGCCCGTACAACGGCCTGGCGTGGGGGGACCCGGACAGCTCCGGACACGTGCTGGCGATCGACACCACCGGACCCGACCCGACGGTCACTCTGAAGCTCCACAAGTCGTGGTTCGGTGGGGAGACAGGCTCGGCGGAGTACTTGCCGTACTACATCGTGGTCGACACCTACCCGTTCGGTGCCGCCAGCGGCATGGGTATTCCGTACGTCCCGAAGCACCGATTCCTCGCCTCGGCGGCGGTGCCGTTGGTCCAGTTCCTGGCGCCTCAGCCTCTCAACTCGACCTACCCCCCGACCCCGGTGGACGGGAACGGTCTGGCGGGAGGAGGCCCCATGGGAGGTCAGATCGGGTTGCCCACCTACTTCATGCCCGGCGAGGACTTCAGCCCGATGTGGCACATCGGCTTCGCCCACTGGCTGCAGCCGGCGACCGAGGTGGTCAAGTCGCTCGAGCGGCTCAAGGAGCTGCGGGCGGAAGGGAAGCTCGAGATCAACGAGTTCCCGCCGCCGGCGGTGGGATTCGACAACTACGACTTCGAGAGTCTCGATTCGCCTCACGTCGTCAACTGTCCGACGCCGATCACGCTGGACGTCGCGGTGCATCGCGCGATGAAACGTGACCGTGCTGAGAACAATCAGTAGCGGCGATCGGTAGCGTGTCGAAGGCGGCGGGCGCACGCCGTGCGCCCCTACCTCTGCGGCGGGCGCACGCCGTGCGCCCCTACCTCTCGGCGGGCGCACGCCGTGCGCCCCTACCTCTCAAAGGAGAAGCAATGCAGACTTACAAAGCGGCCATCGCTCTGCTGCTCTGGGCCGGCGCCCCGGCGTTCGCCGGCACGCCGTGGGGAGCCGACTACTTTCCGAACGTTTCCCTCGTCACCCACGAAGGCGAGACCGTCCACTTCTTCGACGACCTCGTCAAGGGCAAGGTGGTGGCGATCAACTTCATCTACACCACGTGTCCGGACACCTGCCCGCTGGAGACGGCGCGGATGGCGAAGGTGCAGCAGATCCTGGGGGACCGCGTCGGCCGGGACGTCTTCATGTACTCGATCACGATCGACCCGGAGCGCGACACGCCCGAGGTGCTCGCGGACTACGCCAGGCGGTATCGGGCCGGGCCGGGCTGGTGGTTCCTGACCGGCAAGGAATCGGACGTCACCCTGCTGCGGCGGAAGCTGGGCCTCTACATCGAGGAGATCCAGGACGGCTCCAACAACCACAACCTCAACCTCATCATCGGCAATCAGGCCACCGGCAAGTGGCTGAAGCGCTCGCCCTTCGAGAACCCCTACGTGCTGGCCACCCAGATCGGCAGTTGGCTCACCGGCTGGCAGGACCCGCCGCAAGCCGACCTCGACTACGCGAACGCCCCGGAGGTGCGACAGATCTCCCAGGGAGAGCACCTGTTCCGCACTCGCTGCGTCACCTGCCACACCATCGGCGGCGGCGACCAAGGCCTGGCGGCGGGGCTCGAGGGGCCCGACCTGCTGGGGGTGCTGGAGCGGCGGGACCGGTCGTGGCTGGCCCGCTGGATCGCCGTCCCGGACCAGATGCTCGAGGAGAGAGACCCGATCGCGATGGGGCTCCTGGCCAAGTACGACGACCTGCCCATGCCCAACATGCGCCTCTCCGAGGCCGACGTCAATGACCTGCTCGGCTACCTGGGGAGCGAGAGCCGCAGAGTGCGAATGCAACGAGCCCGGGGACGCAGGAACAACGGCGTGGCTCTGGCGTCGGCCCCGGCCACTCACTCCGGCCACGCGCACGACACCGGCGAGGCGCACCGCTCCGGCGACGAGGTAGCGATCATGAACGCATGGATTCGTGAAGCGCATCCCGACGCGCCGGTGAACGCCGGTTACATGACGCTGGTCAACGTGAGCTCCGAGGAGGTGACGCTGTCCAAAGTCGAGTGTCCGGAGTTCGAGAAGGTCGAGTTCCACGAAATGGCGATGGTCGACGGCCTGATGAAGATGCGTGAGCTCCCCGCGGTGGTCGTTCCGGCGGGCGGTCAGGCCCGCTTCGAGCCGGGCGGCAGCCACCTGATGCTGAAGGGCACGCGACGGCACCTGGCGGCGGGTGAGACCGTAGATCTGAGATTGACCTTTCGATCCGGCAAAGAACAGACGGTCGCGGTCAGAGTGGCCGACCAGTAGCCGGCGGCGTTCGGCAACGTCCTTTGCGGGGCGGCCCATGGTAGCGTTTCCCACGTGAGCGGGCGTGCTCGACGGCAGCGTCCGCCTGGGGAGATTGACTCTGCGCTCTGAAGGATGGGCCGTACCGGTGATGGAGCTGCGACTTGTCGAGATCTTCTGCTGCGTCTACGAAGAGCGCAGCTTCTCCCGAGCCGCGTCCCGACTGGGTCTTTCTCAGCCGACGGTGAGCGGCCACGTCAAGACGCTCGAGAGCCACTTCGGCTGCCTCCTCTTCGACCGCCTGCGCGAGATCGAGCCGACCGCCGCCGGTAAGGTGCTCTACCGGCACGGCCGCCGGATCAAAGAGCTCAGGGAAACCATGCTGCAGGCCATGGAAGGTTTCCTCCACCGCCTTGAGGGTGAGCTGCTGGTGGGCGCCAGCACGATTCCCGGCGAGTACCTGTTGCCGGTCCGGATCGGCCGTTTCCACCAGGTCCATCCCGGGGTCCGCGTCCACGTGAGGATCGGGGATACGCGCGAGATCGTCGACCGCGTGCAGGCGGGAGAGGTCGAGCTCGGCTTCGTGGGAGCCCATCTGCCTCGAGCCCGGCTCGAGTTCCGGCGCTTCGCCTCCGATGAGTTGGTCCTGATCGCGCCGCCGGGCCGGGCCTGGGCCATGGACAGCCTCACTCTCGACGAGCTTCGCAAGAAGCCTCTGCTGGTCCGCGAAGAGGGCTCGGGGACCCGCCTCGTGTTCGAGCAGAGGCTTCGGGAGCTCGGCACCGGGCTCGACGAGCTCAACGTCGTCGCCGAGCTGGGGAGCACTACGGCGATCAAGGAGGCGGTCAAGCGCGGGCTCGGCGCCTCGGTCCTCTCCGCCGTCGCCGTGGAGGGCGAGCTGGGGGGCAACTGGGTCAAGCGGATCGACGTCCGCGAGATCGGGACGTTGCGCCGCGATTTCTTCACCGTGGTCAGCAAGGACCGGGACGGCTCGCCGCTGCGTGAGGCTTTTCTCGAGCTCGTGGCGGCCGAAGAAGAGAAGGTGGCCTGACCAGCCGGGCATCCCACGCACCGTACCTTCCATTCGTCGCGCCGATCACAGCAACGTCGTACATAGGCGTTGTCAATAACTGTTGATTGCCTGAGCCTTCGCGAGTATCATCCCGCCACTTTCTTTTCCGGATGACCGCGCATCGTCTCCGACAAGAATGGAGGAACCGGGTGAAGAAGCCATTGTCGAGAATGGTGGTAGGAAGTCTCGTCTTCGTATTGTCCGCCGGCAACGCAGCAGCCGACCTGCGCTTCACCGCCATCCCCGACCAGAACACGACCGAGCTCGCCGAGAAGTTCGCGCCCTTCGCGGCCCATCTCTCCCAGGAGCTCGGCGTCGCCGTGGAGTACGTGCCGGCCCACGACTACCAGGCTGCGGTCGAGATGTTCAAGAACGGCGACGTCGCCCTCGCCTGGTTCGGCGGTCTGACGGGCGTCCAGGCGCGCAGCGCCGTGCCCGGAGCGCGCGCCCTCGCCCAGGGCGACGCCGACCCCCGGTACTATTCCTACTTCATCGCCCACCGCGACGCCGGGATCGAGCCCTCCGACGAGCTCCCGGCGGCGATCGCCGGTCTCCGTTTCACCTTCGGCTCGGAGAGCTCGACGTCGGGGCGCCTGATGCCGGAGTACTTCATCCGCCAGGCGACGGGCAAGTCGCCGCAGGAGCTCTTCGCTTCGCCGGTGGGCTTCTCAGGAAGCCACGACAAGACCGTGGAGTTGGTGGAAGCGGGTCAGTATCAGGTGGGCGTCGTCAACTACAAGGTGTACGACCAGCGGGTCGAAGCCGGCCAGACCGACCCGGAGGTCTGCCGGGTGATCTGGCGCACGCCGAGCTACGCCGACTACAATTGGACGGTGCGTCCCGACGTCGACGCCGAGCTCGGCGAGGGCTTCACGGACCGGCTGGCGGCGGCGCTCGTCGCCATCGACGATCCGCGCCTCCTGGCGGCGCTGCCGCGCGAGCGGCTGATCCCCGCCGCCAACGAAGAGTTCGAAGGCATCCGCCAGGTCGCGGAAGAGTTGGGCATGCTGCGTCCGGGCCCGTGATCACCGCCGGCTTTCAACTCGCGGGCGTCTGCGTCGTCTTCGGCGGCGGCGTCGCCGCCTTGCGCGACGTCGACCTCGCCGTCGAGCCCGGCGAGGCGGTGGGTCTCGTGGGCCCGAGCGGAGCCGGGAAGACCACGCTGCTGCGGCTCCTGAACGGCACCCTGCGCCCCACCGCCGGCTCGGTGGCGGTGGGCGGCGCAGACCTCGCGGCGCTGCCGCCGCGCGACCTGCGGGCCCTGCGCTCGCGCATCGGCGTCATCCACCAGGACCTCGACCTGGTGCCCAACCTGCGCGTGGTGAAGAACGTCCTCGCCGGGCGCCTGGGCCGGTTATCGCTCCTCGGCTCGCTGCGCCTGCTCCTCCTGCCGCCGCGCCGCGAGGTCCGCCGGGTCTACGAGATCCTCGAGCGCGTCGGCATCGCCGACAAGCTCTACGAGCGCACCGACCGGCTCTCCGGCGGCCAGCGCCAGCGGGTGGCGATCGCGCGCGCCCTCTACCAGGACCCGGCGGCCCTGGTGGCCGACGAGCCGGTCTCGAGCGTCGATCCGGCGCGGGCACGCTACACGGTGGCGCTGCTCGCCGAGCTTTGCCGCGAGCGCCGGCTGACGCTGTGCGTGAGCCTCCACAGCCTGGACCTGGCGCGCGAGCTCCTGCCGCGCCTGGTGGGGATGCGCCGCGGCCGGGTCCTGTTCGACCGGCCGGCCGGCGAGCTCGGCGACGCCGACTTCCACGCCCTCTACGACCTCGAACCGGACGAGGTGCTGGCCCATGGCTGCTGAGGGCCCGGTCGGATTGCGCGGCTGGACGCTCCTCGGCATCCTGGCCGCGGGCCTCTGGGCGGCCTGGGCCCTGCGGCTCGATCCGGCCGGCCTGGTGCCGGGCCAGGGCGGGCTCGCCGTCGCCCGCGAGCTCTTCGCCCGCGCCGCCTCCCCCGCGCTCGCCTACGAGGCCGAGGTCGTGCCCGAGGGAATCGTTCCCTTGTGGCTGCGGGCCCTCCAGGCGAGCCGCACGACCGTGGTCTTCGCCGCCGCCGCCGTCAGCCTGTCGGCGGCCTGCGGCCTCCTGTTGGGCTTTCTCGCTTCCACCGCCTGGTGGGCGGACGATCCGGCCGGCGGCCGGGCAGGTTTGAGCAAGCGCATTCGCCGCGCCGCGGCGCCGCTGCTCTACGGCGCGACCCGGACGCTCGTCGCCCTCATGCGATCGGTCCACGAGCTGCTGTGGGCGGTGCTCTTCCTCGCCGCCCTGGGACGCAGCAACCTGACCGCGGTGATCGCCATCGCCATTCCCTACGCCGGCACGCTGGCCAAGGTCTTTTCCGAGCTCATCGACGAGGCGCCGCGGGAGGCCGCCGCGGCGCTGCGCGCGGCCGGCGCCGGGCCACTCCAGGTCTTCCTCTTCGGCCTCCTGCCCCGCGCCCTGCCCGACATGAGCGCCTATGCCCTCTATCGCTTCGAGTGCGCGCTGCGCTCCTCGGCCATCCTGGGGTTCTTCGGCTACCCGACCCTCGGTTATTACATCGCCGCGTCCTTCGAGAACCTGCACTACGGCGAGGTCTGGACGTATCTCTACACCCTCGTCGCCCTGGTCGCCCTGGTCGATCTCTGGAGCGGCGTCCTGCGGCGGAGATTCGTGCGATGACGAGGACGGTGAGGACGGCCGCGGACGCGGAGATCCGCCGGCTCCACCGCGAGCGGCGGCGCAACCGGCGCGTCTTCTGGAGCGGCCTGGCGCTCCTCTTGCTCTCGGTCTACGCCTGGACGAGCGAGGAGATCCGCGGCTCGGAGCTCCGCTGGGAGCGGCGCCGCCGCAACCTCGAGCGCTTCCTCGGCGAGGTGCGCCCGGCGCCGCTGCGGTCTTCGCCGGGCTCCGACGTCGCGGCAGGCCCGCCCCTGGGAGGCCGGGGAGGAGTCGTGCAGTGGGCCGGCGAGATCCTCGCTTCCCGGGGTTGGGAAGCGGCCCGGACGACGCTGGCGCTGGCGGCGGCGGCGATCGTCCTCGCCGCCCTGGGGGCCTGGACCCTGGCGTTGCCGGCGGCCCGGACCGTCGCCACGGCGGAGGCCTACCTGCCGGGCCCGCGGCCGCCCGGCGGGGCGCGCCGCCTCTTCTGGCGCTCGCTCGTCGCCGCGGTGCGTCTGCTCCTGATCCTCCTGCGTTCGCTCCCGGAGTACGTGTGGGCGTTCCTCTTCCTGGCCATCCTGGGGCCGACGGCGTGGCCGGTAGTGCTCGCCCTGGCGCTTCACAACGCCGGGATCCTGGGCAAGCTGGCGGCGGAAGTGGTGGAGAACCTCGACCCGGCGCCGCTCGCCGCCCTCCGGGGTCTGGGTGCCGGCCGTTCCCAGATCGCCGTCGCCGGGATCTTTCCCCTCGCCCTCCCGCGCTTCCTGCTCTTCTTCTTCTACCGCTGGGAGACCTGCGTGCGCGAGACCACGGTGCTCGGCATGCTGGGAGTGTCGTCGCTGGGCTACTGGGTCGTGGACGCGCGGGCGCGCCAGAACTACGACGAGATGGTCTTCTTCGTCCTGATCGGGGCCGCCATCGTCCTCGCCGGGGACCTGGTCTCGGCGCTGGCCCGCGAGCTCGTCCGGCGCGCGGCCTAGCTACAACGTCGCTTCCGGGCCGCCCATGGTAGCATTTCCCACGTGAGCGGGCGTGCTGGACGGCTGCAGGTTTCCCCCCTCGATCCCCCCCGGGGGACGCTGCAGCCGGGCTCGGTCGCCGTCATCGCGGCCACGCTCGCCCTGGCCTGTCTGGCCTCGGGCCAGGAGCCCAGGTCGATCGATCCGCCGGCGCGGCCCGGCTCCACGTCCCCGGCCCTCGCCGCCGAAAGCCCCACGACCGTCTCCAAGGAGGAGGAGATCCTGATGACCTGGCTCGAGCCGGACGGGCGGCTGCGCTTCGCGCGTCTCTCGGGCGAGACCTGGAGCCGGCCGATCACCGTCGTCGAGCACGTCGCGACGCTCGACCCGGCGGATCGGCCGTCCTTGACCGTGTTCGACACCCAGGCGGTGCGCCGCACCCTGATCGCACGCACCGGCGACGTCGTCGCCCGCTCCGGCGACGGCGGGCGGACCTGGGCCCGCCTGCCCGCGCCGCCCCTGCCCTTCGCCTCCTTCGCCGGCGGCGATGAAGGAGGATACGTGTTCTGGCTGGCCGCCGGCGGCGAGGGCGCGGCGCGGCTCCTGGGCACCCGCGTCCTGGCCGGTGAAACGCTCCTCGATCCGCGCGTCGCCGGCGGCTCGAGCACGGCGGCGGCCATGACCTGGGACGGCCCCGTCGTGGCCTACCGCGACGAGAACGCCGACGGCGCCCTGGACGTTGCCCTGGTCCGTCGCGAGGACGCCCGGTGGACCCCGCCGCGACCTGTCCACGTCGAGGGCCGGCGCCCGGCCCGGACGCCCGAGAGCGGCCCCCGGGTGGCGGCCCGGCGCCGTCAGGTGGCCGTCGCCTGGTACGCCGAAGCGCCGCCCCGCCCGCGTCTGCTCGTGGCCTTCTCGGGCGACGCCGGCAGGACGTTCGCCGCTCCCGTCGAGGTGGAGGCAAAGGAGGGTGACCGCGCGCCGGCGGGTCCCGTCGACGTCGCTCTCGACGACAACGGCCACGCCCTGGTCCTGTGGACGACCACCGGACCGACCGAAGCCACCTTCGAGCTGGCGCGCGTATCCCCCGACGGCGACCGGGGAGAGGAGCTCGTCCTCGCGAAGGGAAGCCCCGCCAGCTTGCGGGGCATTCCTCAGGTCGCCCGTGCCGGCGGCCGCGTGGCCGTGGCCTGGATCGACGGCGGCCGCGTGCGCGCGGTGGCCGCACCGCTCGCGGGCATCCCGGCCGCGGGCAGCCGCCGTCCTGGCGCCGCTTCCGGGGGGAGGCCCAGGGCCTACCGGGGCCAGGGCCGGGTGGGCGAGCCGGTTCCTGACTTCGAGCTCGGGTCCCTGGACGGCGACCAGGTCTCGCTGGCGTCGCTCCAGGGCCGCGTCGTGCTCCTCAATCTGTGGGCGACCTGGTGCCTGCCTTGTATCGGGGAGATGCCCGAGCTGGCCGCGCTGCACGAGCGGTATGGCGACCAGGGTCTCGTGGTGGTGGGGGTGAGCGTTGACGGCGCCGACGCCCTCGACAAAGTTCACGCGTTCGTCTCCGAGCGTCGGATCCCTTTTGCCGTCTGGCTCGATCCCGAGATGCGCCTCTACCACGCCCTTCGCGTGTTGGGCCTGCCGGCGACCTTCGTCGTCGACCGCGAGGGCCGGATCGTCCTGCGGCGGGATCGGGCGATCACGGCCGACGACCCCGAGCTCGGGAAGGCGCTCAGCGGCGCCCTCGGCGATCCGCCTTCGAATACCTCCTCGTAAGGAACGAACGACCTGGTCTCCATCATGATCCTCGGTTCAGGTTGGCTTCCGGTCCCGGGGAGGTTTTGGGGAGCTGACCGGGGCGAGCTCCGGTCCGGCACGGAGCGCAAGGACCGGTTCCCGGTGAGCGTCTCGCCGAGCGACAGCCACCGCCCCGACGACGCCGTCTATCGAGGTCGCCAGCTCCATGAGGTTCTCGCCGGCGAAGGGATACTCCCCCGACCCGCAGAACGACTTCCTGTGTGCTACACTGGCCCAGAAGCCGTTGCGACTTCGACGCCGAAGCGGGCGGCCTGATTCCGGCCTGGCTCAACCGCGGGCGAGGGGAGCTGGCCGGTAACGCGCTCTGGAGGATGGCACACATGGAAACCACAACGGCGCTCAGCACTGAATCGGGAAGGCCCCTTCCCCTTCATCAGCCCTTGCCGATCATCGTGCCCGTTCAGGTCCTCGACGACGAGCGCGTAAGCTTGACCCGGCCCTTCTACGTCGTGGTAGAACAAACGGACGACAACTTCATCGCGACCTTTTTCGACGCCCATATCAGCGCCTCCGGCGAGACGCAGTGGGAGGCCGTCGACAACGTCAAGGATCTGGTCGTCGCCACTTTCCATCGCCTGCGCCAAGCACCTGCCGACAAGCTCGGACCGATACCCACGAGGCAGATCGCGGCCCTGCGCCACTTCATCTCGATGGCAGCGGAGTGATCACGTGATGCGAAGCCTCTATGTCAGCCCGCGCGAAGCCCGAAAGCTCGCCGACTGCTCCATGTCGAAAGCAGAGTGGATCGACAGGATGAAGGAGAAGGGCATCATTGCCGAATAGACCAACGAGGGAGGCGGCCGGCGATGAACCGCATGACGGTCGAGTGGGCGGGCAGCTCCGCCGCGACGAGACCCCCGAGACCGATCAGGCAGCAGAGCCTGACCGCACGGGATCGATAGTACGGTACCTTTCGCGAGCTCATCGACGACCTCCCTCGGTCTGAGCCTGGGCCTCCCTGGCTTCCTTGGCGGCGCCGGGCCCGAACGCCAGTCGCAGCAGCCACTCTTTGCCGCCGGGCGCGAAGAGCACGTGGCGCGGCTCGTCACCGAGCAACGCGCCGAAGCCGGCCACCGCCGCCTCCACCTCCGCGGGGAACCTTTCCTGCGCGGCGGCGTATGCGGCGGCGTCGCCCTGCCGCATCTGCCGAAAGGCCTCGCGGATCACGGCGACCGACGCCGACGCCGCGGCGGCGAAGCGATCCGCATCGGCGCCGCTGAGCCCCAGGAAATGGGCGGTCTTCTCGATCGTCTTGCTGCGGAACTCGGCGGCCGTGATCTGATCGCGGCTTTCCCAGATCTGCAACTGGTCGATCTCGCGCCAGAGGAATTTGTGGTCGCGCACGTCGACCATCTTGAGGCCCGGGATGCCGGGCTCGAGCTCCGGCTCGTCCGCACCGGGCTCGCCCGCCGCGGTCTCCGCCTCCGGCGCCGCCGCGCGAGCCGGTGCGGACCCCTCCTCCACCAGCCATCCGCATTGGAGCATCGCCGTGCCCATGTACGGGTTCTCGAGGGCGTTGGTGGGCTGGAGCCAGCGGTCGAACGTCGTGGCCATGGGGCAGGAAAAGACGTACCAGCCCGCGAGCAGTCTGGGATCGGCGCCGCCCAGCAGGAGCAGACGGCGGCTCACCTCGCCGAAGGCCTCGCGGGCGGCCGCGAGGTCCTCGGCATCCCCCATCGATTCGGCGATGACGGCGGCCTCTTCGACGACGCTCGCAACCTCCGCCGAAAGGTTTCCGGCGTCCGCCAGGGCCACGTCCAGGGTGCCGGCGAGGCGCGCGGCGCCGGCGGGTAGTAGCTGCACGCGGTCGGCCGCCAACTGGCTGCGCACCTCTTCATAGGCGTCGAGCACGGCGCGGAGCGAGCCGAGGACCGGCGCCGGGAAGTCCTGCCGGGGCAGCGCCGGCGCCGGCTCGGCGCCGGCCCCGCGCGGCAACAGGAGCGCCACGGCGGCCACCGCCATCCAGCTCATCTGGTGACGGGTCGGCCTTCTCAGCGTCATGGCGAGCCTCCTTCTTCACCGTCTCCTTCTTCACCGGTCCCCGGCCCCGGCTCCTCCCCGGGGAGATAGCCGATCGTGCCCCGCTGCCCCGGCTCGGGCGCCATCCAGACGAGCAGGCGGGCGATCTGCCGCGGATCCGCGTAGGACGGCGAGGCGCCCCACCAGCCTTTGGGCTCGTTGCCCATCTTCACGGTTCCGAGGTGGTTGGTCAGGTCGGCGTCGAGCACCGGATCGTTCCAGGCGAATCCGAGGCCCTGGCGCAGCGTTTCCATGTCCTCGGGGTTGCCGGTGAGGAAGAGCCACCCCGGCCCGACCTCGAACCGCTTCGCGTAATTCGCCAGGACCTCGGCCGAGTCATTCTCCGGCTCGAGCGTCAACGAGTAAAACCAGACGTCTTTCCCCATCCTCTCACCGAGCAGCCGTTGAACCTTCACGAGGTTCTGGGTGATGCCCGGTCAACGCTTCTTGCAGTCGGCGTACATGAAGTTGATGAGGACGATCTTGCCCTTGACGAGGTCGTCGTAGAACCTGACGTTTCTCCCCTCGTGGGTCCTCAGCACCAGGTTCGGGAAGTGATAGGCGGGGGCGGGGCCGGCAACGGCGGCGGCCGCCGCCGGCGGCGCGGCCTGGGCGTGAGCCCAGGACGCGCCGAGCACGGCGACGGCCACGGCGCCGACGGCGACGACGCAAGCCCTTTGACTACGGCTCCTCGACGCATGCGACTTCATCGTCGACGACCTCCCAGAGCAGGATCATGGCGTGGTCCTCGTGCACCGTGTTGTGGCAGTGCATGGGGTATTCGCCGACCCAGTCGCGATGCCGCAACGTCACCGTGACCGAGTCTCCGGGGCGCAGCAACGCCACGTCCTTCCTCATGCTCTCGAAGTCCGGCGGCAGCGCTCCGTCGCGGATCTCGAACTGGTGCTCTTCGAGGTGGATGTGAATGGGATGCTCCCAGTCACGAGATGCGTTGGCGAGCGTCCACCGTTCGGCGGTTCCCTGCTCGACCTGGAAGCGGGGCAGGAAGTTGAAGAGCTGGCCGTTGATCGTCCAGCCGCCGTTCTGGTTGTCGAAGACGAAAGTGCGCTCGCAGACGATCTCCTCCTCCTCGATGACCGGCTTCTCGCGCATCACCGCCGGGATCCGGCTCGGATCGGGGACGGGGGGGCCCACCACCCGGAACTGCATCACCTTCTGCGCCAGCTCGGACGTCATCGGGGCAAAGACGCCGGTGCGTCCCTTGCCGCTCGTCTGGTCGGCGACGTTCATGAGGTTGATCCGGTCACCGTGCTCGAAGTCGCTGAAGTCGATGATCACCTCGAACCGCTCGGCCGCCGAGATGGTCACGCTGTCCGTGGTCACCGGCTCGTTCAAGAGGTTGCCGTCGTTGGCGATGATGACCATCTCCGTCGCCGACTCGTCGCTCTCGCACTCCCTGCGCCGCCGCTCGTCGACCGGGCAGGTCTTCAAGGTGTAGATGCGCGAGGGCCCCGCGTTGACGATGCGGAACCGGTATTTGCGGCGCAGCACCGGCATGTACGGCGTGACCAATCCGTTCACGGTCACGTGGTCGCCGAGGAAGCCGTCGAGGTTGAAGGGGTCGAACACGAGCTTGTGGGTCATCGGATCGAACTGCTTGTCGCCGAGCAACAGCGGCACGTCGAAAGGCCCGCTCGGCAGGCGGAACGCCTGCGGGTGGAAGGAGAGCTCGTTGTTCGAGTCGCGATGGTCGTAGGCGAGGAAGTTGCCCGCCAGGCCCTTGTAGACGTTCTGCGAGGTGAAGTCGGGCCGGTGGTCGTGGTACCACAACTGCCCGAGAACCTCACGGGGGTCACCGCCCGCGGCGTACATGGGGTAGTGGTGATCGAGGTAGTTGCCCGTGTCGTAGAACATGAGCGGACCGCCGTCGCTCTCCGGCGCGCTGTGGAAGTTGTGCAGGTGGGTGGCGATCTGGGGGATGCCGAAGCCGTCGTTGCCCGGGTACTCGGCCGGGAGGTTGTTGTGGATCCGCACCACGATCGGCTTGCCGTAGCGCTGGCGGAAGGTGGGCCCGGGGCTCCAGGTGTCCCCAAAGCGGCTGCCGTATCCCCAGATGGTCGACGGCTGCATCAGCTCCGGGTGGAACAGGTGCTCGAAGGGCCGCGCGAACATCTCGTAGTACTTGACCGGCGCGAACTCGTCGAAGCGCTGGAGGGCGCGGTCGGGAGGACGGTCGGCGCCCGGCTCGCCGGGGTAGAGGTCGCAGCCGTCCGTGGGATCTCCGGCCGGCGGGTTCTCCGCCTTGCAGTTGTCGGTGGGATCCACGGCCGGGTGGAGGGCGCCGACGCGCACGGTGAGGTCGGCGCTGGGCGGCATGCGCAGCCGCTGGACGAAAGGCGTCAGGCGAAGCTGCGGCACATTGCACAGCTTGCCGGTCAGGATCAGGCACTCGAAGTTCTCGAGGATGTCGACGTCGACGGTGGGAACTGCTACTGCATCTGCTGGTATGGACCCCGCACGGGGGTCGATGAGGACGGGTCAGACCACGAACGGAGGCCCGTCCAATGCCTCGTTGTCGGCCGTCATGGGGTCGTCGGGGCGGGCCGGGTTGCCGAAGTCGTCCTCCTGGCGGCGGGTGCGCACCGTGACGCAGACCTCGCCGCCCTCGTCGGGCTCGACGTCGGGGATGTCGTTGCGCGGGTCGGGATTCGGCAGCCCGTGCGCGCCGGGCAGCGCGCCGGGCAGCACGACCTCGTCGTCACCCTGGCCGGCGACGAGGTCGCCGGCGGCGGCGTCGAGCACCTCGCGGACGGTCGTGAATATGGGCGTGCCGTCGGTGTCGAGCCCGTTGCGCTCCGCGAGCTCGTCCATGAACGCCTGGCACGCCGGCGTCTCGACGTCCGGGCCGTCCCAGGTGACGAAGACGATGCGCCAGAGCTGGAGCGGGTTCTTCGTCAGGTAGCCGTTGCCGGTGTCGAAGAGGTTGTCCTGCCGCCGGTTGCACGGGCCCGGGTCGAGGAAGTCGAACGCGGTCGCAGACCCTTCGCAGCCCGCCACCGTGCTCTCGTACTGCACCGCGCGGGGGAAGATGAAGACGAAGGAGCGGTTGGTGAGGTCCCTGGTCTCCTCGTTGAGAAACGCGCTCTCGAAGAAGAAGGCCGGCGGATCGGGATAGAAGAGCATCTCGCCCGCGGCGTTGAAGCCCATGTTGTGGATGCGGATGCGCGTGTCGTCGATGAACCGGTCGTCCGGAGCCGTGCCGGGAGCGACGAAGGCGTCGCCGATGCCGCGGTAGAACGCGCCGAAGCGGCTGGGGCCGACGGCGCCGTTCTCCTGCTCCCGGATCTCGTCCGCGTCGAGGCCGTTGGCCAGGTAGAAATCGTCCGAGAACTGGAACCCCGGACCCCTGCCGGCCTCCGGCCCGCTCTGGGGGAAGTCTGCTTCGCCGGGGGCGAACACGTCCCCGCCGATCGTGTTCTGGGCGTGCGCGGCGCCGCCCAGAGCCAGGACACCCGCGGCGAGCAAACCCGCCGCGAACCGCCAGTGTGACAGTCTCATGAAAGCTCTCCACCTCGGTTGACGGGCCCGGACCATCCGAGCCGGCCCAACTACCCTGCCCTCGCACCAGGATCTCCATGATCGGAGACGACGATCTGCGTCTGCGATCATAGGTCCCGTGACCGTCGATCATAGGATCAACGAAATCCGAGCCCACCCTAGGCCAAAGGTCTGGCTCGTGTCAAGGGGATCCCGGTTCGCCAGGAACATAGAACCTACGAAAACTCATAGAATCGATGGGGGCATCCGCCTCGGCCGCGGCTCGAGGCTCCATCGAGCAGAAGCTCGTCGATGCGGATAGACTCGGCCGCGTCATGTCCGATCTCCGTCAATCCCTGAAAGAGAAATTCGGCTTCGACGCCTTCCGCCCCGGCCAGGAGGAGGTGCTCGGCCACCTCATGGCCGGGCGCTCGGCGGCCGCCGTCTTCCCCACCGGCGGCGGCAAGTCGCTGTGCTACCAGCTCCCCGCCCTCGAGCTCCCCGGGCTGACGCTCGTGGTCTCGCCCCTGATCGCCCTGATGAAGGACCAGATCGACCAGCTCCGCCGCCGCGGCATCGCCGCCGCGCGCCTCGACTCGTCGCTGACGCTCGACGAGCACCGCGAGGTCATGGGCGGCGTGCGCTCGGGCGCGCTGAAATTGCTCTACGTGGCCCCGGAGCGTTTCAACAACGAGCGCTTCCGCGAGGCGGCGCGGCGCCTGCGCGTCTCGCTCTTCGCCGTCGACGAGGCCCACTGCATCTCGGAGTGGGGCCACAACTTCCGCCCCGACTACCTGAAGCTCGCCGGCTTCGCCCGCGACTTCGGCGCCGAGCGGGTGCTCGCCCTGACCGCCACCGCCACCCCGCAGGTGCTCGACGACGTCTGCCGCGGCTTCGACATCGCGCCCGCCTGCGCGGTGCGCACCGGCTTCTACCGCCCCAACCTCACCCTGCTGGCGACGCCGGCGTCCGCCGCCGAGCGCGACGCGCTGCTCCTCGCCCGGATGAAGGAACGCGAGCCCGGGCCGACGATCGTCTACGTGACGCTGCAGCGCACGTCCGAGGAAGTGGCCGGGCGTCTCGCCGCCGCCGGCTTCGACGCCCGCGCCTACCACGCCGGCATGGAGACCGAGGACCGCAACCGCGTGCAGGAGGCCTTCCTCGCCTCCGACCGCGCCGTGGTGGTGGCCACCATCGCCTTCGGCATGGGCATCGACAAGCCCGACATCCGTTACGTCTATCACTACAACCTGCCCAAGAGCCTCGAGAACTACTCGCAGGAGATCGGCCGCGCCGGCCGCGACCGCCTGCCCTCGACCTGCGAGATGCTGGTCTGCCCCGACGACCTGAACGCGCTCGAGGGCTTCGTCTACGGCGACACCCCCGGGCCCGAGGCGGTGCGCGGCTTCGTCGACGACGCGTTCGTCAGGGTCGACGAGCACGGGTGGAACCTCACCGCCCTGTCGAGCCGCAACGACGTGCGGGTGCTGGTGGTGCGCACGCTCCTGACCTACCTCGAGCTCGACGGCTACCTCGAAGCTGGCACGCCCTGGTACTCGAGCTACCGCTTCCGGCCGCTGAAGACGTCGAAGGAGATCCTCGAGCGATTCGAGGGCGAGCGTCGCGAGCTCCTGCGCTCGCTCTTCAAACGGACGAAGAAGGCGAAGATATGGCTCGACGTCGACCTCGACGGCGCCAGCCGCGACCTGCGCCAGCCGCGCGACCGGCTGGTGCGCGCCCTCGACTACCTGGCCGAGCAGGAGCTGATCGAGCTCCAGGCCGCGGGCGTGCGCCATCCCTACCGCTGCCTGCGCCGGCCCGAGGATCCGGACGCCCTGGCCGCCAGCCTCCACGAGCGCACCCTCGAGCGCGAGCGCCGGGAGATCGCGCGTCTAGGCCAGGTGCTCGAGCTGGCGGCGCTCGACGCCTGCCAGGTCTCGCACCTCAGCGGCCATTTCGGCGAGCCGCTCGAGGCGCCCTGCGGCCACTGCGGCCGGTGCCTCTCCGGCGCGCCGCTGGCGCTGCCGCCGCGGCGGGTGGCGGCGATCGACGAAAAGACGTGGAACGAAGCGTCGGCGTTGCGGCGCGCCGAGCCCGAGGCCCTGGGCGAGGCGCGGGCCTTCGCCCGCTTCCTCGCCGGGGTCGGCTCGCCGCGGCTGTCGCGTCGCCGGCTCGGCAAGCACCCGCTCTTCGGACGTCTGGCGGACGTGCCGTTCGCGGCGATCCTGGAGAAGGCGTCGGCGTCGTGATGAGCCGACGCCCGATGTAGGGGCGCAAGGCCTTGCGCCCTGCCGGCGCGCTGGCGTCTGGGGCGCCTGGCTCGTCGGACCCGTCTGACGCGTCGGACCCCGTCTGACGCGCACGCCGTGCGCACCTACCTCGGAGGCCGCGCGTCACTCATAGCGCAACGCCACCACCGGGTCCCCACCGGCCTCAGCACGTGACGCTCACGCTGCCGCGAGGTCCCCAACGCCCTCAGCGCGTCGCGCTGAGGCTTGTGGGGAGCTCGCGGGGTGGCCAACGCGTCGCGCTGAGGCTTGTGGGGAGCTCGCGAGGTGGCCAACGCGTCGCGCTGAGGCTTGTGGGGAGCTCGCGAGGTGGCCAACGCGTCGCGCTGAGGCTTGTGGGGAGCTCGCGAGGCCGTCAACGCGTCGCGCTGAGGCTCGTGGGGAGCTCGCGAGGTGGCCAACGCGTCGCGCTGAGGCTTGTGGGGAGCTCGCGAGGTGGCCAACGCGTCGCGCTGAGGCTCGTGGGGAGCTCGCGAGGTGGCCAACGCGTCGCGCTGAGGCTCGTGGGGAGCTCGCGAGGTGGCCAACGCGTCGCGCTGGGGCTTGTGGGGAGCTCAGGACGAAAAAAAGACCCAGGGCCGCAGGCGCCCTGGGTCGAGATCAGATCGGGGGCGGAATCGAATCAGGCGGAGTTGGCCGGCGGCTGCGCCGGCGCCGGCGTCGTACCATCCGGGGCGGGAAGATTGGCGCCGTCGGGCGCGTCCTCATCGGACGTCCCCTCGACGACCTCCCGTTGACCCGGGCGGCGCGTCGACGGCTTGACCTGCGACGCCTCCACGTCCATCCCCGCCATGCGGTAGAGCATCTCTCCGCACTTCGCGTGGGTCGTGAAGTTGGCGACGTGACGGTCGTACGCTTCGTCCTTGACCTTCTTGGTCTTCTGGAACTTCCGTGTTTCGACGACCAACTGCCGCGTCATGGCCTTTACCTTCAGGTAGGGAGGCTCGAGCGTCGAGATGAGTTGGGAAGGCTTCAGTGCCAGTTCCTCCTTGCCCTTCGGAGCCGGGATCGGCTCGTCGGGGAGCTCCTTGAGGTTCATCAGCACCGTGCCCACCTGGCGCATCAGACGCGTGGGGACCCTCTCGGTCGGGAACGTGAAGCCGAGCGCCTCGGCCGCTTTACGGCCGTAGATGCTGGCGTAGAGATCCCGACCGTCGAGGTAGCGGGCGGCGAGCTCCGTCTGACCCTCGTTGCGGTTGACACGGACCACTCCGTCGCCGCCGCTCTTCGTGACATGGACCTGGGCGGCCACGACCATCGCCTCGCGCGACTCGGCGAGGTCGAGGGCCATGAACTCCAGGAAGTGCTCCATGTTGGGAGGCGACTTGTCTTCCGGCATGATCTGGCGCCACCTCTCGGCGACGCGCCGGTCGACGTCGGACTTGTTGAGCCAGAACGACTCCTCCACGAAGACGCTGGAGTCGGCGGCTCGGTTGACGGTCAGCATTGCCATGGTTCTCTTCTCCTTCTGTCGGTTCTCGGTTCCGCGCCGCCTCAACGACGAGACGGTGGCGGCGCCCGCGGGCGCCGCCGATCGCACCGACGAGGATAGGAAAGGGGCCGCAAGCCGGGGAGTACACCCCCCGTCACAATTTAAATAGTGACAAGGGGACAATTCAGGGTGTCCCCCTGATCACTTAGGTGTACAATTTAGGGCGATGGCTGCGCTCGGACCGACGTTCGGGGCTGGCGCGCCGGGGCTCCGGGCGGCGCGCGGCGAGGGCAAATGCCGTGCCGATCCTGGTGCTCACCGCCGCGGCGAGGAGGAGGACAAGGCCGCGGCCTCAAGTTCGGGTGGACGCCGCGGCGCGCACGGTCACCCGCGGAGGGCCGGCACGAAATCGTACACCTAGCTGATCAGGGGGACACCCTGAATTGTCCCCCAGGCACTATTTAAATCGTGACGGGGGGTGTCCCCCTCACTCCTCCCGGACGCCCCAGTACCGGTAGCGGCGCAGGTGGTAGATGAACGCTTGCCGCAGGTAGGCGGGGAACTTCGCCAGCTCCCGCGTGCTCAGCAGGCAGTGGACCCGCAGGTAGAACGCGGTCTGGCCGTCGAGGCTGCGGACGTTTCCGGCGGCGAGCGCCGTGAAGGTGCGGCGGCGCACCGCCGCCGGCACGGCGTAGAGCGGGTCGAGGGGCGGGCACGGCGGCGCCACGGCACGGTCCGTGACGATCAGCATCACGGCGAAGTCGCCGTCGCGCAGCGCTTCGGCCGCTTCCGCCAGGTCGTCGAAGCGGTGGATCTCCTCCATGCCGAGCAGCCGCAGGCCCTTCTCGTAGGGCGCGGCGGACGCCGGCGTCATCAGCACCAGGGCGGCGGCGGGATAGAGGCTGTCGAAGAGCTCTTTGTCGAGCTCGCGGATGGGCGGCAACGGCTCGAACGTCACCTCCCCGGCCGGATCGGCCGCCGCGGCGGCCGCCGCCGGCGGTGGGGAGGGATCGACCTGGACGCGCGCCTGGCACCCCGGGCAGGTGACGGCGAAGGGCCTGGCCGGCACCTTCTCGTCCGGCAGCGAGAGCGTCCGTTGGCAGTGGCTGCAGGTGATCTTCATGGCACGTCGGGCGGGCGTCGCGGGCCTCAGGCGGGCGGCATCAGGTCGGCGATCTCGAGGCGCAGGTTGCCGGCGTTGGTGGCGTAGGAGAGACCGGTGTCGAGGTCGATGACGCCGTCGCGGATCATCGTCTCGATCACCTGGTCGAAGGACTGCATGCCGTCCTGGTCGCCGTCCTTGATCGCGTCGAGCAGCGAATGCCCCTCGGACTCGCCCTTGAGCACGTAGTCGCGGGTGCGGAAGGTGGCCTTCATGATCTCGATGGCGGCGACCCGGCCGCCGCCGCTCTTGGGGATCAGGCGCTGCGAGACGACGTATTGGAAGGTCTGGGCGAAGCGCATGCGCACCTGCTGGTGCTGGCCCCGGGGGAAGACGCCGATGACCCGGTCGATGGTCTTCGAGGCGTCGATGGTGTGCAGGGTCGAGAGCACCAGGTGGCCGGTCTCGGCGGCCTCGAAGGCGGTCTCGATGGTCTCGAGGTCGCGCATCTCGCCGACCAGGATCACCTTCGGCGCCTGGCGCAGCGCGGCGCGCAGGGCGAGGGCGAAGGTGGGCGCGTCGGCGCCGATCTCGCGCTGGTTCACGGTGGCCGCCAGGTTGGGGTGGAGGTATTCGATCGGGTCCTCGATGGTGACGATGTGGACCGGCAGCGACTTGTTGATCTCGTGGATGATGGCCGCCAGGGTGGTGGACTTGCCGGAGCCGGTGGGGCCGGTCACCAGCACGATGCCGTTCTTGAGCTTGCCGACGTTGTAGAGCTCGCGCGGCAGGCCGAGCTCGTCGAGCGTCGGCACCCCCTGGGGGATCACGCGCAGCACCGCGGCGAGCGTGCCACGCTGCTTGAAGACGTTGACGCGGAAGCGGGTCACGCCGGGGATGGCGTAGGAGAGGTCCACCGAGCCCCGCCGCTCGAGCTCCAGCAGGTGCTCCTTCTTGGCGTCCATCAGGGAAAGGGCGATGGTCTCGGTGTGGAACGGCGTGAGCACCGGCAGCCCCGGCACCTCGACCGGAATGAGCTGGCTGTCGATCTCGACCTGCGGCGGCTTGCCGCACGACAGGTTGAGGTCGGAGACGTTGTCGCCGGCCTTGAGCATCAAGAGGAGCAGGTTGTCGAGCTTGAAGTTGAGCACTGCGGCGGGGTCCTCCGAGGGGCGCCGATCATAGCAGCTCGCGAGCGACGGCGGCGGATCAGGAAGCGACGGTCGCCGTGCGCAAGACCAGCAGCAAGAGGAGGGCGGCGAGGGCCGCGGTCAGCAGCGCCCGCGCGTCGAAGCCTGCCAGCCCGCCGAAGCCGAGCACGGTGGCGGCGAGCCCGCCGGCGAGCGCGCCCGCGGCGCCGGCCGCCGCGTCGCGGGCGGCGGTGGCGCCGGCGAGGGCGAGCCGCGGCTTGCCCGCCAGCGCCACGGCCGCCAGGAGGCCGATCGCGAGGCCCGCCGCCAGCCACGACAGGAGGGCGAACGGAAAGGTCATGACGGGCAGGTGACCACCACCACCGTCCGGTCGTCCTGGGGCGGCGTGTCCTCGGTCCACGCTTCGACGCTGGCGAACACGGCGTCGAGGATCGCCGCCGCGGCCTCGCCCTGGTGGGCGCGCAGGACTTCGAGCAGGCGGTGGACGCCGTACTCCTCGCGGCGCGTGGTGTCGCCCGAGGCGAGCGCCTCGGTGATGCCGTCGGTGTAGAGCACCACCATGTCGCCGCCCGCCAGCGACACCATGCCGCGCTCGTAGCTGGCCGAGGGCAGCGGCCCCAGCACCGGTCCGCCGTGGATCAGGCGCGTGACCTCGCCGCCGGCGGCGATGTGGAAGGGCGGCGGATGGCCGGCGTTGACGTAGATGAAGTTGCCGTTCGACTCGAGCTCGGCGTAGAACGTCGACACGAAGCGGCTCTTCAGCGAGCTCCGGTGGATGATCTCGTTGAGGCGCTCGACGGTGCGCACGATCTTGAAGTCGCGCGAAAGGCCCATGCGCAGGCCCACGTAGACGTCGCGCACCTGGAGCGCCGCCGGCAGGCCGTGGCCCGAGGCGTCGGCGATGGTGATGCCGAGCAGCTTGTCCGACAGCGGGATGAAGTCGAAGAGGTCGCCGCCCATGCCGTGCATCGAGCTGGTGCGGCCGGCCACGTCGTAGCCGGCGAAGACCGGGGCGCGACGGGGAAGGATCGAGGCCTGGATCTGCTGCGCCTGCTCGAAGATGTCCTCCACGCGCTGGCGGTGGATCTTCTCGTCGATGGCCCGCCGCACCACGGCGAGCGACCAGATGACGTCGTCGCGGTTGTGGCCCGGCGCCACGTTGAAGCCGAGCACGTAGTCCTCGTCGCCCACCTCGACGGCGGCGAACTCCTCCACGCCGAGGGCCCGCTCGAGCTCGGGGTCGATGCGCGGGTCGTCGGCGCCCATGTAGACGGTGCCCATCAGCAGGCAGAGCTCGAGCGGCGGGTAGGTGCGCGGCACCCGGAACTCGTGCGCCACCGCCTTGGCGTCGGGGAAGGTGGCGCGCAGCACGTAGCTGTCGCCGTCGCGCTGGTAGAGGCGGCCGCCGAAGATGCCGAGGGCGCTCCGAAGCTGACGGATGACCTCGTCGGCGACCAGGTGGATCGTGGTGGTCTCGTTCTCGCCCTCGCGGATGACGCCGACCACCTCCTCGACTTTCTTCATCAGCCGGCGGTAGTCGGCCGTCGTGGTCTCGTTCGTCGCGGCATCGGTGATCGCGGAATCGGTGCTCAAGGGTGTCTTCCTCCCGTAGACATCCGGCGAGCCTATCTCATCCGTGGTCGATCAGGGCCCGCACGATGCGGTCCTGCGCCTTCCTCGCCGCGGCCTCGCCGGCGATGCCATTGGCCAGGATCGCGAAGGCGTAGACCTTGCCCGAGAGCGCCTTGGCATAGCCGGAGAGCGTGGAGACGCCGGCGAGGTAGCCGGTCTTGGCCATCACGTTGCCGCGGTAGGGGGGCTGGGCCAGGCGCTTCTCCCAGCGCAGGTCGGCCTCGCCGCTGTGGGGCAGCGTGCGCACGAACTCGGCGCCCCAGCGGTGG
>Ga0299906_10000132_pt1 | contig 73209 bp, 76 predicted proteins | sample RVTome_14_FD_200259 | JGI IMG/M metagenome (GOLD analysis project Ga0299906, IMG submission 200259) | Soil microbial communities from uranium-contaminated site in the Upper Colorado River Basin, Wyoming, United States - RVT145D125 (version 2) ...
CCAAGCTCCAGATGCGGTTCGCCATGAAGCCCGAGCCACCCCACAGCCTAGCCTTCCCAGGCCCTCGAGAGCCCTCAGGCGGGGCTCAACCGGACATCTCCGAATGGGGGTAGGTCAGGAGGTCTGGGCTCAGCGCCGACGTCTCCGAAGCGGATGCGCACTGGATCTTGAGGGGAGCAGTGCAGCGCCAGCCGGGGCGCTTCGCGGTCGACGTCCGGATGACTGAAGCTCACGGTGAGGATCCACTATGGACGCAACACTACGAATTCTCAAGCGACGAGATCCTCCGCTTCCAGGTCGATCTGGCTCGGGACGTGGTGGGGGCTATGGGGATGAAACTGTCGTGGGGCGAGTACTTCCGGATGCGCGATCGCCCGACCGGCTCGGTGCAAGCCTTCGAGCTCTATCTCCAGGCTCTCTCGTTCATGGAGAACCCGACGAGCCCCTATCTCAGGAAAGCCGAAGCGCGACTGCACCAGGCGATTGAGCTCGACGACGGCTTCTCCCTGGCCCACGCGGCATTGAGCGAAGTCTTGTGGCAGACCTACGTGCAATCCGGAGCGCAGGACGAGGCACTACTGAAAGCCGCCGAGGCGGCGGCGCGGCGGGCCGACGAACGGGAGGCATTTCTTCCAGACGCGCGAATCGCGCTCGCCCGGATCTACCGTGCCGACGGTGAGTACGGAAGGGCGATCATGTTGTTGCGGGAAGTGGCACGCCAGTACCCAGCCCTGGACGAAGTCCGTCGCGAGCTCGCCAACACCTATCGCCAGGATGGCCAGCTTTGCGACGCATGGCGCAATGCGGTTCAAGCCGTGGAGCTCGACGCGCTTTTCTGGCGCAATTGGTACGAGCGTGGGACCGTCCTGTTCATGTTAGGTGATTACGAGCAAGCCATACAAGCGTTTCGCAGAGCCTCCGATCTTGCCCCATCGGGAATTCTTCGGACTCTCAACAATATCGTCGCGGTACAGGTCGTAATGGGCGATTACGAGGGCGCCATCCTTTCCTCTACGCACGTACCCAATCCCATTCGCGACGCCCGGCTGGCGAGCAATCTGGGAACGGCTTACTTCTTTACCGGACAATACGAGCTCGCCAACCAGCACTTTCAGGCCGCCGTGAACCTGACCAATGATCCGTTTCTCATGGCGGCGTTCGGACGGAACGTGGGCGATCTGCGGATGCGTCAGGGTCGACGTGAAGAAGCCAAGCTGGAATACTACCAGGCGCTCGATCTGATCGACCGGGCCGAGGACCGACCGAGGGACGAGGAGACCGTTCGGCTCGAACACGCGCTGCTGTTGGCCAAAGTGGACGAGTGCTATTCAGCACAGCGAGAGGCAGAGGTGCTCAGGTCGAGCCTTTCGGACTCCGTCGACAAATTCAGCGTGCTAGCGATGATTAATGCTCTCTGTGGCAGCCGCGAGGCCGCGCTCAACGACCTTGAAGTAGCCATCCAGAACGGTGCCTGGGGCAAGGTCCTGGGCCACCTGGACGAATTCAGGCAAGTAGCCGACGAGCCGCGCTTTCGTCGGCTAATCGCCGGCAAGCCGCAGACTCCGAGCTGCGGCGACTAGAAAACGCCGGGGTCAAGGGTCCTTGTCGATCAGGACGATCGGATCACAAGAGCCGATCGTTTCGCCGGCTCTCCTCAGGATGACGTCGTATATCCAATATATCTTCTGATCCGGTACGCGGGCCAGCGCTTGCAGCGCCGAGAGCGCGGATGTGCTCGGCTCGTCGGTCACGATCGTGGCGGCGGCGTGAGTCAGAGTGAAATCGGAACGTCCACCGAAAACGCCCCTTACGTGATCGGACAGGTAGCTCTTCGACGAGATGACTATCTCGTCTCCGAACGCGATGTTCACTGCCTTCCAACTTACGCGATTGGGGGCGCTATGGCGGTGAATAGTGGCAATCTCAGGTTCCACCGAGATCCCCGCGGGCTCTTGAGAGTAGTCGAGGGTGATAGTGATAGATACGGGATCGTGTTCCATGCTCTAGTCTCCTGAAATAGTTGCGGCCTCCCCCTCAAGTGCCCTCGCCTTGCCGCTTGGCCCGCTGTGCTCAATGCCTGAGCAGTCTTTAAGGGGCCGCTCTGACTCTTGCCGGCGAGAATCCTAGCATACGCTATACTGCCAGTGAACAGATGCCCCCCCAGAGCACTCACGAGCTGGACTCCGAGGCCCTGCGCGCCCTCTACGGCCTGGCGCGGGAGCTCCTCCGACTCGACGACTACGACGAGATCCTGAACGCCCTCGTCCACCGCTCGCTCTCGATCCTCAACGGCGAGCGCGGTTTCCTGGTGCTCGGGCGCAGCGGCCAGCTCGACTTCAAGGTGGTGCGCAACTGGCGCCGCGACGAGCTCGAGGGCACCGGCGATCCGGTGAGCCGCACGATCGTCCACGAGGTCCTGGAGCGCGGCGAGCCCCTGCTCGTGGAGGACGCCGCGTCCAATCCCCGCTTCGCGCGCATGGCGAGCGTGCTGCGCCACCAGATCCGCTCGGTGCTGGCGGCGCCGTTGTGCGTCGAAGGCGAGCCGGTCGGCGTGCTCTACCTGGAGACGCACCGCCTCGACCGGCTCTTCGGTTCCCGTGAGCTCGCGCTCTTCCGCCACATCCTCGAGCTCTCGGCGCGGGCGCTCGAGACCTGCACCCGCCTCATCTGCCTCGCCGAGCGCAACCGCCTCCTCGAGCGGGACTCCCTGGCGCGCCGCTTTCCCGACATCCTCACCCGCGATCCGGCCATGCTCCGCGTGCTGGAGACCGTGGAACGCGTCGCCGCCACCCACGAGACCGTGTTGATCCAGGGCCCGTCGGGCACCGGCAAGGAGCTGGTGGCGCACGCGCTCCACCGCGCCAGCCCGCGGGCCAAGAAGCCGTTCGTCCCCGTCAACTGCAGCGCTTTCGCCCCCGACCTGGTCGAGGCGGAGCTCTTCGGCCACGTGCGCGGCGCCTTCACCGGCGCCGTCCAGGCCCAGAAAGGCCTGATCCGCTCGGCCGATGGGGGCACCCTGTTCCTCGACGAGGTGGGCGAGCTGTCGCTGCCGGTCCAGGCCAAGCTTCTGCGGACGCTCCAGTTCGGCGAGGTGCGGCCTGTGGGCTCGCCGGAATCCGAGACCGTCGACGTGCGCTTCCTCGCCGCCACCAACCGCGACCTGCGCCGCCACGTCGACGACGGCCGTTTCCGCGAAGACCTCTTCTTCCGCGTGAGCGTGGTGACGATTGACCTGCCCGCGGTCCGCGACCGGCCGGGCGACGTGCTCCCCCTCTTCCACGAGTTCCTCCACCGCACGGCCCGGGAAGCCGAACGCGAGGTTCCCGAGGTCACGCCGGAGCTCGAGACGGCGCTCCAGGAATACGATTGGCCGGGCAACGTCCGCGAGCTCGAAAACGAGGTGCGCAGGCTCCTCGCGGTCACGCCGGCGGGCGTGCCGCTCACCGCCGACCATCTGTCGGCCCACCTCACGGCCTCCACCGGTAGCGCTTCGGGCTCCGTCCGCCTGGCCGATCAGGAGCGCGAGCTCATCCGGGCCGAGCTGCGCCGCGCGGGCGGCAACAAGACCCGGACCGCCGAGAGCCTGGGCATCAGCCGTGAAGGTCTGCGCAAGAAGATGCGGCGGCTCGGTTTGAGCTGAGCGCCGCCGCGACCGCCTACTTTGTTGGCGGGTGACTGGCAACCGCCGCCGCAAGCCCCCGTATTTCCCGGGTCCGGGCGCCGCCCACGAAGTTGGCGGTGCGGCCTGCGCGCCCGCGGGCCGGGCGTTCGCTGGCCTGGCCGCGGCCAGGTCTTGGGCGCGCAAACCTCGGTCTCAGGCGGGTTTGCGCGTTGCGGGCGGAGCGGCGGGTCACGGCGGACGGCGGGTTCACATGGCACGCTTTCTGCATTACCGGAATGCCACAGATCGGGAGGCACGCAGCCACGAGGCTGCAGGATGAATTGGTTTCCTTTGTTCGCTTTGGGAGTTCGCCTGTTTGAAAGAGTTTTCGCTTCGTTCCTGCGAGCTCCCCGGTAACGCTGATTCCGTAGGACGCAGAGGAATTCTTGGTTTCATTCCATGAGAGCTTTTTTTGGAGGGCTCTTAACGTCTCATCTTTTCTCGTCTTTTCCCAATGCGTTACCGGGGGGCCGCCCCTTACTTACTTGACCCGTCCAGATCGGCTATTCGTGCTGGGACCGTCGTCATGGCCTGGGTCCGGCATGTTACCAATGTAGCTATCCTCTTCTGGGTTGAATTCCTTTTCCTTCTTCTTGGTCTCTTGCTTCTCTGCCTTCTCCGGGCTCATCTTCTCCTTAGACATAGGTCCTCTCCTAGTGGGTGGTGTCGGTTATTCGGCTGAAACGACTACAAGAACTCCCCCTGTAGCGTGAAAGCAGCCCAATAGTAGGGCGATCTCCACTCCGGGTTGGCGCGCACGGCATTCTGCGCCTCGCGCAAAGCCGCGGCGGCCGGAAGGCCTCTACCCAGCAAATTGGCATAGAAGGCATCCATGAGCACCGCGGTCGCCTCGTCGTCCACGCTCCACAGACTGACGAGGACTCTTTTCGCACCGGAGTACATGAAGCCCTGGGTCCATCCTACGAGACCTTCCCCCTCAATCCGTTCGCCCGCGGCGGTTCTGCAGGCGCTCAGGGTCACGAGCTCGGCCTCCAAGCGCATCTGGTAGATCTGGTGCATGCGGAGGAAGCCGTCTCGCCGGGCTCCGCCGCGGGCATCGATCTGTGAAAGAACCAGACTCGAAAGCTCCGGGAGCTCGTCGTCAACGACCGAATGCGTCGCGAAGTGGACGTAACGATAATCGGCAAGCGAGCCGTTGGATACGATCTCACCTGTAGCATCGAAACCCAGCGCCAGGAAGTTATCCTCCGAAACGGCTTGCGCCAGGATGTTTTCTGCTTCCAGGCGGGAAAACGGCAATCTCAGGAAGTGATTGTTGCCCGTGCCCCGAAGGTGTGACGTGGCGGCGCGCGCAGGCTCCCGAGCGGGAGGGACGCGAGGATCGTCCGGGCCGAAGACCGGATCGGCCAGCACCGCGACGCCTTTCGCCGCCCTCGGCAGCTCCGCAGAGCGTTGGCGCAAGGTGGCAAGCGCCGACGCGGACGGCGCGCTGACGACTTCATGGTCGCGAACCAGAGGCGTCGGCTCGCCGGTCGAGTCCCGGGACGGAGAGGGGAGCGCCGCGAAAGGAACGTACTGAAGCGCTCCCTCGGCCACGATGAGCAGCCTGGCTTTGTCGAGATGATCCGCCACCGGCAGCAGGAGCTCCTCGCTGAGCCTGCTCAGCGCCTCCTCGAGCCTTCCCGAGTATCGGGTCTGGTCCTGTCGCGGAACCGTCAGCAAACGGTAGACCCATTCCGCATTTCTCTCGAGCTCCCTCCGAGCCGGCAGCTCGACGCTGTCGATCGAATCTGCGCTCACGACCCAGAGGAAGCTTCTTTGCTCCCCCAGGTGATACTCGAGAAGCAGCGTGTCGTCATCCAAGACCTGCGACTGGAGCTCCTGGACGGGGAGCGGCTCGGGCTGCGTGAACGATGCGTAGTTCGGGTTGCGCGCCCGGATGCTCGAACGGATCTCGTCGAGCTCGCTCAACTGCTGCCGCAGGGCCGCCCCGACAGGGTCGATGCCCGCGGGGCTCCCGGAATTCCGCGCCAGCGCGGCGCGCTGGAAATACAGCGATTCGATCCGGCGCAGGACCGTCCGCTCGCGTTCGAAAAGCTCTCGGTGGTCTTGCGGGCGCAGGTCGACGCCCGATCTCGCGAGGGTGTCGAGAAGCGATCGGGCGAGCGAGCGTTCGCTCGCGGCCAGCGCCGCCATCTCGTATTGCGGCGATGATTGCTCGCGAGCGATCTCCATCAGGAGATCGACGTAGAAGTCGTAATAGCCCTGTTTGGTGGCGAAGAACGACGAGCGGAGGTCGAAGCTTTCCGGCATGGTACGGAGGGTCTCGATCAGCTCGATGGCTTGTTCGGCGCTCGTCCGCGCTTGCTCGAGCGCCCCCGAGCGTCGCCGGGCAACAGCCATGCCCATGTGGATCGCCGCGTCGAGCTCTCGGGCGCCGGAGCTGCCGTTCAATTGCGCCGCCTCGGTGAAGAGCTCGACCGCCTGCTCGGGGCTGCGGGCGCTTTGGAGACGGCCGAGCTTGATCAGCGCCGCGGTCTCGCCGCGCCGGTCGCCTACCTCACGGAAGATCTCGAGCGATTCGCGGAGAGCTTCCAGCGCGGGCTCGTATTGGTCCTTGCGGGCGTGGACCTCACCCATCTCGATGAGCACGAGCGCCCGTCCGCGGCGATTGTCGCCGCGCAGTGGCAGGGCCTCGCGGAAGCGTTCGAAGGCTTCGTCGAGCCTGCCGGTGTCGGTGAGCACTTGACCGATTCCCGTGAGCGAGGAGGCCATCATCTGCTGCGCGCCGGCGCTTTGCCAGATCGACAAGGCGCGCTGAAGGTCCTCCAGGGCCTGCGCGTACCGGCCGAGCGCCCAGTTGCACTTGCCCCGGTTGTGCAGCGTATTGGCCTCCTCGTTCGAGTCCGCCAGGTCTCGCCATATGGCGAGCGCTTCGTCATAGAGACCCAGAGCCCGGTGAAACTCTCCCAAGCTTCGGTAGGTGTAACCGAGTCCGTTGAGCGCCCGCCCCTCATTCGAGCGACGTCCCAGGCGGCGGAAAAGCTCCAGGGACTCCTCATAGTGGTAACGGGCACCCTCGAGCTCGTAGAGAACGTCGAAGTGGAGGCGGCCGATGTGGAAATGCGCTACGGGCGTCAGCTCCGGAACGCTCTCCGCGAGGCGGATGGTCTCCTGGAAGTGTGCGATCGCGTCCGCCGGCGCGCTCTGCGGCCGCCGCGGCCCGAGGGTCGTGGTGATGAGATGCCCTAGGGAGAAGTGGTTGAGAGCTCGCCAGAAGTCGTCCCCGAGCTGCGACCAAAGCTGGAGGGACTCGGTGAAGGCGGCCGCGGCACGGTCCGTTTCGCCGTCGTTGCGCAGGCGCTCCGCTCGGTAGAAGGCCGCCGCGGCCGCCGTCCGCCGGCGGTCCTCCGGGCTCGCCGGCCGCCGGGCCGCCATCGAGACCGCGCAGCGGCCCGGCTCGCGTAGACGGTCCGGCGCCCGCAGCTCAAGTCGATACCTTCCCTCCCGAGGCGCGATCCAGAGCACCTTCTCCGGGCCGAACTCTCCCAGCAAGTTGTCGGTATCGAGGATCGGCCGGCCTGCAGGATCGTGGAGCGCGACCGCCACGTCGACGGCGCGCTGATCGACGACCAGCTCCACGTACTGGCCCGCTTCGAGGGGGATCTCATAGCTGACGAGATCGCCCGCCCTCATCTGCCGCTCCCGGGGTTGCTCCCGGAACGCGAGGCGTTCATCCGGCGGCCCGGCGCAGGCCGCCATCACGACGACGAGCGCCGCGACGGCCAGCGCTCCCGGCTTAGCCGTAGCTGAGCACGATCGCGTATTCGCCGACCAGCGTTCGCCCATCGTCGTCAATCCCGAAGATCTCGACCCGGTACTCCCCCGCATCCATGAATCGGCGCGACAGCCCGAGGGTGGCGGTTCCCAGATCGACCTTCAGCTCCCGGGAGCGCCAGATCTCCTCGCCGCCACGGTCGCGGAGCACGATCTCATAGTCGTCGAAACCGCTCGCGTCGAGCCAGAACACGAGTGTGAACGCCGCGGTCCCCTGGGGAACGGCGATCGGTGTCGCGGTTTCCTGGGACGGGCGTCGCGCCGGCGGCGCCGGAAGTCCGGGGCGCTCCACATCGAAGCCACGGACCTGGCTCCGCTGGACGTCGAAGATCGCGGCGTTGGCCACCGGCTCGAAATGGGTGAAGGCGCCGTCGCGGGCTTTCAGCCACACCAGGCCGGGAGCGAGCAGCAGGACGGCGGCGGCGACCTGGAGGAATCGAAGGGACCGCGTGCGCCGTGCGAGCTGCGCTCGCAGCTCGTGCTCGCGGATGCGGGCCCGCATCTCCCGCCAGGCCCGATGCGTTTCGAAGTCGAGCGCGCCGACGTCCGCCTCGCCCCCGCGGGAGTCCGGATGGAGGAGCAGCAGGTCGAGGCAGTCGTCGCACAGGGAGAGGTGCTCGCGCATCCCCTCTTCCTCTTCCGGCGGCAGCTCGCCGGCGCGGTAGGCGAGCAGGCGCCGGGGATCGGGATGGTCGCCGCGCGACCGGCGGCGCTCCTCCACGAGCTCGGCGAGCGGCTGCGCGAGCTCCGGCGGCTCGTGGGCGGCATGGTCTGGGTCTGCTCGATCGCTGGTCGTCATCTGACGTCCTCCCTCGAAAGGCGGCTCCATCCGGCGATGGAGGCCTCTATTGCGTTAGACGCGGCGCCGCACGTTTTCTTTATCAGCTTATCCGGTCTCCTCGAGACTTCGCGCGAGGTTGGCGCGAGCCTGGCTCAAGGCCGCCCCCACGGTGCCGACCTGGATCTGCATGGCGGTCGCGATCTCCCGGTAGCTCAGGCCGTGGTAGGTGTTGAGCACGAAGCACTGCCGTTGCCGCGCCGGAAGCTCGTCGAGGCACAGGCGCAGCTTGCGTTTGCGTTCGCGCGTGACCATCTCGTCGCAGGGCGAGGGTCCCGGGTCTTCAGGCTCGGAATGGTGCTGGGTCTGGGAGGGGTCGGGCTCGAGCGAGACCTCCCGCGAGCGCTGCCGGCTGACCCGCGCTTTCCACCGGTGGTGGAAGTTGAGCGCGATGCGGTGGATCCAGGTGTGGAACGAGCTTTCGCGGCGGAACTCGGCGAGGCTCTTGTAGACCTGGAACAGCGTCTTCTGGGCGAGGTCGTAGGAGTCCTCGGGCGGCACGCCGCGGCGCTGGAACAGCCGGCGCAGGACCGGGTCGTAGCAGAAGAACAGCGCCCGGAAGGTGTCTTCCCGATCGCTGCCGCCCTGGAAGCGGTCGACGGCCCGCTCGATGGTCTGCGCGCTGCAATCCATGCTTCGTCCTCTTCGGCGCCGGGAGACTCGAAGTATGTCACGGCCGCGGCCGCGAGGACGGTGCGGCGAGCGGCTGGCCGGCGCGCCGCCGCTCCTGCGTTCGGGCGCGGACGAGGCCGTCTTCCTCGGGCGGCCAGGGCCAAGGCGAGAAAGACCAGATGGAAGCTGCCGCGAAAACGAGATACAGTAAAGCGCTCATGAAATTCTCGGGGACTTCGGACGGTGACGCGAGAGGACTGGTGACGCCGCTCACACGCATCCAGATGGTGGTGCACCTGCAGGCCGTGGAGCTGTTCACCTACTGCACCGCGGAGCAGATGGTGCGCATCGCCTCGATCGCCCGGCAGAAGAACTTCCGGGCCGGCGAGGAGATCTACGCCGCCAACGATCCCGCCGAGACGATGTTCTGCATCGCCGCGGGCGCCGTCGCCCTCGTCCGCGCCGACGGCGGCGAGCGCCGCCTCGGGCCGAAGGAGATCTTCGGCGTCGAGGAGATCCTGAGCGACCGGCTGCGCGGCGAGTCGGCGTGGGCCCGCGACGACACGGTCACCCTCGCCGTCGACGCCGAGGACTTCTTCGAGCTGCTGTCGAACAACATCGAGATCGTCAAGGCGCTCTTCCGCCAACTGCAGCGCCAGCCCGCCACCGCGCCGGCGTCTGCGCCGGCGCCCGTGGAGGTCGAGCGGTGATCCGCCGCGCGGCCCCGCTTCCGGCGGCGCTCCCGGCGGCGGCGTTGCTGGCGCTCTTGCTGGCCGCGGCCGGCGCCGGCGCGGGCCCGCGCGTGGTGGCGGTCGGCGACGTCCACGGCGCCTACGACGCCCTGCGCGACATCCTGCTCGCGACCGGCCTGATCGACGCCGGCGGCCGTTGGGCGGGCGGCGACGCGGTGCTCGTCCAGACCGGCGACCTCCTCGACCGCGGCGCCGACGCCCTCCGCGTCGCCTGGTGGCTGATGCGTCTCCAGGAGGAGGCCCCCGCCGCCGGCGGCCGGGTGATCGTGCTGCTCGGCAACCACGAGGTCATGAACCTGATGGGCGACCTGCGCTACGTCACGCCCGAGATGGTGGCACCGCTCGCCGACGCGGACTCCGAGAAACGACGGTCCGCCGAGTGCAAGGAACGCTCCGCGATCCTGCGCCGCGCCGCCCGCGACCTCGGAGAGCGCCCGCCGCTTGCGGGCGAGGTCCGCAAGGCCTGCGTCGAGGAGATCCCTCCCGGGCTGATCGAGTACGTCGCCGCCTTGCGGCCCGAGGAGCCGCTCGGGCGCTGGCTGCGCCGCCTGCCCGCCGTGGCCCGCGTGGGCGAGGTGGTCTTCGTCCACGGCGGTCTCAGCGCCGAGATGGCGGCGGAAGGCGTGGATGCGATCAACCGCCAGGTGCGGAGCGAGCTCGCGACCTTCGACGCCTGGCGCGACTGGCTGGTGCGCGAGGAGAAGATGGTGGCCTCCGCCAGCCTGACGGCGATGGCGCGCGCCGTGCGCGTCGAGGTCGCGATCCGCGAGAAGGCGGCCGCCGAGGCCGAGGAGGGAGACGAGGACGCCGTGCGCGTCGAGGGCGCCGCGGCGCCCGACCTCGACCGCTTCTTCGAGATCAGCGACAGCCTGCTGCTGCGCCAGGACGGCCCGCTGTGGTTCCGCGGTTACCACGATTGGACCGAGGAGGAGGGCCGCGCCGCGCTGCCCGGCATCCTGGAGCGGCTCGCCGCCCGCCACCTCGTCGTCGGCCATACGCCGCGCAAGACCGGGCGCATCGAGAGCCGCTTCGGCCACCGCGTGTTCCTGATCGACACCGGCATGCTGGCCGACTACTACGGCGGGGCGCCGGCGGCGCTGCAGTTCGCCGACGGCCGCGTCGAGGCGGTCTACCTGGACGAGCAGGTCGTCCTCCTGGAGGCGCCCGCGGAGCAGCAGATGGTCTCCGAACCCCGGTAGGCGCGGCTGTCAGCGAGGTGCCTCGCCGTTGACGTCAGGAACGAGGTCGAAGTCCAGGATCGTCGTCAGCGCTTCGCCGTGGCCTTCGCAGAGGACGTTTGATGTCGCAGTTCGAGGGCGCTCGACAGCGTCCGCCTTCAGCGTCCAGCTTCCCGGAAGGAGGCCTGAAGCGGAGAAGGTGCCCACGTGGTCGACGGTCGCGGACTTCGAAGCAGAAGGGCTGGCCATGTGCACTACGATCTCATCGAGCTCGCGAGGCGTGAGTCCGACAACACGGCCCGTAAGCGAACAGGGACGTTGCGCTTCGAGAATCCATCCTGCCATGTTACCGCTAAGGTTAATCAGGGAAGACTCCGCGGAGGGAACGAGACCCCTCTCGCCGGGGAAGGAGAACACGTAGTCCGTTGGAGCGAGGTCCTCGAAGTGAAATATTCCATCGAGATCTGTCACGCAGTCCCTCGGCTTTCCGTTGACCGTCTCGATCAGCCGGACGACGATTCCGGCAAGGGGATCACGACCCAGGAGAGCTCGTCCTTCCAACGAGAGGCGCTCGGTCTCTCCGAGCCGGATCTCGAGATGTTGCTCTCCCGGGGTCACAAGGGTTTTGAATCGACGGCGGATATTCGTCGAGCTGACCTCCAGCTCCAGGGGGCCGGGTCGTAAACCGAAGAGATAGAAGCTTCCTGCCGCGTCGGCAGTGTCGCCCAGACCTGGTCTGGTCTTCTCGCCGAGGACTCGAACGACGGCACCCTTGATGCCCTTTCCCGCATCATCTGTAAGGCGGCCGATGACCGCAGCCTCCGCAACCAGGTGGACGTCGAGCTCGACATCCGCGCCCTCGGTGACAACCACTGATTCGTCGTGCCAGGCAAAGCCAGGTGCCCAGACTCCGAGCTTCGCTGTGCCCGGCGGCATGTCTTCAGCAACGAACCGGCCGTCCGCATCCGACCGGAGATTCAGAGAGTAACTCGGAAGGCCCTCGCTGCGGGAAGAGCGAAGGGTGATCTGAGCACCCTCGAGAGGTTCCTCCTGAGAGTTGAGGATCCTGCCGAGAAGCCGAGATGCTGGTCGGAGCACGAAGGTCCTTTCTTCGTCGCCTGCAAGGCTGATCTGCGCACGGGCCGGCACATAGCCCGCGGCTCGGATTTCGACCTCAACGTCCACTTCGGCCGGCAGGCCGTCAGCGATGAACTCGCCGTTGCGATCGGAGTGAACGACTTGGCCGCGGTGCCGGGCGTGTGTGGCTGTCTTTATTCGATCTTCGAGGACGACTTCAGCCTCCGGTATGGGGTCGCCGTCCACGTCAGTAACGCGTCCCCAAAGCCTGAGCCCGGGTTGCAGCACGACGTTACCGACGTCGAACGTGGTCTCGCCCTCCTTGAGCTCTACGCGGAGAGCTACTGAAGCCAGATCTTGTCGAACGAACTCCAGCGTCGCGGGGTCATCGACAACGGAAGGAGCCAGAAACGTACCATTCGGACCGGTGATCCCCACCTCCGTTCCTCCAGCCGCGACCGATACTCCGGCGAGAGGTCTTCCCATCTCGTCAACCACTCGGCCCTTTACATCTCGTGGGCCCCAGATAGTCAGGATCGGCAGTGGAAGGCTTCTGTCCGAAGTCCGTGCCTCGAGCGTGTGGGTTAACGGTCGGAAACCTTCGTGGGCTATCCCCACGTGTGCGCGTTCTCCGATGGTGAATCCCGGCACGGCAAACCTGCCATAGTCGTCGGTAAAAGTCGCATCTCGGCGATGACCAATCCGGACGGCCGCTCCCCGGACGGCTTGTCCGCCACCATCGAGGACTTGTCCTGACAGATAGGCCGGAGCCCACCTCAACGAAATGGTCTCCTCGCGCCGGGTAGGATTCAAGACGAGCGAGCCTTCTGCATGGAGAGGTGCCCGAACGCGAAGACTGATTTGGTCGGCTGACAGGGGTAGCGGTAAGTCCAAGCGCGTGTTTCCGCTCTCATTTGAAGTAGTATAGCATTCTGGCTGCCCTTCAAGCCATAGGACTGCCGCCGGTACCGGCGAGCCGGTACCGGCTTCGATCACGTGAAGATAGATCGACTGAACCTCGCTCATACTAGCCACTTGGTGCGGCACGGAGTCCTTCGCGGTGACAGGTCGGGTAGGAGATCTGTGTGGCATCATGAATGCCTTGGCTGGAATTTGAATCGGTCCGAACCAAGGCTGGAGAATGGCTTCGCGCTGCGTGGGTCCTGCCGCCACCGTGAGTCTCCAAGTGGCAACGCGAGGGAGAGATAAACGAAAGAATCCGTCAGAGTTTGGCCCGACTTGCACTACTTCCGGGTCCCGAGTATTTTCTTCACCTCTCTGACAGCGGGAAGTGACTTCGGTCGCCGACAGCAGGAGGGTCTGAGATCCCGTAACCAGGTCGGGGGGCACGCGTCCCCTCACCTCCACCTCGGCGCTAAAGGGGGAGAATGCGAAAAACAACCATGCGGACGCTAAGAAAACCATGGGAGCTCCCATTCGGAATCTAGAAACCATCCGGGCAGAGCGTCAGTCCGGTCCCTCCCGGACAATCGACGAATCCCCTATCCTCGCCATCGACCTTCGTAGTTCCCGCATAGGCTTCTCCTTGGAAGGCGAAACAATTGATCACGGAGTTGGGAGCGCAATTCAGGTCAGCCGAACAGCTTCCAAACTCCTGGCCGTTCGGTTTGGTGCCAGAGGCACAGTGGACTGTCGCGATTTGCTCACCCTCGTAGTTGACGTAGCAATCTCCGTGATCACCAAATGTGCCGTGGCATTGACCTCCGTCGCTGGTCAGCTCTGCCTGCGGTGCGTTCCCCTGTCCATGATGTTGCGGATCGCCGGTACAATGGACATCCGGTGTGGCGTTTGCCGGTATCGACACCGAAGTACCAAACAGAATACAGAGAAGGATCGTCAATGGCTTCTTGAAGTTCCTCATCACCTCTTCTCCTTCCAAGGCTTGCCTGGATTCTCAGGCTAATGACCGTGAAGGTCGGTCAGGGGCACCGACCGGTAGCTCAGGAGCGGCTGGTATGCTCGCTCATGAGCACCGACAGGTGTGCTATGGTACTGGATCCTGATGCCGGGAGTCAAGCCGGAAGACCTCCTTCAAGGGCGCGGGCGCCGAGACGGTTCTCGCGCGCCGCGGCGCGGGCGACCGCGCACCGCCGCCGGCGACAGGGCCAGGCGCAGGCCGCGGCTCTCGAAGTACGAGCGCGCCTGGTGGAAGCCCGAGTCCGGGGTCTCGAGGAAGATCCGCACCAGCTCGTCGACGGTGAAGTCGGCGAGCAGCCCACGGCGGCGTCGAGGGCGGCCAGGGCGAGGATCGGCGGCGTGCCGCAGAGGAAGCGGTCGACGCCCGCCGCCGGCCGGTAGCGGACGTCGAAGAGGAACGGGTCCTCGTGGCCCAGCCAGCCGGCGAGCGGCGTGCGCGCCGCCTCCTGGTGGCGCTGCGCCGCGTAGACGAAGGCAGGCGGCTCCTCGCCGGCCGGGCGCATGCCCGGAGGGGCTAATGCAGGGTCTGCAACGCGTTGTCGTGAATTGCCGGAAGTGCGCTGCAGGGCTTGCAACGCGCTTCGGCAATCCCCGAAAGTGACGTGCAGCCTCTGCGACGCACCTCGGCCAATTCCGGAAGTGCACCGCAGACTCTGCAACCTCTTCCGGGATGCAGCGCTGAATCGTTTCGGGCTCTGCCCGGAAGGAGGCCTGATGCGGAGAATAGCCCCACGTGGTTGACGGACACGGTCTTCGAAGCAGAAGGGCTGGCCATGTGGACCACGATCTCATTGAGCTCGCGAGGCGTGAGTCCGATAACACGGCCTGTAAGCGAACAGGGACGTTGCGCTTCGAGAACCCATCCTGCCACGTTACCGCTAAGGGTAATCAGGGAAGACTCCGCGGAGGGAACGAGGCCACTCCTGCCGGGGAAGGAGAACACATAGTCCGTTGGGGCGAGGCCCTCGAAGTGAAATATTCCATCGAGGTCTGTCACGCAGTCCCTCGGCTTTCCGTTGACTGTCTCGATCAGTCTTCTCGCCGAGGGCTCGAACGACGCCTCCCCCTGATTCCCGTTTCCGCATCATCTGTAAGGCGGCCGATAACCGCAGCCTCCGCAACCAGGTAAACATCGAGCTCGGCATCCTCGCCTTCGGTGATAACCACTGCTTCGTCGTGCCAGGCAAAGCCAGGTGCCCAGACTCCGAGCTTCGCTGTGCCCGGCGGCACGTCTTCAGCAACGAACCGGCCGTCCGCATCCGACCGGAGATTCAAAGAGTAACTCGGAAAGCCCTCGCTCCCGGAAGTGTGAAGGGTGATCTGAGCAGCCTCGAGTCGGGAAGGATACAAGACCAATGAGCCCTCTGCGAGGGCTCCAACTTGGAACTAGAAACCTTCCGGGCAGAGCGTCAGACCGGTTCCTCCCGGACAATTGACGAATCCCCTCCCCTATCCTCGCCATCGACCTTCGTAGTTTCCGCATAGGCTTCTCCCTGAGAGTGGCTCTTTACCAGCCTTCGGTGCGAAGCCCTCGAACGCGGGGGCAAGGGTTAAGCCTGCGATGAGCCCTCGAGCGCCGCCTCGACCTCCGCCGCGTCGAGCACCACGGCGCCGTTCTGGGCGTAGGCCTCGGGCTCGAATTCGTAGTCGCGGATCACCCGCCGGAAGACCTCCTTCAGGGCGCGGGCGCCGAGACGGTTCTCCAGCGCCGCGGCGCGGGCGACCGTGCGCACCGCCGCCGGCGACAGGGCCAGGCGCAGGCCGCGGCTCTCGAAGTACGAGCGCGCCTGGTGGAAGCCCGAGTCCGGCGTCTCGAGGAAGATCCGCACCAGCTCGTCGACGGTGAGGTCGGCGAGCAGCACCACGGCGTCGAAGCGCGACAGGAACTGCGGGCTCATCCCGTAGTCGAAGAGGTCCTCGCTGCGCAGCCAGTCGCGCAGCCGGAACTCCAGGCGCTCGTTGACCTGGCCGTCCTCGACCACGGTCACCGGCTTCAAGGCGCCGCGGTCGCGCCCCACCGTCACCCGGTCGTAGACCGCGTCGTAGAGACCCTCGAAGGCGCCGCCGCACACGAAGAGCACGCCGCTCGAGTCGACGGTGACGGTCTGGCCGCCCGCCCACGGCGGCAGCGTCAGCGGCACCGCTTCGTTCTCGATCAGGGTCAGCAGCGCCTCCTGGGCGCGGATGCCGGTGGTGTTGGGCTCGCCGCTGATGTGCGAGCGGATCTTGTCGACTTCGTCGACGAAGACGATGCCGTTCCTGGCCTGGTCGAGGAGCCGCTCGGCCGGCGTGGCGGTGCCCAGTTGCTCGCGCGCCCGCGTCATCAGGCGCTGCAGCACCACCTCGCCGCTATGGCCGCGCTCGGCCTCCTCGCCGAGGACGTTGGCATGCATGCGCACCACCGTCGAGCGCAGCGCAAGCTGGGGCCGCGCCGCCAGATAGCCCTCGACCGCCCGCATCAGGGTCGTCTTGCCGGTGCCCGAGGAGCCGATCATCAGCAGGTTGCCCACCGCCAGCCCGGCGAGCTTCTTCGACAGGGCGATCGACATCTCCCGGATCGCCTCGGTCTGGCCGATGACCCGCTTCGCGAGCTCGGCGGCGATCTCGGTGGGGCCGGGAGCGCGCTCGGGCGGCGCCGCGGACGAGGGGGCGCTCGGCGACGGGGTCTGGCTCATCCCAGGGATTGTAACCCGCCGTCAGCGCGGCGGCCGCGGATCCCAGACCGCGACCTCGTCGAGACCCTTGCGGGTGAGGTCCGGCACGCGGACGCCCGCGGCCGGGTAGCCGACCGGGAAGAGGATGAACGGCTTCTCGTTGCGCGGCCGGCCGAGGATCTCGCGCAGGAACCCCATCGGGCTCGGGGTGTGGGTGAGGGTGGCCAGACCCATGTGGTGGAGGGCCGCGACGAAAAGGCCGCAGGCCAGCCCGACGCTCTCGCGCACGTAGTAGTTCTTGCGCTTGCGCCCGTCGGCGTAGAAGCCGTGGAGCTCCTCGAAGACCACCACCAGCCAGGGCACGGTCTCGAGGAAGGGCTTCTCCCAGGTGGTGCCTAGCGGCTTCAAGGCCTCGAGCCACTCGTCGGGCATGCGCTGCTCGTAGCTCTTCTTCTCCTCGGCCTCGGCGGCGACGCGAATGCGGCGCTTGATCTCGGGATCGCCGACCACCACGAAGCGCCAGGGCTGGCGGTGCGCTCCGGAAGGGGCGGTGGAGGCGGTGCGGATCGCCGTCTCGATGAGCTGCCGGGGCACCGGGTCGGCGGCGAAGTCGCGGATGCTGCGACGCCGGTCCATGAGCTCGAAGAAATCGCGGGCGCGGCGAGCCATCTCCTCGGGCGGACGGCGCTCGAAGGCGTAGGGCACGACGGGATAGGTGGACGGAGGATGGCCGGACATGACGATACGCGGGACGATACGCGGGACGCCGGGCGGCGTCTCAGGCGCCGGTCAGCAGGCGCGCCAGCCCGCCGTCGACGACCTCGACGTCGCCGCTCGCGGCGAGCCGTGCGAACAGGTCCTCGCGCGCCAGGAGCTCGCGGATCTGCGTCTCGACCTCCTCCGGAGGCCGGCGGAGGACGGCCTTGCGGGCCTTGTAGTAGGCGTCCACCCGCGCCTGGGGGATCTCGGCGAGCCGCGCCGCGACCTCGGCGGCGAGGAATTCTTCGGACGAGACGCCGCGCCGCCGCGCCGCCGCTTCGAGCAGCAGCGCGCGCACCCTGGCGTCGAGGTGGCCGCCGAGGATCTCCTGGCGCCGGGCCTCCAACTGCCGGAGCTCCGCGTCCGCCGCCTCGAGCACCTCCGTTTCGGTGATGGCGACGCCGTCGACCCGCGCCAGCACCCACTGGTCCCCGCTCTGCTCCGTGACCATGGCTTCCGATTCGTCGAGCACGAGCCAGAGGATGCCGCCGACGGCGATGCTGGCGGTCAGCAGGAGGAGGCGGTGGAGGTTGCGGGCGGTCGGGGTGGAAGGAGCTGGCATCGGGGGTCTCCCATGGTCGTGATGCGCCCGGCGCGGGCCACGGTGCAGCTTGGCTGGCCGTGCCGAGCTTCGGGCGGGATTCGCGTCCGGAGCAGCCATTCTAGCGATTCGCGTCCGCGATCACAAGACGGCCGCGAGCCGGCGCGCCACCAGGCCTTCGAGGATGCGCGGCGCCGGGATCAACCGCAGCCGCCACTGCCAGGAGTCGAGCAGGTCCTCGGCCAGCGCCAGCAGGGCGCGGCGGGCCGCCGGCGGACCCGGAAGGCGCCGCGCGTAGCGCAAGGTCGCCGCCGCCGCCACCGCCCACGGCATGCGCGAGCGCATGTCGTCCCATCCGGGCGCCTGCGCCAGGGCCGCGGCCGCGGTGAGCAGGTAGACCGGCGAGGGGGCGGCGAAGAAGGCGTCGAGGGCGCGCCCCAGGTCGGCGGCGATGGCGCTCACCACGTCCTCGTCGAGGGCCTCGGGAGCCCCGAGGTAGACCGCGAGCGAGCGGCTGCGCAGGGTCGGCGGCAGGTCGAGCCGCGAGCCGGCGAGGAGCAGGAAGTGGCGCGGGCTGCGCTCTGGCGGCTCCTCGAGCGACTTGAGCAGCGCGTCGGCGGCGCCTTCGGAGAGCGTCTCGGCCTCGGCCAGCACGAAGACCTGGCCGCGGGCCTCGAAGGGCGCCGCCGCGATCCCGCGCAGGAAGCCTTTGGTGGCTTCCACCGAGGTCGTGGCGCGCAGGTCGCGCTCGAGCACGTGGAAGTCGGGGTGGAACCGCTCCGCCTGCGGCTGCGGCCAGGCGACGCGCCGGCAGTGCCGGCACTCGCCGCAGGGCCGCGCCGCCGGCTCGGCGTCGCAGAGCAGGGTGCGGCCGGCGGCGAGGGCCGCGTCGCGCCGCGCCTCGAGGCTCGACCCGTAGAGGATGACCGAGGGGTAGAGCCGGCCGGCGCGCGCCATGTCGAGCACGCCATCGAGGTTCAATCCGTCCCTCCCTCGGGCGGCACGCCGAGCCAGCGGCCGAGCACCGCCCGGACCTGGCGCCAGGTCGTCTCCTTGTCGCCGCTCGAATCGACCGTCTCGAAGCGCCGCGGCTCGCGCGCCGCGAGCTCGAGATAGGCGTCGCGGACGCGGCGGTAGAAAGCCGGGCCCTCGGAGTCGATGCGGTCGACGTCGCCCTGGCGCCGGCGCTTGGCCGAGCGTCCGCGCGCGTACGCGCGCTCCGGCGGCAGATCGAAGAGCAGCGTGTGGTCGGGCCGCCGGCCGCCGGTGGCCAGGCCGTCGAGAGCCTCGACCCAGTCGCGGCCGAGGCCGCGGCCGACGCCCTGGTAAACCAGCGAGGAGTCGGTGAAGCGGTCGCAGAGCACGTGACGTCCCGCGGCCAGGCCCGGCTCGATCACCTCCAGCAGGTGCTGGCGGCGGCTGGCGAACACCAGGAGCGCCTCCACCCGGCCGTCGAGCTCGCCCCACTGGGGATCGAGGAAGACCGCGCGCACCGCCTCGCCGAGCGGCGTGCCGCCCGGCTCCTTGGTGCAGCAGGCGGCGACGCCGAGCCCCGCGAGCCATTCGCCCGCCCGCCCCAGGTGGGTGCTCTTGCCGCTGCCGTCGGGGCCTTCGAAGGTGATGAAGAGGGCGCTCATGCGCGCGCCATCTTACCTGGCGCCGCCCCGGCGCGCGAGGCGAGCTCGTCAACGCTCTCCCGGCCTCGTCGGCACCGCTTCAAGCGTCCGGACCCCGGACCCCTCCTCAGCCAGCCATCTCGTTGTAGGATGGAGGTGGCCGACCGGTGGCGGAGCTCGTCCCTCCCCCGGAGTTGGCTGGCAACAGGACCAGCATGCCGCGAACGACTCTTGGAGGTGACGACCCCGATCACCAGATCTCGCCCGAGGAGAAGGATCGCCTCGAGCGCGAGCTGCGGGAAAAGGCGCGCAAGCTCCTGGCAGCCGGCAAGGCCAAGGAGAGCAAGAAACTCATGAACCGAGCCCGGAACATCTCGAGAAGAGCATCTGGACGCGCGGACCATCACTGATGAAAACGCTCGTCGAGAAGTATCGGAAGTTGCTGGTCGAGGAGGAGTCCATTTCAGGACTCGACAGGTCGATCGCGCTCGTCGAGAGCGTCGTGGGGTTGCAGGTCCGCTGGGAAAACGGAAGGTTCAGGGGGCGCAGAGTCTCCACCGACCCGAGCCCCATTCCCGACGGCCTCCTTGCGAATCCCGAGGACTTGGCCTTCCCCGAGCTGCTGCGGGCCAGCGCGCGCAAGCGTCGCAAGGAGGAGGACGCTGGAAGCCAGGCGCGAGCGGTGCGGACCGCGTTCTTGCTCACCGCGCTCCCGCCGTTGGCCGAAGCTGACGAGAGCTATCCCGCGGATCGGTACTCTCTGTTCTTCGACTCGTGCCTCGTTCTCTTTCATCAGGCATACTTTGCCCTCCTTCCTCAACTTCACGGACGACGATGGGAGCACGAGCGGCAGGCGTTGTTGGAATCGTTCCGCCGCTTCGCGGAGCACCTCCCGCACGCGTCCGACCGTTATAACGTGCTCGCTCTTTATCACGACGCCTGCCAGGACCATGACCGTGCCGGTCAGTTTTTCAGGGAGACCTTGCGCGCGACGCACTCGGACGCGCACGAGTTCATGACCACGCTGCAGACGTACTGGGGCTACCTCATCGAGCACCAGCTTCTGCAAGAGGCTTTCGAGCTGCTGCTCGATACTTATCCTCGGGTCGCCAGACAGGACCTGGAGGAGGTACACGGGCTCATGGCGTCGACCTTCGAGCTCCAGCGTCGCCACTACGAGGCGCGGCTGCGTCCGGGGCGAGCGTCGCGGTCCGGGATCGGGACCTTGCAGCCTCGAACCGGCGAGACCTGAGGAGCCGAACTGGACGCTCTCCCGCCAGGTACTCGACCGGCGCGTTCGCAGCAGGTGCAAACGGCTGCCGAAGATCTCGGCACGCGTTCGCAGCGAGTGCGAACAGCTCGCGGGATCCTGGGGAGTCGTTTGCAGCCGGTGCGAACCCTTCGGTCCGCTCAGCGCCGCCGTCCGCCGGCCCTTGTCTGCTGAAGCTGACCCCGTCGGCGCGGCACTGCGGCCTCGACGATGAGCTTCCGCTCCTCCCTCCTGTAGTACACTCCGTCCTACGGAGGAGTCGCCGATGCCCACAAGCGTTCGTCTCGATGCCAGGACAGAGCGTGTCCTGGAGCGTCTCGCGAGGTCCAGGTCCCAGACGAAGTCCGAGATCGTCCGGCAGGCGATCGAGGCGCTGGCTGCCCAGGAGCGGCAGCGCCCATTTGAAGCGGTCGCGGACCTGATCGGGTGCGTGAGTGGCGGTCCCCCGGACTTGTCGGAGGACACGGGGCGGAAATACCGCGATCTCCTGATCAGGAGACTGTCCACGTGATCCTGGTCGACGCCGGTCCCTCGTGGCGCTGATCCACGCCGACGACAACCACCACCGGCGGTGCGCGGAGACGTTCCAGGCCCTGGACGAGCCGCTGGTCTCGGTGTGGCCGGCGGTGACCGAGGCGATGTATCTCCTCGGGTTCTCGTGGCGGGCAGCGCCGGCAGATGGCCTACCTTCCGGCCCGAAGCGGAATGTTATGAAAAGTAACGGCGCGGCACGACCTCCCAAGGACGCGAACGGAGGTGCCAATTCTACGCATGTTCAATTCAAACGAAACTTTGACTGCGGTGATCGAATCGGGACTTCGTGCTCTGGTATGATAACCCGCCGAACTGAGCAACTTGAAACTGATCGAAGCCGGTGTGGGCACATGCGCGCGCCATCTTACCTGGCGCCGCCCCGGCGCGCGAGGCGAGCTCGTCAACGCTCTCCCGGGCTCGTCGCCAGGTAGAGGTCGATCGTCGAAAAAAGCGATCTAAGGCCCGCTCGGGTCCTTCGTCAGGACCTCCTCGAGCGACATCGCCGTACCGGCTCGCAGGAGCCAGCGATCCAGCGTCTCGGGGTCCTGCGTGCCCAAGATCCTCTCGCGGGCGGCCTCCGGCACGGCGACGCCACGCACCGCAAGGATCGTCAGAAGGGCCTGGGCGAGGCCCTCGGCACGTCCCTCGGCGAGACCTGCGGCATGTCCCTTTCGACGGCTTTTCTCCTTCATCTCGACGATGGCGGGGTTGCCCTTGGCCTCCAGCGCCAGCGCCACCGCCACGTCCGCCCGCGCCGCGTCGAGCAGCGCCCCCACCTCGAGAGGGAGCGCCAGGCAGCGGTCGTGGATCCGGTGCTTCGGGTCGAGACGAAGCCACTTCTCCTCCTCCGCGTCCCACTCGCAGACCTCGCCCTTCTTGACGAAGACCCCGATCTGGCGCCGCACGCCCCGCGCGGCGAACCCGCGCGCCCGGCGTTTGACCTTGCTCGGCGCACGCTTGTGGACGATCTCGAAGACCAGCTCCTCCAGATACCGCGCGTCCGTCTTCGGATCGATCCCCGCTTTGCGCACGCAGGTGTCGCTGGCGTACTCGTCGTCCTCGGAGACCCGGGTCTTGAGGTCCGAGGCCCCCACGTAGCCTTCGCGCACGTGGGCGCCGATCAGGTAGTCGAGGCGCAGGTGCGGCTCGGCGTGCTCGGGGTCCGCCGGCATGGCCACCATCCGCCGTCCCCCTACGCGCTCGTAGCGGGTGACCTCGGGAGGATCGAGGTACTCGTCGACCGGCGGCCACTCGTGCTTGGCCGGCAGACGCAGGGCGCGCGCGCCGGAGGAGGCTCCGGGAACGAGGAGCATGGGAGCGTCGGAAGGCTTGTCCATCACTTCATGATAGCACTTCCGTCCATCGGTCGAAGCGTCTACGGCCCTCCCCAGCCCGGCCATCTCATATAGGATGGAGGTGGCCGACCGGTGGCGGAGATCGTCCCAGCCCGGAGGTTGGCTGGCAATAGGCACCAGAATGCCGCGGACGCGCGGCTGCCGCAACTTCACGGCCGACGATGGGAGCCCGAGCGAGTAGCGTTGTTGGAATCGTTCCGCCGCTTCGCGGAGCACCTCCCGCACGCGTCCGACCGTTACAACGTGCTCGCTCATTATCACGACGCTTGCCAGGACCATGATCGTGCGGCGCAATACTTCCGGGAGACCCTGAGGGCGACACACTCGGATGCGCACGAGCTCATGACCACGTTGCAGACCTACTGGGGCTACCTGATCGAGCACCAGCTCTTGCAGCATGCCTTCGAGCTTCTGCTCGAGACTTACCCGCGGGTCGCCAGGCAGGACCTGGACGAAGTCCACGGGCTCATGGCGTCGACCTTCGACCTCCAGCGTCGCCATTACGAGGCGCGGCTGCGTCCGGGGCGAGCGTCGCGGTCCGGGATCGGGACCTTGCAGCCAGGAGCCGGCGAGACCTGAGGAGCGTAGGGGCCGGACCCGAGTGCGTCCGGGGTGGCAAGGTCAAGTCCGCTCCCATCGGCTCGCCAGCTACTTGAGCGCCCCAGCCAGTTGGGGTAAAGTACATCCATGACCGACAAAGAGCGGCTGCACGTCCTGGTCGACGACCTTCCGGAACCCGAAGCCCATGCAGCGCTTCGGTTCGTCGAATACCTCCGCCAAGAGGCTTCGGACCCTGTGGCACGCGCCCTACAGGAGGCCGCCATCGACGACGAGCCTCTGACCGCTGAGGACCTGGAAGCCCTCGAGGATGCAGAGCGTGACTGGCGGGAAGGAAACGTCGTCACCCACTACGAAGCCCGGCTGCAGCTCCTGCGAGAGTCGTGAGCAGGCAGCTCCAGTGGACCAACCGCGCCCTCCGGGTCGTGTCCCGTCTGGATCGGCCGACGCGAGAGAGGCTCACCAAGGGAGTCGAGGCGTTTGCGGCTACGGGGCAGGGGGACGTGAAGCGCCTCAAGGGCGCGAAGCAGGGACTCTTTCGCCTTCGCATCGGTGAATGGCGGGTGTTCTTCTCCAATGAGCCGGGTCAAGTTTTGCTCATTCGCGCCGTCCGTCCTCGTGGCGATGCCTACTGATCGCCACGCTCAAGGCTTCGTCCGCATCTGCAAACGCGTCCCATCGCACTGAGCAGCGTGACTCATCTCCTCTCGGCCTTCGAGCTCCAGCGGCGCCACTACGAGGCGCGGCTGCGTGCGGGACGAGCGTCGCGGTCCGGGATCGGGAGACCTTGCAGCCTCGAACCGGCGAGGCCTGAGGAGCCGACCTGGACGCTCTCCCGCCAGGTACTCGGCCGGCGCGGTCGCAGCAGGTGCAAACGGCTGCCGAAGATCCCGGCAGGCGTTTACAGCAGGTGCGAACCCTTCGGTCCCGCTCAGCGCCGCGGCCGTCTACCGGCCCTGGTCCTGAAGCTGGCCCGTCGGCGCGGCCCTCGACGATGAGCTTCCGCTTCTCCCTCCTGTAGTACACTCCGTCCTACGGAGGAGTCGCCGATGCCCACAAGCGTTCGTCTCGATGCCAGGACAGAGCGTGTCCTGGAGCGTCTCGCGAGGTCCAGGTCCCAGACGAAGTCCGAAATCGTCCGCCAGGCGATCGAGGCGCTGGCTGCCCAGAGCGGCAGCGCCCATTTGAAGCGGTCGCGGACCTGATCGGGTGCGTGAGTGGCGGCCCACCGGACTTGTCGGAGGACACGGGACGGAAATACCGCGATCTCCTGATCAGGAAACGGTCCACGTGATCCTGGTCGACGCCGGTCCCCTCGTGGCGCTGATCCACGCCGACGACAACCACCACCGGCGGTGCGCGGAGACGTTCCCAGGCCCTGGACGAGCCGCGGTCTCGGTGTGGCCGGCGGTGACCGAGGCGATGTATCTCCTCGGATTCTCGTGGCGGGCAGCGCCGGCAATGGCCTACCTTCCGGCCCGAAGCGGAATGCTGTGAAAAGTAACGCCGCGGCACGACCTCCCAACGACGCGAACGGAGGTGCCAATTCTACGCATGTTCAATTCAAACGAAACTTTGACTGCGGTGATCGAATCGGGACTTCGCGGTCCGGTATGAAAACCCGCCGAACTGAGCAATTTGAACCTGATCGAAGCCGGTGTCGGCACTCTGGAGAGCAACGTCTTGTGTACTTCGCTCTCATCTGAAGAGGCGCCGATCTGCCAACGGCTGGGCGAGTATTCACGACTCAGATTGTCATACAATACAGTCTCACAACGATCAGAAAAGGCAAAATCGCGATCCTCAGGATCTTTGTTGGTGATCGCCCAATGGCAGACTATATCGGCCCCATCGACGTCACAACGTTGCAACTGAAAAGAGAACTCCTCAACTTCTTGAGCCTGCTGGCTCTGGATGGTGGGCGGCTTGGTAGGTTCCGGAGTGCTCTGCGAGAATCCGCTCCCGCTGCCAGTGTCCACTCCCCGTCCCAGCAAGTCCTTGACCGCGTCCGTCTTGGGGATGTCGGTTCGCACCGAGGCCTGAATCTGCGCCGTTGCCGTGTCAAGCACCTTTGCCGTGAGCCGCACGCTGTCGCCGAACTCTGTGATCGTCCCCGTCACCAGAGCCTGGACGCCTGCGATCTGCCCCAGCCTGCGGGCGGTCGCCGGGTCGATCACGCCCGAGGCGGCGAGCTTGTGCTCTTGAAGGAGGCTGCGAAGGTGGATTCGGTCGATGACGCGGAGACCACCGGTCTCAGCGAGCGCGGACGACAGCTCCTCGGCGAGGAAGCGACCGAGCTCGGTGACGTTGCCCTTGAGGTCTGTGAAGTCCACCACCGCGATGGTGATTGTATTGGATGTTTGTACCTTTTCGACGATGGCTCTCGCGGTCTGGTCGATCTCATTCTGGTAGCCCGCTGCCGGTTGGCTGAGCCATAGTCCGACACAGCACAACGCAAGTAGGAAGTTTCGTGCGTCTCTCACGGCTTGTTCTCCTTTTCTTCTTCGGAAGGCCCTTCGTCAATCGATACGGTCGATGATCAGCTCCACCGCGCTCGCGGTCCGATCGATCGCCACCAATTGGATCCGATAACGGTGCTCGCCGGATATGAAGTCGACGATGCCGCCGGCTGCCAGGAACGGCTGCGACACCGGGTCACCACCGCGAGGGAGCACACGCAGCGTCGTAATATCCTCGCCCGCGACCGTATGGAAGGTGACGCTGACCGTGGCTCCGGCGTCCTCGATCGTTCGCGCCTGGCTCGCGTCGACCCTGGCGTTGACCGGGAACGCGGGGCGCAGCGGCGGCCCGGCCCGCGGCTTCGGGTTCACTTTCGGCGCAAGGTCGGCAGGGCGAGAGACAGGCGGTGGTGGAGGTGAGGAAGCCGTCGACACCGGGGGCGGCGGTCGGTCGGGTGGTACGGCGCTCGCCACGTCAGCCTCGGGCTTGGAGTTGCCGAGGAGCTTGCTGACGTAGCTGCCGATGTCGCCAAAGCCCACGACGAGGGTCACGAGGATTGCCGACCCGCCAAGGATCCCATTGATTCTCCAGAACCTCTTGACTGCCTCACGCATCGCACCTCCGAAGAACAAGGGTAAACAGTGGCTCGCAGCGCTGTCGTCGAGCATACAGCACCGCTTCGTCTCGCGCCACCTGTGGCGTCGTTTACCCTTGCCACCCGGAGGTCCGCACCCCGGAGGGGTAGAAGATCAAAGCCCAGGGTCCGCACCCTGGGCACGGACGCCCGAGCGCCTAGAACATCCCGAGCTCGAGGCGCGCCGCCTCCGACATCATGCTCGGGTTCCACGCCGGATCCCACACCAGCTCGACGTTGGCCGACTTGACGCCGGGGACCGACTCCACCTTCATCTGCACCTCGCCGGGCAGGCTCCCCGCCACCGGGCAGGCCGGCGACGTCAGCGTCATCGTCACGCCGACGGTGCCGTCGGCGCCGACGTCGAGGTTGTAGATCAGGCCCATCTCGTAGATGTTGACCGGGATCTCCGGGTCGTAGACCGTACGCAAGGCGTCGACGATCTGCGACTCCAGCTCGCTCTTGACGGGGGCGTCGTCCGATGGCTGCTGTTCTTGCGGTAGGGTTTCCACGGGTCGATCTCCTCGGCGTTATTCGGTCGAGACGCGCTCTTCGGTCTTCTTGAGCGCCGCTTGCAGGGTGTGCCAGGCGAGGGTGGCGCACTTGACGCGGATCGGGATCTCGCGCACGCCCGAAAGGGACTCGAGATTGCCGAGCTCCGCCGGCTCCTCGCCGCCCTCGCCGTTGTCCCGGCCGGTCACCAGGTTGTGGAAGGTGTGGAAGAGCTTCTCGACCTCCGCGACGGGCTTGCCCTTGACCGCCTCGGTCATCATCGAGGCCGACGCGGTCGAGATGGCGCAGCCGGTGCCCTCGAAAGAAACGTCGCGCACCACGCCTTCCTCGACCTTGAGGAAGACCTTCACGCGGTCGCCGCAGAGGGGGTTGTGGCCCTCGGCCTCGCAGTTGGCGTCCTCGAGCCGCTCGTAGTTGCGCGGCTTCCGATAGTGGTCCAGGATGACGTCCTGGTAGATCTCTCGCAGGTCCATCAGCCGAAGATCTCCCGCACCTCGGCGAGGCCGTCGACCAGGCGATCGATCTCCTCGCGGGTGTTGTAGAAGGCGAGCGAGGCGCGCGCCGTGGCGGCGATGCCGAAGCGCTCCATGGCCGGCTGGGCGCAGTGGTGGCCGGCGCGCACGGCGATGCCCTGCTGGTCGAGGATGGTGCCCACGTCGTGGGCATGGACGCCCTCGATCACGAACGAGAAGAGCGCCGCCTTGTGCCGCGCCGTGCCTATGAGCCGCAGCCCCGGCACCGCCGCCAGCCGCTCGCGGCCGTAGGCCAGCAGCTCGCCCTCGTAGGCGGCGATCCGCTCCATGCCGATCGCTTCGAGGTAGTCCACGACCGCGCCGAGGCCGATGGCGCCGACGATGTTCGGCGTGCCGGCCTCGAAGCGGTGCGGCGGCTCCTTGTACTCGCTCTTGGCGAAGCTCACATTGAGGATCATCTCGCCGCCGCCCTGGTAGGGCGCCATCGCCTCCAGGAGCTCGCGGCGGCCGTAGAGCACGCCGATGCCGGTGGGCCCGAAGAGCTTGTGGCCGGAGACCGTGTAGAAGTCGCAGCCCAGCTCGCGGACGTCGAGGGGCAGGTGGGGCGCGGCCTGGGCGCCGTCGAGCACCACCGGCACGCCGCGCGCGTGCGCCAGGCGGACGACCTCGGCGACCGGCACGATGGTGCCCAGGGCGTTGGAGACGTGGACCAGGGCGACGATGCGGGTGCGCTCGCCGAGCAACCGCGCGAACGCGTCGAGGTCGAGCTCGCCGTCGTCGCTGATCGGCGCCACCTTGAGCCGCGCGCCGGTGGCCTCGCAGACGAGCTGCCAGGGCACGATGTTGGAGTGGTGCTCCATGTGCGAGACGAGCACCTCGTCGCCGGGGGCGAGACGCGGCCGCGCGAAGCTCTGGGCCACCAAGTTGAGGCCCTCGGTGGTGCCGCGCACGAAGACGATCTCGGCGGCCTCGGCGGCGCCGAGGAAGCGCGCCAGCGTCTCGCGCGCGCCCTCGTAGGCCGCGGTGGCCCGCTGCGACAGCGTGTGGACGCCGCGGTGGACGTTCGAGTAGTCGTAGGCGTAGGCGCGGGCCACGGCCTCGAGCATGGCCCGCGGCTTCTGGGCCGAGGCGGCGCTGTCGAGGTAGACGAGGGGGTGGCCGTTGACGGTCTGCCCGAGGGCCGGGAAGTCGCGGCGCAGGCGCTCGACGTCGAACGCCGCGGGCGTCGTCGTCGGCTGCGTCCGGTCCTCCAGCGTCGTCGTCATACGGCCTGTCTCACGACGTCCCCCTTGGGGAGTCGGGTGAAGAGGTACTTCTCGAGGTCCTTGCGCACGGTCTCGAGCCGGATCTCGTCGAGCACCTCGCCGGCGAAAGCATAGGTCAGGAGGCTCTTGGCGGCCTCCTCGCCGATGCCGCGGGTGCGCAGGTAGAAGACCGCCTCGTCGTCGAGGTGGCCGGTGGTCGAGCCGTGGGTGCAGCGCACGTCGTCGGCGAAGATCTCGAGCTGCGGGTTCGAGTGGACCAGCGCGCCCTTCGACAGCAGCAGGTTGCGGTTCGACTGCTTGGCGTCGGTCTTCTGGGCTCCCTTGTGGACGTAGATGCGGCCGTTGAAGACGGCGCGCGAGCTGCCCTCGAGGATGCCCTTGAAGAGCTCGTAGCTGTGGCAGTGGGGCGCGGCGTGGTCGACCCACATGTGGTGGTCCACGTGCTGGGTGCCGCGGGTGAGGTAGAGGCCGTTCAGGGTGCAGTGGATGCCCTCGCCGGCGAGCATGGCCCGGATGTCGTTGCGCACCAGGGCGCCGCCGATCGAGATCGAGTGCGAGAAGAAGTTGGCGTCGCGTCCCAGCCAGGCGGCCTGGGTGGCCATGTGGAAGGCGCCGATGGACTCCTGCTCGAGCTTGTAGTGGTCGATCACCGAGTTGGCGCCGCCCACGATCTCGGTCACGCCGCAGGTGAAGTAGCGCTCGTCCGCGAAGCCGCCGTAGGTCTCGACCACGGTGACCTGGGCGCTCTCCTCGGCCACGACGAGGTTGCGCGGATAGGCGACGACGCTCTCGCCGCCGTCCGGCGTCGACAGGAAGAGCAGGTGGAGGGGGCGCTCGACGACGGCGCCGCGCGGCACGTAGACGAAGGCGCCGTCGTCGACGTGGGCGGCGTTCAAGGCCACGAAGGGGTTCTTCTCGACGTCGGCGTGGCGGCCGAGGTGCTCCTCGACGAGCTCGGGCCGCTCCCGCAGGGCGACCGCGAGGCTGCCGGCGAAGGCGCCGGCGGGCAGCCGCGGCGAGCTCGAGAGCGCGGGCGCGAAGTGGCCGTTGACGAAGACGAGGCTGTCGCACTCGGGCAGCGCGAAGGGTCGGAGGCGGTCGCGGTCGACGGCCGTTCCCGGCTCGCCGCGCCGGAACGTGGCGCGGGCGATCGGCGCGACGTTGGTGTGGCGCCACTCCTCCTGCTTCATGGAGGGGAATCCGACCTCCTCGAAGCGCTCGCGTCCGGCGCGGCGCAGCTTCGCCACCCCTGGGGGCTGGTGCTGCAGGCGGCGCTCGAAGGCCTCGTAGCCCTCGAGGACGGCGGGACGGGTCACCGTGGCTTCCATCGCGCGTTCCCTAGACCGCCACCGCCTCGGCGGCCGGTTCCTTCTCGAGCCAGGCGTAGCCCTTGTCCTCGAGCTCGAGGGCGAGCTCCTTGCCGCCGGAGAGCGCGAAGCTGCCGTCGACGAGCACGTGTACGTGGTCGGGCACGATGTAGTTCAAGAGCCGCTGGTAGTGGGTGATCACCACGAAGGCGCGGTTCTCGCCGCGCAGGACGTTGACGCCGTCGGCGACGATGCGCAGGGCGTCGATGTCGAGGCCGGAGTCGGTCTCGTCGAGCACCGCCAGCTTGGGATCGAGCACCGCCATGTGGAAGATCTCGTTGCGCTTCTTTTCGCCGCCCGAGAAGCCGTGGTTGACCGGACGGGTCAGCAGGCTCTCGTCCATCTTGACCAGCTTCATCTTCTCGCGCACCAGCTTCAGGAAGTCGACGGCGTCGATCTGCGGCTCGCCGCGGTGCTTGCGGATGGCGTTGAGGGCCGCCTTGAGGAAGTAGGTGTTCGACACGCCGGGGATCTCGACCGGGTATTGGAAGGCGAGGAAGAGGCCCTCGCGGGCGCGCACCTCGGGGTCCATCGCGAAGAGGTCCTGGCCCAGGTAGCGCACCTCGCCGGCAGTCACCTCGTACTCCTCGCGGCCGGCCAGGATCTGGGCCAGCGTCGACTTGCCGCTGCCGTTGGGCCCCATGATGGCGTGGACCTCGCCGGCTTTCACCTCGAGGTCGATGCCCTTCAAGATCTCGTTGCCTTCGACCGCGGCGTGCAGGTTCTTTATCGTCAACATCGCTTCAGGTTCTCCGGATTCATGGTGTCGATCAACCGACGCTGCCTTCGAGACTGACCTCGAGCAGCTTCTGGGCCTCGACGGCGAACTCCATCGGCAGCTCCTGGAAGACGGTCTTGCAGAAGCCGTTGACGATCATCGACACGGCGTCCTCGGTGTCGATGCCGCGCGTGTTGCAGTAGAAGATCTGGTCCTCGCCGATCTTCGAGGTGGTGGCCTCGTGCTCCATGCGCGCGGTGGGGTTCTGGACGTCGATGTAGGGAAAGGTGTGGGCGCCGCACTCGCTGCCGATCAGCATCGAGTCGCACTGCGAGAAGTTGCGCGCGCCATCGGCGCCCTTCAAGATCTTCACCAGGCCGCGGTAGGTGTTCTGGCCGCGGCCGGCCGAGATGCCCTTCGAGACGATCGTCGACCTGGTGTTCTTGCCGACGTGGATCATCTTGGTGCCGGTGTCGGCCTGCTGGTAGTTGTTGGTCAGGGCCACCGAGTAGAACTCGCCCACCGAGTCGTCGCCCTTCAAGATGCAGCCGGGGTACTTCCAGGTGATCGCCGAGCCGGTCTCGACCTGGGTCCACGAGATCTTCGAGGCGAAGCCGGCGGCGAGGCCGCGCTTGGTCACGAAGTTGTAGATGCCGCCCTTGCCCTCCTTGTCGCCGGGGTACCAGTTCTGCACCGTGGCGTACTTGATCTGGGCGTGGTCGAGGGCGACGAGCTCGACCACGGCGGCATGGAGCTGGTTCTCGTCACGCATCGGCGCCGTGCAGCCCTCGAGGTAGCTCACGTAGCTGCCTTCGTCGGCGACGATCAGCGTGCGCTCGAACTGCCCCGTGTTCTGGGCGTTGATGCGGAAGTAGGTCGAGAGCTCCATCGGGCAGCGCACGCCCTTGGGCACGTAGACGAAGGAGCCGTCGCTGAAAACCGCCGCGTTCAAGGCGGCGAAGAAGTTGTCGCCGGCGGGCACCACGGTGCCGAGGTACTTGCGCACCAGCTCGGGATGCTCCCGGACCGCCTCGGAGAAAGAGCAGAAGACGATGCCGAGGTCGCCGAGCTTTTTCTTGAAGGTGGTCGCCACCGAGACGCTGTCGAACACCGCGTCGACGGCGACGCCGGCCAGCAGCTCCTGCTCGCGCAGGGGGATGCCCAGCTTCTCGTAGGTGCGAAGCAGCTCCGGGTCCACCTCGTCGAGGCTCTGCGGCCGGTCCTTGTCCGACTTCGGCGCGGAGTAGTAGTGGGCCTCCTGGTAGTCGATCGGCGGGTAGTGGACGTTGGCCCAGGTCGGCTCCTTCATCTTGAGCCAGCCGCGGTAGGCCTTGAGCCGCCAATCGAGCATCCACGCGGGCTCGCCCTTCTTCGCCGAGATCAGCCGCACCACGTCCTCGTCGAGGCCCTTGGGGATGGTCTCCTGCTCGATCTCGGTGACGAAGCCGAACATGTATTCCCGGGTGGCGAGTTTTTCGATCGCTTGCGTGCTGGTAGTCATAGCCGTCGTCCTCGTTGCTCTATCTTCAAATGCGTTGCTCGAAAGTCCGGGCGCCGCCGCCGAGCCGCACGAGAGGCGGCAGGGGGTGGGTCAGCTCGGCGAGCGTGATGCCCTCGAGCGCCTGTTTCAATGCCACGTTGATGCGCTGCCAGTTGCTCCGCAGCCGGCAGACGGCCTCCTGCGAGCACGACCCGGGGGCGCCCTCCACGCACTCGGTGAAGGCGATCGGACCCTCGAGGGCGGCGATCATCGCCGCCACCGTGATGCGCTCCGGGGCGCGGGCCAGCGAGTAGCCGCCCTTGGACCCGCGGTGCGAGCCCAGGAGACCCTCGCGGCTGAGCATCTTCAGGATCTTCGACACCATGGGCAGGGGGATCTGGGTCTCCGCCGACAGCTCCGGCGCCGTGAAGCGCCGGCGGGCGTCGTCCGCCATGTGGGTCATGAGCACGATGCCGTAGTCGGCTTGTTTCGTCATTCGGAGCATGATGTCGCCGTCCCCGCGGCCAGCCTCCAATACCGGACCGCGTCGGTCCTGTTTACGATAGTAGGGCCGCGGCCGGGGCTTGTCAAGCCCGGCGGGAAGGGATCAGGGCTCGGCGTCGGGGGTGAGGAGCTCGCCGGCGTCGAGGCCGTCGAGGGTGAGGCTGTCGGTGCGCAGGAGGTCGAGCCAGTCGCTCAGGCGCTGGCCGGGGCGTCCGCCGCCGGCCCAGGAGACGGCGAAGCGGCCGAACCAGTCGGCGGCGCGCTCGCCGCAACTGGCGTAGCCGCCGTGGAGCTGGCCGATCACGCGCTGGTCGCGGTTGAAGAGCGGCGCACCCGACGAGCCGCCTTCGGTGGTGCCGAGCTCCCAGGCGCCGATCCGGAAGTGGTCGCCGTCGAGCACTTCGGCGTCGTGGAGGTAGTAGGTGGTCGCGATCGGGTCGAGGTCGAGGCTGAGGCGCTTGAGGTCGGTGTTGGGATGGTGGATGGCGGCGGTGCCGCGCGGCCTGGCGGGGGTGCGGTCCCAGCCCGCGTAGTGGACGTTCCAGTCGAGGCGCGGCAGGTCGTCGAGCTCGAGGAGCACGACGTCGGTGGGCGCGAAGGCGGCGCGCAGCACGGCGCCGGTCTGGAAGTGCCGCGACGGGGCGAGGGCCGGGGCCTCGACGTCGGCCCCGCGGCACGATTCGCTCTCGTAGTTCCACATCACCACCACCGAGGGCGCGTTCTCGCGGGTCACGCCGCAGTGGTGCGCGGTCACGAAGAAGGGCCGGCCGTCGAGGGCCGTGTTGTTGATCATGAAGCCGGTGCAGTAGCGCACGCCCTCGATCACCACCAAGCCCACGGAGCGGGCCGCGTCGTACCAGATCGGGCTCTCGGCGCACGCCACGTCGCGCTCGCAGGGGCCGGAGAGCGGGCGATTCTCGCCGAAGCCGGCGTAGCCGTGGTGGACCCGGCCGAGCCGCAGATCGGGCACCAGCCCTTCTTCGAGGACGGCGCGGGGCAGCGTCAGCTCCACGACGACGTCGTCCGCCATCAGCGGCGGCGTCCAGAGCTCGCCGTGGGCTTCGTTGTCGCGCGACGTGAACGGCCCCACGCGTTCGTGGCCGTCCGCGGAGTAGACGGTGAGGCTCGCGCCCTCCGGCAGCCGGTAGCGGGTGAAGGCGAGGCTCAGGGACAGGGCGCCCCGAGACCGTATGCGCAGGCGCCAGTAGATGTTCCTGAGGTCCAAGGCCAATCCCCGCTCCAACAGCGGGACGTCGACGTCAATGGCGGCCGCGAAGTGGGCCACCTGGCCGTCGAGCTGACGCTTCTCGTCGGCGAGGCGGGCCTTGCGCAGATCGACCCGCGGGAGCTCCAGGCGCTCGACCCGCCCCAGGTCGAACGGCAGGGCCGAAGCCTCCTGCGCCCGGACGAGTCCCGGCACGAGGGCGGCGAGGGCGATGAGAATCGATAGACGTCGCATGGGCGTTCACGACCCGAGGGTGGGTGACATCTTAGCATGACCCGGGTGCCAAGAGGTCAAGAGCGGGTAAAAAGCCGCGGGAAAGACCGCCTCGAGGGATCGCCTTCAGCTCGCCAATTCGGGAAGGCCCGCGAAGAGCTCGAGGGCCTCGGGGTTGGCGAGGGCCTCGGCGTTCCTGACCGCACGCCCGTGGACCACCTCGCGCACCGCCAGCTCGGTGATCTTGCCGCTGCGGGTGCGGGGGACGTCGGCGACCTGCACGATGCGCTTCGGCACGTGGTGCGGCGAGGCGCCGGCGCGGATCTGGGCGCGGATGCGCGCGGCCAGGTCGTCGTCCAGGGCGAGGCCGTCGCGCAGCTTCACGAAGAGCACGATGCGCGTGTCGCCCTCCCACTCCTGGCCCACCACGACGCACTCCACGATCTCGTCGAGCTGCTCGGCCTGGGCGTAGATCTCGGCGGTGCCGATGCGCACGCCGCCGGGGTTCAGGGTGGCGTCGGAGCGGCCGTAGATGACCAGGCCGCCGCGCGGCGTGACCTCGGCCCAGTCGCCGTGGCGCCACACGCCGCCGTAGCGGTCGAAGTAGGCCTCGAAGTACTTGGCGCCGCCGGGGTCGTTCCAGAAGGCCACCGGCATCGACGGGAAGGGCCGGGTACACACCAGCTCGCCCTTCTCGCCCACCACCGAGCGCCCCTCCTCGTCGAAGACCTCCACCTTCATGCCCAGGCCGCGCGTCTGCAGCTCGCCGCGCCAGACCGGGGCGATCGGGTTGCCGAGGGCGAAGCAGGAGATGAGGTCGGTGCCGCCGGAGATCGACGACAGGCACACCTCGCCGACCTCGCGGTAGACGTAGTCGAAGCTCTCGGGGGCGAGCGGCGAGCCGGTCGACAGGACCGTCCGCAGCCGCGAAAGGTCGTGGCTGCGCCGCGGGCGCACGCCCTCCTTCTCGGCCAGGGACAGGTACTTGGCGCTGGTGCCGAAGATCGTCATCCCCTCGCGCTCGGCCAGGTCCCAGAGGACGGCGGGGTGGGGCTTCATCGGCGCGCCGTCGTAGAGCAGCACGGCGGCGCCCGCCGCCAGGCTCGAGACCAGCCAGTTCCACATCATCCAGCCGCAGGTGGTGAAGTAGAAGACGCGGTCGTCGCGCTTGACGTCGGTGTGGAGCACCAGCTCCTTGAGGTGCTGGAGCAGCGTGCCGCCGGCGCCGTGGACCATGCACTTGGGCAGACCCGTAGTGCCCGAGGAGAACATGACGTAGACGGGATGGTCGAACGGGAGCTGCGCGAAGCCGACGTCGCCGGCGTCGTGACCGCGTACGAAGTCGTCCCAGAGGACGCCGCGGTCGAGCTCTACCCGCGGCCGCTCGTCGAGACAGGGGACGACGACGACGCGCTCGATCTCCGGGATGGCGACGGCGACCTCGGCGACCCGCGGCAGCGACTCGAAGCGCTTGCCGGCGAAGACGTAGCCGTCGGCGGTGAAGAGCACCCGCGGCCTGATCTGGCCGAAGCGGTCGAGCACGCCCTTGACGCCGAAGTCGGGCGAGCACGACGACCACAGGGCGCCGAGGCTGGTGGCGGCGAGCATGGCGACGACCGTCTCGGGGACGTTGGGCAGGAAGCCCGCCACCCGGTCCCCTTGAGAGACGCCGGCGGCGCGCAGCGCGCCGGCCAGCCGCGCCACTTCGGCGTGGAGCTCGGCGTAGGTCAGGGCGCCGCGGCGTCCCGACTCGTTCCAGGAGACGAGCGCGGGCCGCTCGTCGCGGTAGCGCAGGAGGTTCTCGGCGAAGTTGAGACGCATGCCGGGGAACCAGCGGGTGGCGCCCGGCCCCATGCGGTCGAGGCCGTGGGCGACGTCGTCGGCCTCGCGCGAAACGGTGAGGCCGCAGAAGCTACGGACCTTGGGCCAGAAGTCGGCGGGGGCGTCGACGGACCACTGGTAGAGGGACGCGTAGTCCGTCACCTCCCGGACCTCGGCGCGGACCTCGTCGAGGAAGCGCGTCATGTTGGCGGCGGCGACGCGCTCGTGCGAGGGGGTCCAGATGGGCTTGTCGTCCGTCATGGCGTGACTCAACGCCACACGTCGACGCCCATGACGTCGAAATGGAAGTCGTAAGTCCAGACGGAAACGCCGAGCTTCTCGGCGAGCAGGGCGACGACGGCGTCGAAGAGGGTAATCACCTGGTCCGTGTACCGACCCGCCCTCTGGGCCGACTCGAAGTAGTCGTCGCGGGTGGGATTGACGAGGGCGCTGCCCTCAGTCATTTCTCGCCACCACTGCTGCGCGGATCCGATCCCGAGATTCCGCAGGATCAGTGTGTAGGCTTCCAGCAGAGTCGGAAGAGCGACCTGGAGGACGTAGCCCTGAGCGGCCATGTCGGCGAGCTCGCGTTGCGCCCGATCGTGGTACTGATCGTCGGGGTCCACCAGCGCGTAGATCGGTCCCGTGTCCGCCAGGACGGATTTCATCGCGTCTCGGCCAGCACCTCGTCATGGGCGATGCTGACGTCGGACCTGCCGCTTCCCGCCGTCGCCGGCGTGATGCTGAGGCGCCGCCTCGGCGGTCGGTACTGCCACTGCTCGAGGCGCTTCTCCGCGAGGAAGCGGCGAAGTGCCGCCTGCACGAGGGCCGTGAGGGTGGGCGGCGATTCCTGGGTTTCCAGATAGGCGGCGAGCTCGTTCTGGAGGTCTTCGGGAATCGTGACCGTCGCTCGTTTCATGGCATTGAGCTTATCATCAATTGGCGATCCTGGTGAAGGAGGCGTCGACCGCCGATGGGGTTTTCGGGTGAATATGGGTGTATTCTTGGCGCTATGGAAGCGGCCGTTCGCATCGGGCTCGAGCTCCTCGTAGCCGCTGTCCGTCAGGTGGAACGTCTCGACCTTCTCGGTGCCCGGCTCGTAGAGGTTCATCTGGATCCGATGCTGGTTCGAGTCCATGGGCTCCCCGTCGTCGTAGATCAGCTCGAGCCTCTCCAGCTCCTCGAAGTCGGGCAGCCAGAGGTCCGGCGCTTCCGCGGTCGTGGCCAGTGCTTCGCTCATTCCCGGTGCTCCGTCGTCCGTGCGCCGTCCATTGTAGCCCAACCCTCGGGTGATGCCCGCCGGTTGGGTCCTGACTCACCAGGGCCGATATGCGCGTGACCCTTGCTGACGTGAACGTGGATCGCAGACAGTGGTGACCCCAGACAGTGGTCGCTCGATCGCGGAGAATCGTCAGGCGCAGCCCGACCTACCGGGCATGACCGACGATGATCTTCCCTGTCGTGTAACGTACTGATTCCTATCAACTTAGCAGTTTCGGGCCTGTGTAGAAAGCGGCATCCTCGCGCGCTTTGACGCGGGAGGCGGTTAGTCACCGATTTTTTCGCCGGAATCTTCGTCATGACCTGGGAAGGCGTCGATTCTTTTCGGAGACTACGGGTTGATACCGGGGAAGACGTCGATTCTCCGCTGGAGGTCTTCGTCGTGACCTGGTGAGGTGGCGATTCCCACGAAAAATCTCGTGTATTTCCCCGGGAAAACCGGCGATCTCCGTGCCGAATAGAGGGATCGCACGGGAAGGGCGCGATTTTTCGGCCGAAGCTGCGCTGTTGTCCGCTCAGAAACGCGCCGATTCGCGAATCGAGCCCTTAGAAGAGGGCTTGAAACGCGTTACGTCACGTTCCGGTCCTCTTGAAGAGCCCTTGCGGACGGCCGCACCGGTGGCGGGGCGCGTCGAAGAGACCCTGCAAGGCGCCACGACGCCGGCGTGACGCCTCGAAGAGGCCTTGAAACGGCCGCCGCAAGGATCCGGTCGGGTTGTGAGCCACATTGAAGCCTCCTGGCCACGAATGGCCGGCCCCGCGGGACGGACACGGGGCCGGCGGGGCAAAGGCGCCCCGCGTTTGGGGTGACCGGCCGACGGTCTCGGGTGAATATGGGTGTATTCTCGGGTGAGCGCCATGGACCCATTACGCGATCTGGTCATCACTCCCGAGATCCTGAGGCTCATCGCCGAGCTCGACGAGTTCAAGGGACGCTGGCACGCCTTGAACGGGCTGGCCGCCGAGCGGTTGTCGACGCTGCGCCGGGTGGCGACGATCGAGTCGGTCGGGTCGTCGACCCGGATCGAGGGGGCGAGGCTCAGCGACGACGAGGTCGAGGAGCTCCTCTCGCGGGTGGGAATGCGCTCCTTCCGCACCCGCGACGAGCAGGAGGTGGCGGGCTACGCGCGGGCCATGGAGCTGGTGTTCGACTCGTGGCGGGACGTCGCGCTGACGGAGAACCATCTCAAGCAGCTCCACCAGGAGCTGCTCCGGCACTCCGATCGCGACGCCCGCCACCGCGGCCAGTACAAGACGGCACCCAACCACGTCGAGGCTTTCGACGCCGACGGCCGGAGCCTCGGCGTGGTCTTCGCCACCGCCAGCCCTTTCGACACGCCCCGTCTCATGGACGCCCTCGTGCGGTGGACCGCGGCGGCCCTGGAGGACGGCGAGCACCATCCCCTGCTGGTGGTCGCGGCGTTCGTCGTCCGGCTGTTGGCGGTCCACCCGTTCCAGGACGGCAACGGCCGCGTCTCCCGCGTCGTCACCACGCTGCTCCTGCTGCGCGCCGGCTACGGCTGGGTGCCCTACAGCTCTCTCGAGCGCGTCGTCGAGGAGAACAAGGACGGCTACTACCGTGCCCTGCGCCTCGCCCAGTCGACGCTCGACCAGGGCGAGAAGAACCTCGGCGATTGGGTCAGCTTCTTCCTCCGCTGCCTGAAGCAGCAAAAAGACGCCCTGCAGCGCAAGCTGGACTTGGAACAGCGAATGGCGGCGCTGCCGGCGCTCGACGAGAAGCTGGTCGAGATCGCGCGCCGGCACGGACGCCTCACGATGCGTTCAGCCGTCGAGGCTACCGGCGCCAACCGCAACACCCTCAAGACCCACCTGCGCAAGCTGGTGGAATCTGGCCATCTGGCGCAGCACGGGGACGGACGCGGAACCTGGTATGCCGTGGGGGAATCCGGCGCGGACTGACAACGGCGGCAGAACAGCGGCAGCTCACGCTGCAGCCGCACTTCGCCGAGCCGGTGGACGACGGCGACGCGCGCGTCGCCCATGGCCTCGAGCTGCGCCGCGAGGCGCTCGAGCGCCTCACGGTGCGCGCTCGGCCGTCGAGGCCACAGGCGCCAATCGCAACACCCCAATGACCGGCAGTCGGGTATACTCCTCAGTGGTTGACGCCGGCTTGAAGCCGTAGCAAACCCGACCTCCCGGAGGAAAGCCCATGCTCTGGTCCGAAATTCGCGAGTCCTATCCGGATCAATGGCTTGTCGTCGAGGCCTTGGAAGCCCACACCACTCCCGACGACCAGCGACACCTCGACCGCATCGCGGTCGTCGAGAAGTACCCCGACGGCAGCAGCGCCATGAAAGGTTGCCGCCAACTCTATCACAGCTACCCTTCCCGGGAATTCTACTTCGTCCACACGAGCCGGGATGAGCTGGAGATCAAAGAGCGCCGCTGGCTGGGAATTCGGGGGGAACATGAAGCTCGAGCTCAGGCATAACTTGCCCTTTACTTCCGCATCGCTCAGCCATCAAGGCAAGAGCATCGACGTCAAAGCGATTCTCATAGACACCGGCTCCTCAAGTACGGTGATGTCGGCCGACTTGGTCGAGGCGATCGGAATCGTGCCGCGGCCCGACGACATCCTGAACAAACTACGCGGCATCGGCGGTACTGAAGTTGTGTATAGCCGCGTCGTCGACCGGCTTGCCGTAGGTGATGCCTACCTGTCGGATTTCGACATCGAGATCGGTGGGATGGACTACGGGTTCGAGATCTATGGCATCATCGGGATGGACTTCTTGCGACGAACGGGGTCCGTCATCAACCTGAAGGACCTGACTCTCGAGTTCATGCCCGGAAAACCATGAAGCTGATTCGATCGGGACGGTAGAAGGGAGAACTTAGCTCGCTGCGCTCGCGAACGGTGATATCCTTGCTCTGCGCAACAGGCGGAGCTCCGTGTAGGGCAGGCTCCGCCTGCCGATTCACGCGATCCGTGGCAGAATGTCACGACGCCGCGACCAGCGGCTCCTCCTCGCGCCAGGCGGCCTCGCCGTCGGCGTAGTGCTCGCGCTTCCAGATCGGCACCTCGCGCTTGAGCCGTTCGAGGGCCTCGCGGCTCGCCTCGTACGCGGCCCGCCGGTGCGCCGACGCCGCCGCGATGACCACGCTCGGCTCGCCCACCGGCACCTCGCCGAGCCGGTGGACGACGGCGACGCGCGCCTCGCCTGTCATTTCGAGCTCGCGGACGATGCGCTCGAGCGCTGCCAGCGCCATCGGCCGATAGGCGGTGTAAGTCAGCCGCGCCACCGGGCGCCCGCGGTGGTGGTTGCGCACCGTGCCGAGGAAGAGCACCACGGCGCCGCAGGCGGGATCGGCGACGCGACGCTCGGCGGCGGCGACGTCGATCGCGCCGTCGACGAGCTCGGCCCGCGCCGGCGCGCCGCCCGAGACCGGCGGCAACAGCGCCACCTCCACGCCGTCGGCGAGCTCGCGGTCCTCGCCGGCGAGCTGGCCGCCCACCGCGACCGCCAGGCGCGGCCACATCGCCCCGAGGGCGGGGTAGCTCGCGGTGAGCTCGGCACGCAGTGCCGCCAGCCGGCTGCCATCGGGCAGGTCGACCTCGACCGCCTCCCTGCCGAGGACGTCGCCGGCGGTGGCGAAGGCGACCACGGAGACTTTCATCACGGGGAATGCTAACAGCACGTCTCGGAAATTGCACAACCTGCTGATTGCAAGGGCGTTATCGACGAGACTTCGTCTCGTCGACCCTCACCCCCAGCCCCCTCTCCCAGGGGGAGAGGGGGCTCGAGCCCCGACATCTTACTCCCCTCTCCCCCTGGGAGAGGGGCTGGGGGTGAGGGTTCGCGAGCGAAGCGAGCTAAGTTCTCTCCTCCGGGCGATACGATACGCGCCGGAGGAACGCCTTTGACCACGACGTTGGGAACGGACTTGAAACGCGACGGCCACTTCGCCCGCTTCGCCGCGGGCTGGCGCGCCCGGCTCGACGAGCTCAGGACGGCCGCCGCCGAGATCCGCGAGGGCGGCGGCAAGAGCGCCCGGGACCGGCAGAGGAAACGGGGCAAGATGCTCGCCCGCGAACGCGTCAAAGCCCTCTGCGACCCGGGCAGCGACTTCCTCGAGCTCGGCCTGTGGGCCGGGCACGGCATGTACGCCGAGCACGGCGGCGCGCCGGCCGGCGGCGTGGTCACCGGCGTCGGCAAGGTCCACGGCCGCGACGTGATGGTCGTCGCCAACGACGCCACCGTGAAGGCCGGGGCCTGGTTCCCCATCACCTGCAAGAAGATCCTGCGCGCCCAGGAGATCGTGCTCGAGAACCGTCTGCCCGTCGTCTACCTCGTCGATTCCGCCGGCGTCTTCCTTCCCCTGCAAGACGAGATCTTCCCCGACAAGGAGCACTTCGGCCGCGTCTTCTACAACAACGCCCGCATCTCGGCCGCCGGCATCCTGCAGACGGCCGCGATCATGGGCTCGTGCGTGGCCGGCGGCGCCTACCTGCCGATCATGAGCGACGAGTCGCACATCGTGGAGGGCAGCTCGATCTTCCTCGCCGGCTCCCACCTGGTCAAGGCGGCCATCGGCGAGGACGTGGACAACGAAGCCCTGGGCGGCGCCGTGGTGCAGTGCGACGTCTCCGGCGTGGTCGACCACCGCCATCCCGACGACGCCGCGTGCCTCGCCAAGATCCGCAGCCAGCTCGCGCAGGTCGCCGCCGGCGCCCGGGCGCCGTTCGCGCGAAGCGACCCCCGCGAGCCCCTCTTCCCGGCCGACGACCTCTACGGCGTGCTGCCGGTGGACCGCTCGCGCCCCTACGACGTGCGCGAGGTGCTGGCGCGGCTGCTCGACGCCAGCGAGCTCGACGAGTACAAGGCCACCTACGGCCGCACGATCGTCTGCGGCACCGGCTGGATCGACGGCTGGGCCGTGGGGGTGGTGGCCAACCAGCGCTCGATCGTCGAGCGCCGGACGGGCACCGGGGCGAAGGACAAGGAGCTCCAGATCGGCGGCGTCATCTACTCGGACTCGGCCGACAAGGCGGCGCGCTTCGTCCAGCTCTGCAACCAGAAGCGGATCCCCCTCCTCTTCCTCCAGGACGTCACCGGCTTCATGGTCGGCAGCCGCGCCGAGCACGGCGGCATCATCAAGGACGGCGCCAAGCTGGTCAACGCGGTGGCGAACTCGGTGGTGCCGAAGCTCACGCTGTTCACCGGCAACTCCTACGGCGCCGGCAACTACGGCATGTGCGGCAAGGCCTACGGCGCCCGTTTCCTCTACGCCTGGCCGTCGGCGTCGATCGCCGTCATGGGCGGCGAGCAGGCCTCGAAGACGCTGCTGGCGATCCAGCTCAAGAACCGCGGCGAGAAAGTCTCCGAGGAGGAGGAGCGCGAGCTCCTCGCCAAGGTCGCGGAGCGCTACGACGACACCATGGACCCGCGCTACGCCGCCGCCCGCCTCTGGGTCGACGCCCTCGTCGACCCGGTGGACACCCGGCGGGTGATCTCGCGGTCCCTGGCCTGCGCCGCCTTGAACCCGGAGATCCCCGAGCTCAAGACGGGGGTCTTGCAGACCTAGCTAGAGGATCCCGCCCAGCGACAGTCCGCCGGCGACGAGCCTCGCCGCCTCGAGTGATATGGTCCCGGCATGATCCAGGAGCTCTTCCGCATCGGCGATTTCGCCATCAGCCCCTTCGGCGTGATGCTGGTCGTGGCGCTGCTCGCCGCCTACGCCCAATTGACGCTCGAGATGCGCCGCATGAGGATCGGCAGCGACGACGACGCCAGCGCCGTCGTGGTGGGCTGCGGCCTCGGCGGCATCGTCGGCGGCAAGATCTACTACGCCCTGCTCTACCGCGACTGGGGAGCGCTCTTCGACCGCGCCGGCATCGTGTGGTACGGCTGCTTCCTCGCCGGCATCCTGGTGCTCCTGTGGACCATCCGCCGCCGCAAGCTGCCGGCGGCCCGGGTCTTCGACGCCGCGGCGCCGGCGCTGGCGCTCGGCTACGGCATCGGGCGCATCGGCTGCTTCCTGGTGGGCGACGACTACGGCAAGCCCACGGACCTGCCCTGGGGCATGGTCTTCAAGAACGGCATCCCGCCCACCACCGCCGGCCACCTCGAGGACAAGTTCGGCATCGCGCCGCCCCCCGGAGCCGCGCCCGGCGATTGGGTCGCCGTCCACCCCACGCAGGTCTACGAGACGCTGACGGCGCTCGCCATCTGGGGCGTGCTGTTGTGGTTCGCCCGCCGCGGGCCGCGGCCGGGCGGCACCTTCATGCTCGCCGTGGCGCTGCTCTCGCTCGAACGCTTCGCGGTGGAGCTCCTGCGCGCCAAGGACGACCGCTTCTTCGGTCCGCTCACCCTGGCGCAGGTGATCAGCCTGGCGCTCGTCGTGGCGGTGATCGCCGCGGCCCTCTATCGCCGGCGTGGCGCTCCCGGGGCGGTGGCCGCGGCCGGGACGAGACCGTGACCGCCACCCCTCCGCGATTGCTGACGATCGCCGGCTCCGACTCCGGCGGCGGCGCCGGCATCCAGGCCGATCTCAAGACCTTCGCCGCCCACGGCGCCTACGGCATGTCGGTGGTCACCGCCGTCACCGCCCAGAACACCCGCGAGGTGCGCGCCGTCCACGAGGTGCCGGCGGCGGTGGTCGCGGCCCAGATCGACGCCGTCTTCGAGGACATCGGCGTCGACGCGGTGAAGATCGGCATGCTCGCGAGCGTGGCGATCCTGAGGACGGTGGCGGACGGCCTCGAGCGTCACCGCCCGCGCCTCGTGGTGCTCGACCCGGTGATGGTGGCTAAGAGCGGCGATCCGCTGCTGACGGACGACGCCGTGGCCGTTCTCGCCGAGGAGCTGGTGCCTCTCGCCACGGTGGTGACGCCCAACCTGCCCGAAGCGGCCCGCCTTACCGGCGTCGCGGTGGACGACGAGGAGGGGCGCCGCGAGGCCGCCCGGCGGCTGTCGGCACGGGGGCCGGCGGTGCTCGTCAAGGGAGGGCACGGGGAGGGCGCCGAGGTGGCGGACCTGCTCTTCGACGGCCGGATCTTCCACCTTTTCCTGCACCCGCGCGTCGCCACCACGTCGACCCACGGCACCGGCTGCACCCTGTCGTCGGCGATCGCCTGCCGCCTCGCCCGCGGCGACGAGCTCGCCGCCGCGGTCAAGGGCGCGATCGACTACCTGCAGGGCGCGCTCGCCGCGGCGTATCCGCTGGGCGGCGGCCACGGGCCGGTGAACCACCTCTACCGGCGCTGCCCCTGACCGCGGACCGGCCGCCCGCCCGGGGGCACTGTACGAATTACACGCGTCGTGCAATTCCTTCTAGCCGGAGCGTCATCCCGAGGCCGCAGCAGGCCGATTTCCCTCGCCTCGGATTCCGGCCCGATCTTTGCAGACGGCTGCCTGGCACGAGGCGACCACAATGAAACGTCGACAAGCCCGGCGATAGCGCCGGGGCCAAGCGGTAGATACGAAGCGGAGGTAATCCATGTTGAGGAAGGCTCTACAGAGGCTGCTGGAAGGTCCATCCACCGTCCGCGGAGGAGCGCGGCCGCCGTTCCACTTCGGGCCCGTGGACGGGAGACGCGGAAAGCGCCTCGAAGACCTGCACCGCGAGGTCAGGTCGCTGCGTTCAAGGCTCGTCCAGATCGAGAACCTGTTGCAGCCGAAGCCGGTCACGGCCGCGGAGGATTCCCGCCGCCGTCCTGAGCTGCGCATCCGGGAGCTTCTCGACTGCGACTACTGGATCAGTTGAGCGTCAAGGCGTACGTCTTGTGGGCTCCTCCCCGGCGCTGGAGCCCGCCGGTGGGAAAGGCGGGCCGTCCGGGGGGGAATTTTTTCCCGCTTCCCGGACGATATCGCGTTCAAGGTGCCCGCCGGCCAGGTGCGCGCCAGAGCCGAGCACCAGCCGCGCTTGAATTTCCTCGGCCATCGCGGGCTTGCCTTGTGCCGCCGGGGGCGACGAGCCGGACGTCCCCCTCCCGCTCCCCCGCCTCGACGCTCCAGCCCGGCGCGAGCCGCAGGCTCCAGCCTTCCCCGCGCAGCTCCGCGCCCTCGCGCTCGAAGAGCGCCGGCACCTGCGCCCGCGTCCACCCCGCGTCGACGAAGGCGCCCCCAGCCGTCACCTCGAGGATGCCCCAGTCGTCGGTCACTTGCAGCGTCGGATAGACCGTGCCGATCTCGTCCAGCGACTCCAGCCCCAGCGGGTCGAAGGAGATCCGCATGTTCCGGAACGGCAGGACCAGCACCGGGCCGTCGACGAGCCGGGCGCGGTAGGCCGCGATCCGCTCCGCGCGCTTCCCGGCGTGCTCCGTCTCGGCCGCGAGGAGCTCTGGACCGTCGTAGGCCGCGGCCCGGACCTCGGCGTCGGACGGGCGCCCGCCGCAGCCAAGAAGAGCATTCCGATTCCGATCCTCGACATCGGCCGAGCGTAGCACGCCGAGCCTTCCCAAGACCCGGCGCCAACACCGGCCCCGCTCCTCTTTCGGAGCGGGGTGGGCGGGCGACTCCGCGGTATAGAATGAGGAGACGCGAATGCTGGACGTCCGCTACCAGAAGCTGATCCCCTACCCGTTCGAGGTCGTGCTCGGCCAGTACTACGACTACGAGCACATCCGCTTCGTGCATCCCGAGACTCTCGGCGAGTACCGGCTCGTCGAGCGCGACGGCAGCTCCGTGGTCTACGAGCAGGTCTGGCCGCGGCGACTCGGGCGGCGCCCGCGCAGCCTGGTGCGGCAGACCCGGCTGGCGCCGAACGAGCTCGAGTTCCGGTTCCTCGCCGGCCGCTACAAGGGCGTCCGCGTCCACACCGTCCTCAGCGAGCACCCCGGAGGCACGCTGGTCGACGAGACGTACTCCATGAACCTCCCGGGCTGGCGGTGGCTGCGGCGCCTCGTCGAGAAGCAGGTGATGAGGTCGGTGGAACGGATCTGGAAGGAGGACCTCGACGTGGAGGTGTGCTACGGCGGCTGGCCGGGCGTCGCGCCGCCGGCGGGCGGGGAGGAGACGTGAAGCACCGCCTGCGCGCCGCCGACGTGCCCGAGGGCGGGGCTCGCGTCTTCGAGCTCGACGGGGTCGAGGTGGCGGTCTTTCACCGCGACGGCGAATATCGGGCGCTCGGCCACCGGTGCCCGCACGTCAACGGACCGCTGGCGCTCGGCCGCGTGGAGGGCAACGAGGTGATCTGTCCCTGGCACGGGGCGCGCTTCGACCTCGACACGGGCCGGCCGACCCGCGGGCCGGCCTGCGAGGGAGTTCCCGTCTACCGCGTGCGGCGCGTCGGCGACGAGATCGAGATCGAAGTCTAGCTGCTACCGGAAGTCGTGGCTCGGCGTCGGCGAGAGCTTCGCGAGCGGCCACGCCCGGGCGCGAGAAATCGGTCCCTCGTCCGGGGTCTTCGCCTCGACGGCTGGCGAACCCAGGATACCACGGGCCGCCGATTCCTGCCCTCTCGGCTCGCTCTCGTCCTCCAGGGTCACGAAGAGGATGCCCTTGGCCGTGCCCGGACGCGGGGGCTTGACGAGCCGGGGTCGGAGGTCTATGCTTGCTCCCCGGCGGTGATCCGCGCCCAACCTCTTCGGCCCTCCCCCAGCGAGGGTCCTCGCGAGGCAAAGGGGGGCATACTCCCGGATCGGCATCCACGAAGCCTTCGCGACGCCGCGGGCTTCGCCGCTGGGGGGCGTTGCCGGCGGCGCGACCGAAGGAGATCGCCGATGCCGACCAACAAGGACCTCAAACGCCTCACGCGTTCCCACATGCAGAAGACCGGCGAGTCGTACACGACCGCCCGCGTCCGGCTCCTCGAGAAGAAGACGAAGCGCTCGCGCCCGGGGCCGGAACCGGCCCCTGATCTCGCCGCCCTCGCGGGCATGAGCGACGACACCGTCCAGGCCAAGACGGGCCGCACCTGGCAGGAGTGGGCCCGCGAGCTGGACGTCCTTGGCGCCGCCGAGCTATCGCACGGCGAGATCGCCGCGCTCGTTCACGAGCGTTTTGAGATCTCGGGCTGGTGGTCGCAGACGGTGACCGTGGGTTACGAGCGCATCCGCGGCCTGCGCGAGATCGGCCAACGGCGCGACGGCGCCTACGAGGCCAGCAAGAGCAAGACGCTGCCGGTCCCGATCGCCGCGCTCTACCGCGCCTGCAGCGACGAGCGCACGCGCCGCCGCTGGCTGCCCGGCGTGAAGCTGACGGTGCGCAAGGCGACGCCCGAGAAGACGATGCGGATCACCTGGGACGACGGGACCTGCGTCGAGCTCTACTTCCTCGCCAAGGGCGAGACGAAGAGCCAGGTCGCGGTCCAGCACCGGAAGCTCGCCGCCAGGGACGACGTGGCGAGGATGAAGGCGTACTGGGGCGAACGCCTCGGCGCGCTCGCCGAGATCCTGGCGAGTGCAAGCACTTAGCGACGAGATCAAGATTGACTGGCGATGAAGAAGAACAAGGACAAGGCCAAGACGCCGTGGGCGAAGCGGCTGCGCAAACCGCTCCTCCTGCTACTGCTGATCGCAAGCCTGACATGGATCTACACAAACTCCGCGCGTCTCAATGAATACGTTCGAGAGCTTCCAGGAGAAGGTCGAGAAGCTCTGCGAGATCTCCCCGCTCCTCGGTCAGGATGCGATAGACGATCTTCTCGTCGATCCGGTCGTAGAGATGGACCACCCGGTTGCGGAATCCGAGGATCGGCCTGAACTTGAGGCTGGAGCCCTCGGGAAGATGACCGGCTTGCTCCAGGCTCGACAGGATGTCGATGCTGGTGCGCGGCGCTGGAAGGCCAAGACGTGAGGCGAGGACCGCGCCGATGTCGAGCAGCGCCTGGATCGAGGTCTGAAGACGGTGCAGGGCGCTGTCGAGGTTTCTGAAATCCGCCGAGAATTCCTCGAAGGTCGCCTGGGGAATCCGCGCCAGATACTCGAGATTGACGCGCAGGATCTCAAGCCGCCGCTGGACGTCGTTCTCGCTCACGATAGCTCCTCAACCAACGGCGAAAGGCCGGGAGATAGCCTCTGGTGGCGATCTCCAACGTCGGGCGGAAATCAAGGGCGCGAACGATCGTGTCGGACTCGAAATCGATGCGCCGTTCACGGTCGCCCTCGTAGACCAGACGTCCATCCAGGAGCACCTCGTGGCAGAAGACCGGCCCCTGCGCGTTCAGGACGACGAGATCCAGCGGCCTCGGTGCGGTTGCCGCCTCCAGAGACGCCGCGAGATCGCCGAGGAAACGGTGGAGCTCGCCCTCGAGAACGGAGGGATCGAGGAGCAACCCGAGATCGACGTCGCTGCCCTCGGAAGCCGTCCCCCGCGCCACCGAGCCGAACAGGTAGACCGCGGCGATCGACGGATATCCCCGAAAGATGGGCCGGAGCAGGTGCTGGAGCGCCTCGGTGTCGCCGGGGGGGCGTTTCATGGCTCGATGGTATCCCAATACGGACCCTCCTGGCACCCGGCTGGGGTCCTCGCCTGCCGATTCTCCGCGACACGGCAGACGACAGCGTCGACGAGGGCCGCGCGCCGGTCGCGAGCGAGGCGACGCCGTGCCGGCGACGGGCGAGGCCGTCGGACGGCCGATCCCGGCGTTCTCGTCACGGCGCCGAGCCCTGGGAGCCTTCCGAGGACCTCCCCGAGCTCCTCGGGCACGCAAATCGCTCGGGGACGGCGTCCCCCGGCTCCGGCGGCAGGAGAAGGCCTCAGGGACGCCGTCCCCGAGCAGTTTTCACGCGAAAATCGGGCAGGGACGGCGTCCTTACGCTTGTCTTTCGCCTCATTCGCCCAAGGACGCCGTCCCTTGGCGATTCTCCGGCCGATCCGGCTCGCGGACGCCGATCGTGGCCTCCCGGGGCTCCTCGGGAGCGTCCGTGACGCCGTCCTGCAGTGGTTTTCACCGCCAGAAACTTTCTTTCCTACGGATTCGCACTACAGCCCCTCCGGAGCGGCTCCTATCCTGGCTCCCGTAGACGCCGCCGGCCCATGGGGGGCCGGCGGACGACGAAACCGCCCGGCCGAGGCCGGGCCACGAGAAAGGAGCCTTGAGATGTTGAAGACAGTGACCACCGAGCTGAGATACGCCCACGACGTCATCTCGTCGGGCGAGACCCACTCCGCGCGTGTGGGGACCGTCGTCGATCCGCTGCTCGGTCTGTTCCTCGAAGGAGGGCAGATCAACGGCATCGCCGACGTCCAGAAGGGCATCACGGGATGGATCGGCCAGGAAGCCTCCCTGGCGGAGACGGCGGAGAAGGCCCACCTGGCCGAGGTGCGCAAGCTCGACCAGATCCGCGAGGTCCGCGACGCGGAAGAGCAGGAGCTCTACCGCAAGACGTTGACGGTGCGCACCACGGTCGAGAGCGCGGCGGGCAAGGGCAAGAGCGCCCAGCTCGTCGGCCTCGACCCGCGGCTCTCCAAGGTCGACTCGCAGACGCTGCGGCGTTACGCCTGGGTCGCCGTCGAGGTCCTGGAGGATCCCGAGTTCGCGTCGCCGGAGGGCGCCGTGGTCGGCGTCGGCATCAGGTCGGCGGAGACCGCGGCCGACATCCGTCCGGTGCTCGAGCGCTTCGAGGCGACGCTCAAGAGCTTCGAGCTCCAGCAGCGCCGCGTCGAGGAGACGCAGCGCCTCAAGGACGAAGCCGTGGCGCGTCTGCGCCTGGTGTCGATCAACGGCGCGAAGATCCTCGAAGGGCTCTACAATCTGGCGGGCGAGAAGTTCCACGCCGAGCGCCTGCGGAAGAAGCGGGGACGCGCGCAGGCGTCGTCGCCGGAGGAGCCGTCGTCGCCGGAGGAGCCGGGCGAGACGCCCGCGGAGCCGGCGAGCGAAGGATAGGAAGTGCAAATCGTAGGTTTATCGACGGCCGGCGCCTGCCGGCCGTCCTTTTTGTGGCATGGGCGTTGAGCTCGGCCACGTCCGATCATCCTGGTGGGAAGCGTCTGGCCGATTCTTCGAAAAGCGCACGGATTGCGGCATCGGCTCCGGCGAGGTCAGGATCGTCGTCGCAGATCCGCGCTCTACCGACGACGGATCTCACCTCACCCACCCCGCCGGTTCTGCCGCTCCGCGCCCTGGCGACGACTTCATTGAGGAATTCGCTCATGCTCCGGCGTCCTGTAGCTCGGGCTTGGGCTCGCAACCACAGGAGGTTAGAGGGATCGAGATCAACGAGGCGGTCTTGTGGCTCATGGCCAGATCATACAACGTGCCCGAGAGCCTGTGGTAGCTTCGCGGGGCATGCCAGAACGCCCCCGCTTCACCAAGACTTCTCGGGCCGACCCGAGCCCCCGGTCAAGGCGGAGCCAGCACGGGCTGTCCTTGCAAGGGGAGTTGCGGCTCGTTCAAGCCGATGGGCGACGAGCTCTTCGCGCGTTTCCGTCACAGAGTGAGCCCGTCCCGCTCGACGTTCTGATGAAAGGGCATGGCCCGATAGAGAGGGCTGTTCCAGTCCCGGACCGCGGAGCTCTTCCAGCTTGCGCCGAGAATCCACGTCGCCGTGGGACGAGCCCGTAGGTCGGGCGCCTTCATCGTTTTGCGAGGCTCGCTTCATGATCATCGACTCCTCCCGCATTGTAGCACTCGTCTTACCCGTCCGGACGGGATGAGCTACCGGAAGTCGTGGCTCGGCGTCGGCGAGAGCTTGTCGAGCGGCCACGCCCGCTCGGCCTTGACCGAGAGCGACCCGTCGAGCTTCTGCAAGACGCCCTCGATCACCATCCCCGGCGCGTCGACGATGGTCCGCCGCGCGGTCTCGAAGACGTCGGGCATGGAGATCGCCTGGGCCATGCCGGTCTCGTCCTCCAACGTCACGAAGAGGATGCCCTTGGCCGTGCCCGGACGTTGGCGCACGATCGCTGCGCCGGCGAAACGCACCTGGCGGCCGGCGGGCATCGCCGCGAGCTCGGCCGTCGTCACCACGCCCTGGCGGCGCAGCCGCTCGCGGGCGTAGGCCATGGGATGGACGCCCACCGTCAGGCCGCTCGTCAGGTAATCGGCGATCGTCTCCTCGAGCGGGCTCATCGGCGCCAGCGGCCACTGCGACGTCACGGGCTCGTCCGCGAAGAGTGGTCATTGCCGCTCTTGTTCTTTCAGTTTTCGCAACAATTCCTCAGCTTGAGCGTATTCAGGGTCTCCGGGAGCATTATCAATCACATACTCCAGACTTACTTTTGCGCCCTCTCTATCGCCAAGGTTGGCCTGCGCGATTCCTCGGAAAAGATACGGCGTCAGCCATTCAGGAGTGGTACGGATCGCTTTAACAGATTCCCAAAACAACGCGTCGTAGTCCCGCTGTCTCTCAAGCTCAACCAATCTCTGGAAAGTTGTTGTCTCTTTATCCACAATCGCTACGTAGGAACCACCTGAAACCTCACGCTTTACCCCATTGAAGTCGTAGCGAGAGTAGATTCCCCGGGAAGCCTTCTTGGATGCTTGCTCTAATTCACGCGCTCTGGACTGTAGGTCTAAAAGTTCAGATTGGAGATTCCTCAACGCCATCTCCTCCGAAACCTCTGGATATAGTTGCTTGGCAATATCATGAAAGGGAGCAAGAGTGTCTTGAAGTTGCCGATTCCCCTCGATCAGAAGCTGCATGCTTGCCTGCTGTTCTTCGTTCGAGGCAAGGGCCTCACTACGGAATCTCTCGGAGTCGCCCTGCAGTTGAGCAAGTAGAGATGTCATCCGATCGGCTTCACGCTCATCCTGTATAGTAATGCCTATGCCAATTATTAGAGATGCGAATGAAAAAATGTACAACCATGGGCGTGTCCGTTTGAACTTCCTCGTACGTTTGTCGCGCCAGACATAATCCAAACTCGACACCAGAACAGCAGTGAGAACGGCGATTACTTGAAAGGCAACTTTCCAGAACAACATTACTATCTACCAGGGGGGAATACGCGATGGAGGTCACTACAGTGGCTACTTAAGGCGACACATGTCTTCATGGATTTACTGTCTCTTCAGCCCTTGCTGCTCCCGCGTGCCTTCATTTCGGTTGCCTTCGCCGTCTCGGCGCTCACGATGAGCGAATCCTCCTCCGTTCCTTTCTCGTTGCTGTCATCAGCCGTAGCGACTTCCGGCGGCGTGTCTGCTGTTGCAAGATCCTCTATCCTCTCCAGGAAGAGTTCCGCCGGTTCGACCCAGGGCAGCACCTGGCCTTTGTCAAAGTGGACAAGGTCAACGTAGTCACTTTCTTGGCGCAATTCGAAAAGGTCGTTGTAGATCTTCCCCAGCTCCTTGGAGATCTCGCCAGTCTTGACGAAATGACGATTGAATAGGCTACGAATTCCGGTGTGCTTCGTCGACGTCAACCCGCGATGGAGAAGAAGGGCGGAAACCGCATAGAAGCATGCATAGTACAGGCGGTTTACGCAGGAAGCCCAACGCTTCTGCTCAGCCAGAAGACGAGCGTCGGCCAATGTCTCTCGGGCTCGGCCAAGCCGATGGGCGACGAGCTCTTCGCGCGTTTCCGTCACAGAGTGAGCCCGTCCCGCTCGACGTTCTGATGAAAGGGCATGGCCCGATAGAGGGGGCTGTGCCAGTCCTCGCGGCTGAAGATCATGGACGTGAGCACCTCGTCCGAGTCCCACTCGACTTCATAGATCCGGTGTCGGATCGCGGTCTTGCGCGCGCTGTCCACCGGACCGTCGACCAGGATCAGCAAATCCCAGTCGGAATCGGGCTGGGCGGTGCCGCGGGCGCGGGAGCCGTAGAGGATGATCTCGGCGTCGGGCTCGACGGCGCGCACGGCTCGCTTGATCGGACCGCGGAGCTCTTCGAGCTTGCGATGGGAAGCCTTGCTCGGGTCCGCGGCTCGGGCGTCTTCGTCGTTCTCCGAGGCTCGCTCCATGATCTCCGGCTCCTCCCGGCATTGTAGCACTCGTCTTACCCGTCCGGACGGGACGAGCTACCGGAAGTCGTGGCTCGGCGTCGGCGAGAGCTTGTCGAGCGGCCACGCCCGCTCGGCCTTGACCGAGAGCGACCCGTCGAGCTTCTGCAACACGCCCTCGATCACCATCCCCGGCGCGTCGACGATCGTCCGCCGCGCGGTCTCGAAGACGTCGGGCATGAAGATCGCCTGCGCCATGCCGGTCTCGTCCTCCAGGGTCACGAAGAGGATGCCCTTGGCCGTGCCCGGACGCTGGCGCACGATCGCCGCGCCGGCGAAACGCACCTTGCGGCCGGCGGGCATCGCCGCGAGCTCGGCCGTCGTCACCACGCCCTGGCGGCGCAGCCGCTCGCGGGCGTAGGCCATGGGATGGACGCCCACCGTCAGGCCGCTCGTCAGGTAGTCGGCGATCGTCTCCTCGAGCGGGCTCATCGGCGCCAGCGGCGACGGCGTCGTCTCCGTCAGCTCCTCGAAGAGCGGACCCGCCGGACGCGCCAGCCGCGCCACCTGCCACAGCGCCTCGCGGCGCTCGAGCCCGAAGCCGCGCAGCGCCCCGGAGTAGGCGAGCTGGTCGAGCTCCTCGCCGCGCAGGGCGCAGCGCAGCGACAGGTCCTCGAGGCTCTCAAACGGACGCCGCCGGCGCTCCTCCTCGATCCTCATCGCCGCCTGGCGCCGCAGCTCGCGCACGTAGCGCAGGCCCACGCGCAAAGCCCCGCGGGCTCGCGCGCCGCGGCCCGCCTCCTCCCAGGTGCAGCGGTAATCCGAGCGCCTCACGTCGATCGGGCGCACCTCGACGCCGCGGCGCTGGGCGTCCTTGATCAGGGTCGCCGGGTGGTAGAAGCCCATCGGCCAGGCATTGAGGAGCGAGACGTAGAACGCCGTGGGATGGTGGACCTTGAGATACGCGCTGGCGTAGGCGATGAGGGCGAAGCTCGCGGCGTGCGACTCGGGGAAGCCGTAGAGCGCGAACGAGGTGATCGACTTGAGGATCTGCTCCTGGGCATCGCCGACGATGCCGCGCTGCGTCATGCCGTCGCGCAGGCGCTTCTCGATGGCGTCCATGCGCTCGACGGAGCGCTTGAAGCCCATGGCGCGCCGCAGCTCCTCGGCCTGGCCGCCGGTGAAGCCCGCCGCCGCCATGGCCATGCGCAGGATCTGCTCCTGGAAGATCGGCACGCCGAGCGTGCGCTTCAGGATCGGCTCGAGGCAGGGGTGGAGGTAGGTGACCGGGGCGCGTCCGCGGCGGCGGTCGAAGAAGGGATGGACCATGCCGCCGGTGATCGGACCGGGACGGATGATCGCCACCTGGATCACCAAGTCGTAGAAGCGCTCGGGACGGTTGCGCGGCAGCGAGGCCATCTGCGCCCGGCTCTCGACCTGGAAGACGCCGACGGTGTCGGCGTCGCGCAGCATCTGGTAGACCGGGGGGTCGTCCGGCGGCAGGTGCGCCAGGTCCACGTGGACCCCCTCGTGACGGCGGATCAAGGGCACCGCCTCCTCGAGCGCGTTGAGCATGCCGAGGCCCAGGAGGTCGACCTTGATGATACCGAGGTCGGCGCAGTCGTCCTTGTCCCACTGCACGACCACGCGGCCCGGCATGGCGGCGGGCTCGAGCGGCACGACCTCGTCGAGCCGGCCGGCGGCGATCACCATGCCGCCCGAGTGCTGGCCGAGGTGGCGCGGCAGGTTCTGGACCCGCGCCCAGAGGTCCATGAAGAGCCGCACCCGGCGGTCCTCGGGATCGCAGCCCGCCTCGCGGATCTCCGCTTCGAGGTTTCTCTGGTCCCCCCTGGAAAGATCGTAATGGAAGCGTCCGAGCTGCTTGGAGAGCTTGCCCACCTGCTCGAGCGAGAAGCCCAGGGCCTTGCCGGCCTCGCGCGCCGCCAGCCGGCCGCGGTAGGTGATCACGTTGGCGGTCATGGCGGCGCCGTGGGGGCCGTAGCGCTCGTAGACGTACTGGATCACCTTCTCGCGCTGGCTGCCCGAGGGCAGGTCGAGGTCGACGTCGGGCCACTCGCCGCGCTCCTCGGAGAGGAAGCGCTCGAAGAGCAGGTCCATCTTCACCGGGTCGACGGCGGTGATGGCGAGCGCGTAGCACACGGCGCTGTTGGCGGCCGAGCCGCGGCCCTGGGCGAGGATGCCCTGGCGCTGGCAGAAGCGCACGACGTCCCAGACGATGAGGAAGTAGCCGGGGAGCGCGAGCTTCTCGATGACGGCCAGCTCCTTCTCGACCTGGGCCTGGGCGCGGGCGGTGAACGGACGGAAGCGCGCCCGCGCCGCGTTCCACGTGACCTGGCGCAGGTACGACGCCGCGGTCTCGCCCGGCGGCAGCGGATAGTCGGGAAAGCGGTAGCCGAGGTCCTTCAGGGTGAAGGCGAGCTCGGAGGCGAGGGCGACGCTCTCCTCGACGGCCGCCGGCAGGTCGGCGAAGAGCCGCGCCATCTCCTCGGGGCTCTTGAGGTGGCGCTCGCGGTGCTCGGCGAGACGGCTGCCGGCCTCGTCGAGGGTGGTGTAGTGGCGCACCGCCGTCAGCACGTCGTGGACGGCCTTGTCCTCGGGCCGCGCGTAGGCGACGCCGTTGGTGGCGACGAGCGGCAGCCGCGCCTGGCGCGCGAGGTCCACGAGGGCCTGGTTCAGGTGCTCCTCGGCGCGAAGCTGGTGGCGCTGGAGCTCCACGTGGAGGCGTCCGCCGAAGGTGGCGGCGAGCTCGGCGAGGAGCGCCCGGCCGCCCTCGGGACCATCGCGGCGCAGGCGTCGGGCGAGCGGCCCCTCGGCGCCGCCGGTCAGGCAGTGGAGGCCGGCGGCGTGCTCGGCCACCAGCCGCCAGCTCGCGCGCGCGTCGCCCTTGGGGCGTCCGCGGGCGGCGGCGGTGAGGAGCTTGCAGAGGTTGCGGTAGCCCTCGGCGTCGCGCGCCAGGAGCGTCAGCCGTTCGCCTTCGGCGGCGAGGCGGCTGGCTTCGAGCCGGGTGGGCTTCTTGGGCGTCCGCGTCGCGGGCGCCGCGGCGCCGTCGTCGAGCACGACCTCGGCGCCCACCAGGGCGCGCAGCCCGGCCTCCCTGGCGGCCTTGTGGAAGCGGGGTGCGCCGTAGACGCCGCTGCGGTCGGCGAGGGCCACGGCCTCGAGCCCGAGGGCGGCGGCGCGCTCGACCAGGTCCTCGGGCTGGGAGGCGCCGTCGAGGAAGGAGAAGGCGGAAGCGACGTGGAGCTCGGCGTAGCGTACGGGCGCCGCGCGCCTGGGGCGGGCGTAGGAGCGCTCGCGCAGCTTCTCCTTGCGCGCTCCTGGCGACATGTAGCCGGACTTGCGGGAGGGCGTGGGCCTGGCGTCCGCCATGGACGCCATCTTACCGCGGCGTAAGCGGGGCGTAAACTAGTCCGGCAGATCCTCGAGACGAACGCCTCGTCCGGCGCGGAGGTCCTCCCGCGCGCGCTCGACCCGGCGGAGGAACCGAGGATCGTTGACGAGCTGGTACTCGAACCAGTCGTCCTCGGAGGCGAACCCGATGAGCACGCCTGCCGGTCTGCCGTCTCGGGTGATGACGACTTCCTCCTTCTCGGCCACCTGCATGTAATCGGCGAGATGGCCTTCGACCTGAGCGAGAGAGACTTCCATCATGACCCTTCACCTGGTTCGTCGGGTTCTCCTTCTTCCTCCAGCCACTCGTAGGCCACGGCCTTGAGTACCGGCTGCTGGTCGAGGACTTTCGGGTCTTCTACGACATCCAGGCCGAGAAGGTGGCGGAATTCTCGCAGCCGCTTGATACGGCTCCGGCTGACCTTCTCCGGCTCGTGCCGGAGGTGCTTCACGATCATATCGCGGATCGTGGACCGGTCGCGGGCACTGAGGCGGCCGAGATCGCGGGCGGCGTCGGGGGAGAAGATGATTTCGTAGCGCACGAGCCCGAGCCTACACCCAGGTGCGGTTCCTGATGCCCGACGGACGGACCGTGGAGCTCGGTCCCAATACGTGGCAGGACGGGAAGCTTCAAGCCGTCGAGCCCGCCGGGCCGTCGACCACCGGCCTTGACCGGCAGGGTTGGCTGGCGGTAGGATGGCTACAACGTGGCCACGATCGACTCCATGCACGGAGAACCAGCATGAGCACCCGGGAGCTTCCCTTCCCGGTCAAGGTGCCGAACGCGACGACGATCGAGGCGATGCAGGAGTTGGAGGAGGGCAGGGGGAAGCGGTTCGGCTCGGCCGAGGAGTTGTTCGAGGACCTGGGGCTCTGAAGTGCTGCGGCGGCCCGTACGGTCCTCTACGTTCCGCCGCGACGTGAAGCGAGCGCAGAAGCGCGGCAAGGACACGGCCAAGCTTCGCCGGGTGATCTCGTTGCTGCTCGCCGGCGAGCCGCTGCCAGAGCAGTACAAGGCCCATCCGCTGCGCGGCATCTGGAAGGCTATCGGGATGCCCACCTCGAGCCTGACTGGCTGCTCATCTACCGTGTCGTCGGCGACGAGCTTCACCTGGTCCGGACAGGGACGCACGCCGAGCTGTTCAAGAGGTAGCGGCGTAGGCGTCCTCTCTACCACGACGCTGTGCAAAAATGGCAAAAAGAAGAAGAAATGAGACGAGATTCGGTGACGTGCCGCCGAAGTACAACTTCGCGCTGAATCCGTATCCCGATTTGCGCTTTACGAGCTGTCCGCGGTGCCGGGCAAAGACCGGACAGCGCAAGTTGCCCTTGCTGATTCACGTCGAGCCCGGCGTTCCGATCGCCCTGAACTACACGAATCGGTACTGTAAACGGTGCGAGTTGCTCATTGGGCACAAGCACGAGATAGAACACCACTTGACGGAATTGTTCCGAGACATCGGGCCGGAGCTCGTCGGCAACCGATATCTGATCTTTGCGACCGTTGAGAAGAAGGCCTGGCGCGAGAACATGCGTCAGCCCAGGCCGGTGCTCGAGCTGCGCGCGCACGTCAGCGATTTCAAGCGCTATGAGGAGCTTCGGATGACGATGGCAGGCTGGTTTCCCAAAGGCCAAGAGCCGCCGGTGATGAAACCGGTGGCGTCAACGGAATGGGTCAGGGTCTGAGAACGGGTCCGCCATGACCGGGCGAGTCGAGATCGAATACTGCACGCAGTGCCGGTGGCTGCTGCGCGCCGCCTGGATGGCCCAAGAGCTGCTCTCGACCTTCGAGACCGAGCTCCGGGAGGTGGCGCTGGTCCCGGGCTCCGGAGGCGTCTTCGAGGTCCGCCTTGACGGCGTGACCGTCTTCTCGCGCAAGGAAGAGGGACGCTTCCCCGAGTCCAAGGAGCTGAAGCAGCTCATCCGAGATCGGATCGCCCCGGAGAAGGGACTCGGGCACAGCGATCGACAATGACGACGCTCTACGCCCACGGCCAGCCCGTCGACGACCGGCTCCCGGCAGCCATCCCTGGGGTGGGGAGCTAGCTAGGCGGCTTCCGCCGTGGCCTCGGACACCCTGTCCGTGAGCTTCTTGTCGATCGCCTCGTGCATCGCGTGATCGAGCAGCGAGGCCTCGTCCGTGGCGAGGTGAAGGGGCACGTCTTCATCCCCGAGCTGAGCGCCGAACAGCTTGAACCAGAACCACTTCTTCAGGAGCAGGCTGTGGGCTCGCGGCACGAAGCCGCCGCGACTCTTCCAGCGAGACACGGCGCTCCGGTCCAGCTCGAGATGATGGGCGACGTCGGAGAACGTGGTCTCGGTCACGTCGCAAAGGAACTCGAGCTCATCGGCGGTCAGAGCTCGGACCTTCCCACAGATGGAGTTGGCGATGGCGCGGTGAATCCGGTCGATTTCCGGCTGCGAGAGCGCGACGGTGGCGTCAGGCAGGACGCTCAGCGTCAACCTGGGGACGATCCACAGTCGTCCGGCGGCGTGGAAGGGCTGATCACGATTTTCGATGGTCTTCATGGGTCTGTGAAGCCTTGAACCACGGCGTAGGCCTTGGCTGCATCAGTGGACTTGAAGCTCGGTGACTTGCGACCAGTATGCTCAAAGATCTCGGATGTCGATTTCAGGCTAAGATTGAGGCGACTCGCAGAAGCTCGGGGTTACCCGTTTCCGAGTTGATAAGGCAATAAGTACCCTGTAACATCAGGGTTGTCGGCACCTTTCCGAAGTCTGAGGTATAAACCTCCGTCGACTTTCTGGATCCGAACATGCCAATACATTGCGTTGTCTCGCTCTGTGATCCAGCTATCCTCCAACCAAGGCTCGAACACCTGAAATGGAATCAGTAGCAATTGGCGCTCGCTTCCACAGCCAAAAGCTACGAATGCCTGAGCTTTCTCAGAGAGGAAGGTGCGTTGGTGGGGATGAAACGCGAACCAATACGCAACGGCTTCTCTTCTAGTGTGCTCCTTGGACACTACGCACGTTATGGCCACCTCACTGTCTGGCGTAGAGTACCCGCTTCGCGTACGCTTCACCAGGGTTCTCCCGAATTGTTGCTCAAGGCGAGAGATGCAGGCGGCATGAAAGCTGACCGGCGTGAACTTCTTGCCTACATCGTCATGTTCGCCTGTCTCCGTGTCGTCCTGCTGTTCTAGTTCTTCCTCTTTCCGGACATCCTCGGCTGCGGAGAAGAGAAGATCAACAATCTCATCCAGTCGAGTGAACTCCTTTGGGATCAGGATCTGGTGTATCCGGTTGACGGTACCTGGATCCTCCAGATCCTCCCGCAATCTCATCAGGCGAAGAAGTGCATCCACGCTAATCAAGCGCATATCCCACGCGTGGCGTGACCCTCGAATCTGAGCCTCCAAGTCGCCGGTGTCCGCGCGACCAACAACCAAAAGGATGGAAGACAACTCCGTCGAGATTTTTCCTTCAGTGATCAGGCCCTTTCTGTAGGCCGCAACCGTATCAAGGTCGATTCTGTAGGCATCTGTGGTCTTGACTTCCACTACAATAGCGTGGCCATCCGGAAGCGTCCAGAGGCCATCGTGGCCCAAAGTTCCTCTTTTACCTCGGTATCGGCCAATCTCGACCGCAAAGCCCAATCGCCGTCCGACCTCGTTAACGACGTCCTGCAGAGCCAGTCCCGAGTCCCCGAATGCTTTTTCCTGTAAACACTGGTCGGCGTAGGTGCTGAGAAAAGAGGAATCCACGTGCCCGAGGAACTCGCGGAATTCCCGGGACGTTTCGCTGTCGTCTCGAAGCTTACCATCGCCCGCAAATGCGATGATCTGGCGGACTTCCTTTGAGCGAAGTTGCTCACGTTCCTGATTCCATAGGTCAATTAGTGCCATCCTCGTATCGTCTCCCAGAGGTTAGGTGGGATTCGCTACACCGGCTGTTCGCTCTCCTGGAGGCAGACCACACGGACGCCAGGGATCACGTTGCAGCCGACCCCCAGAGCCGAACCGCGTAGACTCGTCGTAGTCCGCTTCGCGTTTGGCTCGAAGTCGTTACCGGGTAGGGCGATGTCCTCGGCGTCTTCAACCCGCGGCGCCTGGAGAGGTAGGTCCTGAAGGGCTTCAGGGCTTCCGACAGCCGCCAGCCGACAGACAACGCCCTCAAGGGCTGTCTGCTCCAACGAGAACGGATCGATGTTGGGGGGTGCCGATCGCATGACAGGCTTAGTCTAGCACCCAGACGCCCGGCACACACGCTCGGCCAAGGGGCCAGGCAGCAAGGGGCACGGCGGCGGGAGCGTGCTAGACTTTTCCAGGGCCTACGAGCTCGGCTCGACGAAGTCCCCGACAAATCGCACTCGAGCTGGAAGAGGCTGGGATACCGAGAGGCGACATCGTCCTCGGCTTTCGCAGACCGGAGCTTCGCGCCTATACCGGCTACGCTGTAGCCTCAGCTCGAAGCCGCGACCCCGGCCAGCCCGCCGGCCGGTTGCTCACAGGACGTCACCGCGCCGCGAAACGCCAGAACGCAAAGCCCCAGCGATCGTTGCCGGCGTCCTGAATCGGGGAGACGACGGCCAGGCTGGCCTCGTCGAGGAACGCTCGGGGAAGCGGTAGCCGAGGTCCTTCAAGGTGAAGGCGAGCTCGGAAGCGAGGGCGACGCTCTCCTCGACGGCCGCCGGCAGGTCGGCGAAGAGCCGCGCCATCTCCTCGGGGCTCTTGAGGTGCCGTTCGCGGTGCTCGGCGAGACGGCTGCCGGCCTCGTCGAGGGTGGTGTAGTGGCGCACCGCCGTCAGCACGTCGTGGATGGCCTTGTCCTCGCTCTTCGCGTAGCGCACGCCGTTGGTGGCCACGAGCGGCAGCCGCGCCTGGCGCGCGAGGTCGACGAGGGCCTGGTTCAAGTGCTCCTCGCCGCGGACGTGGTGGCGTTGGAGCTCCACGTGGAGGCGTCCGCCGAAGGTGGCGGCGAGCTCGGCGAGGAGCTTGCGGCCGGCATCGACGCCGCCCTGGCGCAGACGCCGGGCGAGCGGGCCCTCGGCGCCGCCGGTCAGGCAGTGGAGGCCGGCGGCGTGCTCGGCCACGAGAGGCCAGGTGGCGCGCGCGTCGCCCTTGGGGCGTCCGCGGGCGGCGGCGGTCAGGAGCTTGCAGAGGTTGCGGTAGCCCTCGGCGTCGCGGGCCAGGAGCGTCAGCCGTTCGCCTTCGGCGGCGAGGCGGCTCGCCTCGATCCGGGTCGGTTTCTTGGACGTCCGCGCCTGGGGCGGGCGTAGGAGCGCTCGCGCAGCTTCTCCTTGCGCGCTCCGGGCGACATGTAGCCGGACTTGCGGGAGCTCGTGGGCCTGGCGTCCGCCATGGACGCCATCTTACCGCGGCGTAAGCGGGGCGGTAACTAGTCCGGCAGATCCTCGAGACGAACGCCTCGTCCGGCGCGGAGGTCCTCCCGCGCGCGCTCGACCCGGCGGAGGAACCGAGGATCGTTGACGAGCTGGTACTCGAACCAGTTGTCCTCGGAGGCGAACCCGATGAGCACGCCTGCCGGTCTGCCGTCTCGGGTGATGACGACTTCCTCCTTCTCGGCCACCTGCATGTAATCGGCGAGATGGCCTTCGACCTGAGCGAGAGAGACTTCCATCATGACCCTTCACCTGGTTCGTCGGGTTCTCCTTCTTCCTCCAGCCACTCGTAGGCCACGGCCTTGAGTACCGGCTGCTGGTCGAGGACTTTCGGGTCTTCTACGACATCCAGGCCGAGAAGGTGGCGGAATTCTCGCAGCCGCTTGATACGGCTCCGGCTGACCTTCTCCGGCTCGTGCCGGAGGTGCTTCACGATCATATCGCGGATCGTGGACCGGTCGCGGGCACTGAGGCGGCCGAGATCGCGGGCGGCGTCGGGGGAGAAGATGATTTCGTAGCGCACGAGCCCGAGCCTACACCCAGGTGCGGTTCCTGATGCCCGACGGACGGACCGTGGAGCTCGGTCCCAATACGTGGCAGGACGGGAAGCTTCAAGCCGTCGAGCCCGCCGGGCCGTCGACCACCGGCCTTGACCGGCAGGGTTGGCTGGCGGTAGGATGGCTACAACGTGGCCACGATCGACTCCATGCACGGAGAACCAGCATGAGCACCCATACCATCGTCCGCGCCCGCATCGACGCCGTGGTCAAGGCGCAAGCAACCGAAGCCCTGGAGGCCATGGGCCTCTCTCTCCGATGCAATCCGTATGCTGCTCGTGCGGATCGCCGCTGACAAGGAGCTTCCCTTCCCGGTCAAGGTGCCGAACGCGACGACGATCGAGGCGATGCAGGAGCTGGAGGAGGGCAAGGGGAAGCGGTTCGACTCGGCCGAGGAGCTGTTCGAGGACCTGGGGCTCTGAAGTGCTGCGGCGGCCCGTACGGTCCTCTGCGTTCCGCCGCGACGTGAAGCGAGCGCAGAAGCGCGGCAAGGACACGGCCGTAAATTGCCGCGGTGGAAGTAGCGCACGATCGCCTTGCCGCCGCGGTTCGGCACCTCGCGGAAGACGGCGCCGTTGCCGCGCTTCGCGTCGGCCGGCCTCAAGAGGTAGAAGTCGGCGGTGAATCGGACGCGTCCGTCCTCGCCGCGGGGCGCCCGCTCGAGGTCGACGATGGCGCGATTTGCCGCGCCCTCGGACTCGAGGGAGAAGTGGACCTTGCCGGCGAGCTTCTCGTAGGGGCCGGCGAGGTCGAACAGTTCAGGCTCATACGCCGTGGAGCGCCGAGGGTTCTCGTGCGTCCGTCACATCGACGCGGCGGGCCGGCGGCCGCTCTGGTACGCTGCTCCGGATGCCACGCTTTTTCAACACCGCGGGGGTCTGTGAGCCGCGGGACCACTACATGCTGCCGCCGCGGCGGCGGCTGCCGGACGTCGGAGCCCTGATCGACCAGAAGGCCTACTTCGTCGTCCACGCGCCGCGTCAGTCGGGCAAGACGACCTGCTTCCACCACTTGGCGCGGGAGCTGACGGCCGAAGGACGCTACGCCGCGCTGCTGACCAGTTGCGAGACCGCCCGGACGGCCGGCGACGACGTCGACCGTGGCGTCAACGTGGTCGTCCGGGCCATCGAATTCGATGCCGGTCGCGACCTCTCGCCGGAGCTCCGCCCTCCGCCGGCCGAGTCCGTCCACCACGTCGACGCCGAAATACGACTCAACGGATACCTCGGTACCTGGTGCGAGCGCTGCCCGCGTCCCGTCGTGCTCTTCCTCGACGAGATCGACGCGCTCTCCGGCAAGACGCTCCTCGCCGTGCTCCAGCAGTTGCGCGCCGGCTACCGCAGCCGGCCGGAAAGCTTTCCCCACGCCCTGGTCCTGATCGGCTTGCGCGACGTCCGGGATTACAAGGTGCGCGACGCACCGGACGCCCCGGACCCCGTCATTCGCGAGCTCCAGGAGATCCTGGGAACGTCGTCGCCTTTCAACATCAAGGTGGAGTCGCTGACCCTTCGCAACTTCACGGCCGAGGAGGTGGCGGAGCTCTACGGCCAGCACACGGAGGACACCGGCCAGGTCTTCTCCGCCGAGGCGACGGAGCTGGCCTGGGGCCTGACCCGCGGCCAGCCGTGGCTGGTCAACGCCCTCGCCCGTCAACTGGTGACGAAGGAGGCGCCGGATCCCGCGACGCAGGTGACGGCGGCGCACGTCGAAAGTGCCAAGGAAGCCCTCATCCTGCGCCAGGACACCCATCTCGACTCCCTCGTCAAGCGCTTGCGCGAGGCGCGGGTCCGGCGGGTCGTCGAGCCCATCCTGGCGGGTGAGTATCCGGAGAAGGAGGTCCCCGAGGACGACCTGGCCTTCGTGGAGGACCTGGGGCTCGTCGCCCAGGGACCCGCCGGCTACGGCATGGCCAATCCGATCTATCGCGAGGTCGTCCCGCGGGCGTTGACGTCGGGGACGGAGAGATTCCTGCCGGTGGACCAACGGACCTACGTCCTTGCTGACGGCGGCCTCGACTTCGATCGCCTCCTCGACGACTTCGTCGCCTTCTGGCGCGAGCACGCCGAGTCCTTCCTCAAGAGGCAGCCGTACTCGGAGGCGGCGGCGCAGCTCGTCTGCATGGCCTATCTCCAAAAAGTCGTCAACGGAGGAGGCTACATTGACCGCGAATACGCGGTAGGCAGCGGCCGTGTCGACCTCTGCATTCGCTGGCCCCTGCCCGACGCAACGTTGCAGCGCTTCGCCCTGGAGCTCAAAGTGTGGCGTCAGGGACGGCCCGACCCCGTTGACGACGGGCTGCGCCAGCTCGGACGCTACCTCGAGCGCCTCGGCCTCCACACGGGAACGCTGCTCGTCTTCGACCAGCGGGAGGACGCGCCACCCTTTGCCGAGCGCGGCGCTCGCGAGTCCCGGACGGTCGGCGGACGGGAAATCCTCGTCGTGCGGCTCTGATGCCGAGGCCGTCGTAGGCCGCCGAACAGATCTGGCCGTCGGAGGGCCGGACCGGGAGCTCTCGCCGACACGAAGGTCAGTTTCCTACCGATTCGCCAAACAGGCTGCCGGCAGCGCTCCTATCCTCGCACGCGTCGTAGGCCTTGCCGCCCGGCCGTACCGCGGCGTCATCGGGACGTGCCGGACGAAGACGCGCTCGGGGCCAAGAATCACCGCGCCGCGAAGCGCCAGAACGTGAAGCCCCAGCGATCGTTGCCGGCGTCCTGGATCGGGGAGACGACGGCCAGGCTGGCCTCGTCGAGGAACGCCACCGGCAGGTACTCGCCCGCCGGAGTCGGCGTGGCGGCGCCCTCGGTCTCGGTGAAGGCGTCCGGCCGGAACGGCTCGGCCATTTTTGTACACCTAAGTGATCAGGGGGACACCCTGAATTGTCCCCTGGTCACTATTTAAATCGTGACGGGGGGTGTCCTCCCCCCGTCTGCGCCCGTCTCCTAACCCCATCGCCGTCGAACGCCGATGGCCACGTCCGACCAGCGACACGTCGGCCAGTTGGCGACGCTGATGGGTCTGCGCCAGGAACCTCAGGAGCTGGAGCAGGTCGTGTACGGCAAGTTCACGGCGCTGCGCGTCGCCTTCGACACCCTGTATGGCCCCGGCCAGGCCTTCGTGCTGGCCGGCATCGAGGGACCCACGGCCCGTACGGCACGGAAGCTGGTGCGCCAGGTCGACCTGGCGGTCGGCCGGCTCGGGCAGCCGGGCCTCGTGCTGCCGCCGCCCATCGTTGTCGGCGTCCACCTCGACGCGGTCGCGATCGAGGCCCATGGTTCCCACTCCTCGGGCGTGTGAGTTCAGGAGCTTACCGCGGGCACTGACTTTTTTTGTACACCTAAGTGATCAGGGGGACACCCTGAATTGTCCCCTGGTCACGATTTAAATCGTGACGGGGGGTGTACTCCCCCCGTCTACGCCCGTCTCCTAACCTCATCGCCGTCGAACGCCGCCGCGTGGGCGGCGCTCGCGACGGCCGCCGCGGCCCGGTCCCGACCGGGCGGCGACGGCGCAACGGCCCGAAAGGAGGCACACAGTGCAACGACAGAGCGAAGAAGTCCTCGGTCTGATGGCGACCACCGACGAGGTGGTCACGTCGATCGAGATCCACGGCATGACGGTCGCGGCTCGGCTCGACGAGCCGCGGACGCCGGCCGCCACCCAGGAAGCGGAGGGGTCGACGGCCCCGCCCAACTTCCGGGACAACATGGTCCACTTGAAGGTCAACCTCGCCGCCTCGGCGCAGACGATGGCCACGTCCGACCAGCGACACGTCGGCCAGTTGGCGACGCTGATCGGTCTGCGCCAGGAACGTCAGGAGCTGGAGCAGGTCGTGTACGGCAAGTTCACGGCGCTGCGCGTCGCCTTCGACATCCTGCACGGCCCCGGCCAGGCCTTCGTGCTGGCCGGCATCGAGGGACCCACGGCCCGTACGGCACGGAAGCTGGTGCGCCAGGTCGACCTGGCGGTCGGCCGGCTCGGGCAGCCGGGCCTCGTGCTGCCGACGCCCATCGTCGGCGGCATCCACCTCGACGCGGTGGGGATGGCGGCGGACCTGCGGCACCACGCGGATCGCCTGCGCGCGGTGCTGGCCGCGCAGCAGCGGGAGCGGCGGGTCGCGCAGGAGACCCGCAAGGAGAAGAACCGGGCCAAGGACAGGCACGACCGCCTGCTCCTGTGGAGCGCCCGGACGCTCGAGGGCTACTACCAGCTCGCGGGCGAGCAGGAGCTGGCGGAGCGCATCCGCCCCGCCACGCGCCGGCTCGGCCGTCCGGCGTCGCCCACGCCGGACACGCCCGGGGACGAAACTCCGGAATCCCCGCCGGACGCAGAGACCCCCGAGGAACCGGAGCCGGACTCCGAGGATCCGGGGGAAATCACCCCGACCGTCATCGCTCCGCCCGAGTCGGCCTTCCCGACGGCTGACGACTGATCTCCCCTCTCGACCCCGGGCGGCCGGCGGCTCCGCCGTCGGCCGCCCGGGGTCCCTTTCCAGGTCGCATTCACCTCGAGCCTCGCTGACGAGCGTCACGCTTTTTGCGGCGCTTGCACCCATCTTCCGGACTTTTGCGGAGAGAGGTACGGGTGCCGCAACGTACTTCCGGACTTTTGCGGAGAGAGGTACGGGTGCCGCAACGTACTTCCGGACTTTTGCGGATAGGGATACGGGTGCCGCAACGTACTTCCGGACTTTTGCGGATAGGGATACGGGTGCCGCCGCGGACTTCCGGGCTTTTCCGGATAGGCGTGCGAGCGCCACATAGCTCTTCCCGACTTTTGCGGACAGGGGTGCGAGCGGTCGCACCCTTCTTCCGGAAAGTCCGGGATCCGTTGCCCGGCCTGCAGCGTGCTTTCGGGAAGCCCGGAAGAGCCGTGCGGAGCCCGCAGCGCGTCGCCGGAAAGTCCGGGAGGGCTGTGCGGAGCCTGCAGCGCACTTCCGGAAAATCTCGAGGCGCTGTGCGGAGCTCGTCGCGCATCGCCGGAAAGTAGAACCGCGGTCGTCCTAATTTTTGCCGAGGCTTGCGGGAAGCGTGAAGTAGAACGTCGACCCCTTCCCCGGCTCCGAGGCCACCCAGATCCGCCCGCCGTGGCCCTCCACGATCCGCCTGCAGATCGCCAACCCGATGCCGGTGCCGGAATACTCCTGCCTGGTGTGCAGGCGCTGGAAGATCGTGAAAATGCGGTCGAAGTGCTCCGCATCGATGCCGATGCCGTTGTCCTCGACCGCCAGGATCCACTCGCCTGCGTTCTGCTCGGCCGACACGTGGACGCGCGGCGGCGCCTCGCCGTGAAACTTGATCGCATTGGCGACCAGATTCTGAAACAACTGAACCAGTTGCCCTTCGTCCGCCGCCACCGTCGGCAAGGGATCGTGGGTGAGGGCCGCGCGGCTCTCCTCGATCGCCACCTTCAAATTGTCGGCGGCATGCGCCAACGCCGCTTCGCAGTCGGCCGGCTCGAATCTCCCGCCCCGGCTGCCGACGCGTGAAAGGACCAGCAGATCGTCGATCAACCGCTGCATCCTCTCGACCCCGTCCACCGCATACGCGATGAACTGGTCGGCATCGGCATCCAGTTTGCCGCGATAGCGCCTCGCCAGAAGCTGGGTGTAGCTTGCCACCGTGCGCAGCGGTTCCTGCAGGTCGTGCGAGACGACGTAGGCGAACTCCTGCAGGTTCTGATTCGAACGCCGCAGCTCGTGCTCCCACCGTTTCAACTGCCGGACGGGCTCGAAGAGCTTGAGGAAGACCTCCACCTTGGCCCGCAAGATTTCCGGGACGATCGGCTTGAGAATGTAATCCGCGGCGCCCAGGGCGTAAGCCTTGGCGACCTGCCGCTCGTCCTTTTCCAGGGCGGTCATGAACAGGATGGGCGTGAGTTTGAGGGTCTCGAGCCGGCGGAGCCGGGCGGCCGTCTCAAAGCCGTCCATTCCGGGCATGACCACGTCGAGCAGGACGGCGGCGAATTCTTCACCTTCCTCGGCCAGCGCCAGCGCTTCTTCGCCCGACTGTGTCGTGACCACGCTGACCGGAAGCGAGGACAGCGCGGCCTCCAGCAACTTGAGGCTGACCGGCTCGTCGTCGACCATCAGGATGCTGGCAAGCTCGGCCATGACTATTGGCCAGCCTACCACCTCGGCCCCATCGCGCGCAAGCGCCGCCGGAACCGTCGCGGCCAGGGGTGAGGTTCGGATACGATCGGCGCGAGCCTGTCCCAAGAAGGAACGCCATGAGCACCGCGACCCGCCGCCCGCTCCTCACCGCCGCCGGCGCGACGGCCGCGGTCGATGGCGTCGTCGAGCGGGTACTCCACCGCAACGAGGAAACCGGCTGGGGAGTCCTGGTCGTCGAGGTGGCGGGACCGGGCGGATCCGGGGGTCGATCGGACCCCGGCCAGATCCGGGCGGTCGGGACCTTCCTCGGCGTCCGGCCGGGCGAGAACCTCAGGCTCGAAGGCGAATGGGTCGAGCATCCCAAGTTCGGACGGCAGCTCAGGGTCTCGTACTTCAATCCCGTCGAGCCCGAGAGCCTCGTGGGGATCGAAAGATATCTTTCCGGCTTCATCGACGGCATCGGCTCGGACCTGGCCAAGAGAATCGTGAAGACCTTCGGGAAACAAACGCTGGACGTCTTCGCTCTCGAGCCGGATCGCCTGAGCGAAGTCCCAGGTCTCGGCAAGAAGCGCAGGAAGCGGATCCTCAAGGCCTGGGGAGAAACCCGCACGATCCGCGACGCCATGGTGTTCCTCCGGAGCCACGGCATATCGCCGGCCTATGCGGTCAGGATCTATAAACGTTTCGAGGAGCGGACGATCGCTCTCGTCCGCTCGCAGCCCTACCGCCTGACGGAGGTGCGCGGCATCGGCTTTCACCGCGCCGACGTGATCGCCCGCTCCCTGGGGATCCCGCACGACTCGCCGGAGCGCGCCGCTGCCGGCGCGATCCACGCCCTCGAAGAGGCCAGCGCGCGGGAGGGTCACATGTTCCTGCGCCGCCCGGAGCTGCGCGGGCGAGCTCGAGAGATCCTGGCGGTCGGCGATGAATTGGTGAGCGCGGCCATCGAGTCGGCGTGCGCCGACGGCCGCCTGAAAGCGGAGCGCGATGCAATCTACCTGCGCCGGCTGGAGCGGGCCGAACGGATCGTCGCCGAGCGTCTCCGGGCGCTCCTCGCCGAGGAGGCGCCGCCGCTCAAGGTGGAGGTCGAGCTGGCGATCGGCAAGTTCGAGACGCAGGAGCGTATCACCCTGGCCGAAGCCCAACGGGAGACCCTGCGCGAGATGGTCGCCAGCAAGGTGATGGTCCTGACCGGCGGTCCCGGCACCGGCAAGACCACCTTGACCAAGGGCATCGTGTACGTGGCATCGCTGGCCGGCCTCGAGGTCAAGCTCGCCGCGCCCACCGGCCGCGCCGCCAGGCGCCTGGCCGAGGCCACCGGGGTCGAGGCCATGACCATCCACCGGCTGCTCGGATATCAGGGCGACGCTTTCAACCACAACCAGGACAACCCCCTCGAGGCGGACCTGCTGGTGATCGACGAGGCCTCGATGCTCGACGCGCCGCTGGCCCGGCACCTGCTCGGGGCGCTCCCGGACTCGGCCCGCCTGGTGTTCGTGGGCGACGTCGACCAACTGCCCTCGGTGGGTCCCGGGCGGGTGCTCGGGGACCTGATCGATTCCGGCGAGATCCCGGTGGTGCGATTGACCGAGATCTTCCGCCAGGCCCGCAAGAGCCTGATCGTCGTCAACGCTCACCGGGTCATCCACGGCGAGCTGCCGATCCGCGGCGCCGACCCCGACGCGGCGGATTTCTTCGTCGCCCACCGCGAGGACCCGGCGGCGGCGCTGGCGGAGGTCACAGGCCTGGTCGCTTCGCGGATCTCCGCGCGGTTCGGCTTCGAGCCGATCCGCGACATCCAGGTCCTGGCGCCGATGCGCAAGGGGCTGCTCGGCGTCGAGGGCCTGAACGCCGAGCTGCAGAACCGCTTGAACCCGCAGGGCGAGGCCCCCAAGTGGGCCGGCCGGCGCTTGCGCCGGGGCGATCGCGTGATGCAGACGAGCAACAATTACGACCTCGAGGTCTTCAACGGCGAGATCGGCACCGTGGCCGGCTTCGACTCGGAGAAGCGGCTGGTCTTCGTGGACTTCGACGGCCGCCTCGTCGGTTATCCGACGCACAATCTCGACGAGCTCGAGCTGGCCTATGCCGTGACCATTCACAAGTCCCAGGGCAGCGAGTTCCCGTGCGTGGTGATCGTGCTGCACAACCAGCACTTCGTGATGCTCCAGCGCAACCTGCTCTACACCGCGATCACCCGCGGCAAGCGGCTTGTGATCGTCGTCGGGACCCGGCGGGCGCTGGCGATCGCCACGAGGACGGAGACGACGCAGCGCCGGGAGACGCTGCTCGTCGAGCGTCTGCGGCGTCAGCGTTCCCGGGGCTCTGGGTGAGCCCGTCCGGCCTGCGAATCGCGCGGAGACGCCGTCCCGAGGTCCGCGACGCGGACGAAGCGGAGCTCTACCGCAAGATGCTGACCGTGCGCGCGATCGTCGAAAGCGCGGCGGGCAAGGGCAAGAGCGCCCAGCTCGTCGGCCTCGACCCGCGGCTGTCCAAGGTCGACGGACAAACGCTGCGGCGCTACGCCCGGTCCGCCCTCGAGGCTCTCGAGCGCCGACTCGAACCGTTCGAGCACGGGACGGATGTCGTCCGCGGTCTCGAGCGGCTCGATGCCGGCGCCGACCACGCCGCCCACCGGCGACTCGAAGTCGGGGTCCTCGAGAGCCTCGAGCTCCAGCAGCGCCGCGTCGAGGAGACGCAGCGCCTCAAGGACGAAGCGTTGGCGCGTCTGCGCCTCGTGGCGGTCAACGGCGCGAAGATCCTCGAGGGGTTCTACAACCTGGCGGGCGAGAAGTTCCACGCCGAGCGCCTGCGCAGGAAGCGGGGACGCGCGCAAGCGTCGTCGCCGGAGGAGCCGGGAGAGCCGGCGCCTGAGCCGACGAGCGTGGAGTAGAGAAGAGTAGTGCTCGCCGGCCGGCGTCTGCCGGCCGGCTTTTTGCTTCAGACGGAGGTCAGCCGTCCGAGTTCGAGCTGATGAAGATCTGGCCCATCCGGTCCCGAATCCAGGGTAGCGATCGTGCCCGGCCACCCTGCCTCGGACGGCCGGACTCCCTGCTCGGCGAATCGACGGCCATGATAGAGTGCCGGAAGACCTGCTGGACGAAGGACGCAACGAGATGGGTAGAATCGTCGCCAACGTCAGGATCTCCAACCTCTTCGACCCGGACAAGTCCCTCGATTGCGACGCCCTCGTGGATACGGGGGCGGCGCACATGGTGCTGCCGAAGGCCTGGCAGCCCAAGCTCGGGGATCTCAAGGTCATCCGGGAGATCGACTGCGAAACGGCGACGCAGGACTTGGTGCGGGCTCAGGTGTGCGGGCCGGTCGAGATCCTCGTCGAGGGATTCGATCCCGTCTACGGCGAAGTCCTCTTCCTCGACATGCGGCCGGCCAACGGACGCTATGAGCCGCTTCTCGGCTACATTCCGCTCGAGCAGGCCCAGGCCGCCGTCGACATGCTGGGGCTACGTCTCCTTCACGTCAAGAAGAGTGACTTGAAGTAGGAACGCGCGTCCTTCACTTCAACACCACCAACACGACCCGCCGGTTCTGCACCCGCCCGTCACGGCTCGAGTGGTCGGCGACCGGCGCGGTCTCGCCGTAGGAGATCGCCGACATGCGGTGCAGCGGCACGCCGTGGCGCATGTTGAGGTACCGTCGCGCTCCGGCTTCGGTTGAAGCTGTCGCCCTGGACGACTACCACCGGACGATGGAAGCCGGGACCCGACCCGACCGGCTCCGGCAGCGCTGCCCACCAGATGTCGCCTTGAGCGATCACCACTCTGCGCCGGCCAGGATCCGCCGGGCGGCCTCCGTCAGGAACGGGTCGGGCCGCGTGTCGACCTCGTCGCAGACGGCGTTGATCTGCTCGGTGACCGTGTCCGGATCATGCCGGGCGACGTACTCCTTTACGGCTTCACTGTAGAGCTGGCTACGCGACTTCCTGATTCGGCCCGCCAGTCGCTCGGCGGATTGGAAGACGGGGTCGGGAATCGAGACGGCGGTCTTCATACCCTGAGTATAACTCGATGCCCCTACTTCAACACCACCAACACGACCCGCCGGTTCTGCACCCGCCCGTCACGGCTCGAGTTGTCGGCGACCGGCGCGGTCTCGCCGTAGGAGATCGCCGACATGCGGTGCAGCGGCACGCCGTGGCGCATGTTGAGGTAACGCAGCACCGCCTGCGCCCGCTCGTAGCCGAGCTCGAGGTTGTAGTCGTCGGTGCCGGTGGCGTCGGTGTGGCCCTGGATCTCGACGTAGACGCTCTCGTTGGCGGCGACGAGCTGGCCGGCGACCTCGTCGAGCGCGGCCTTGCCCTCGGGGCTCAGGGTGTCCTCGTCGAAGCCGAACTTCACCTTGTCGTCGGTCAGGGCGGTCTCGAAGAGGAGCTTGCCCTCGGCCAGCTTGCCCGCGTTGACGGCCCGGTCGAGGGCCTCGCGGGCCGTCTGCGAGGCGCTTTCGGCGACTCCCGACACCGCCTCGATCCGCTCGCCCTGCACGTCGAGGCGCTGCTGGTTGGCCTCCACCTGGCCCTCCACGTCGTCCACGCGCGCGTGGACCGTGGCCACTTCCCGCGACACTTCCTGGCTCACGTAGCCCTTGCTGGCGCAGCCGACGACGCCCAGCGGCGTCAGGATCACGTACGGCACGGTCACGATCGACACGGACCACCGATTCCTCGTCATGGATCGTCCCTCGCCGGTTCGAGAGGCGGACCGCCGAGGTAGCCCCGGCGGTGGGACGCGACGACGTCCTCGGCGTCCACCTCGACGTGGATGGCATGATAGCTCGGGTCTCCCGAGCCGCGGGTCTGAAAGCCCAGGACGTACTGGTACCGAAGCTCCTTGGCGATCTCGGCGCAGGCGCCCTCGAGCTCGCC